>FWWL01004588.1_pt1 | contig 23019 bp, 18 predicted proteins | sample 2228331 | NCBI WGS metagenome assembly FWWL01 (sample SAMEA103939775, study PRJEB20133) | metagenome | reverse complement strand
GAACCCGCGGCGCGGCAGGGTCCTTCAGGTCCTCGAGCACGCGCGACCGGAACTCCTCGTAACCAGTCGTCGAGCACACCCCCTGGAACTTCCCACCCACGTAAGGCCGATAGTCAGGAGACGAGGCATCACAGGTGTCCGGACCGTCGTTGACCACGACGATGTGTCGGATTGGGGTATCCTTCCTCGTCTTCATGAACTCGTACACGTCCGCCACCGCGGACCACAGGGGCGAGCGGTCCGCACCCTCTGGGAAGTTCGCCAACTCGTCCAGTTTCGGCGGGAAGGTCTTGTTCTGCACCACGTGCTGCCCCAGGACCAGGTCCCGATCCGTGGAGTAGCAGCGCTCGCGTAGGTTCTCTTCAGGCGTGTTCCCGAGGGCATCGTAACACACGACCTTGGCCCCGGTCCCGAGCGACTCGCCATATTGGAAGACGATCGCTTTCTCCGCGGGGTTCAGTTTCATCAGGAAGTACCGGACCGCCGCGATCCGCTGACCGTTCTGGTCCGAGGCGAAGCCCTCGGCGCTCTCCGCGTGGGGGATGTTCCTGCTCACGTCGGCGAACGTAGTGCGGTCCACGAACCCCTCCATGCTCCCGCTCTGGTCAATCAAGACGGCCACACCCACGTAGCCGGTGGAGAGGTCGCGCGTGTAAGCGTAGCTCCCTGCCTGCGGGGACAGGTCGCTCGAGTACCGGAGCGAGGCTGGGGCCACGCCCGCAGCCGCCTCAGGGTTCGAAAGCCCCTGGCACTCGCGGTTCCCACCCATGTCCGGGTCCGGGTAGCGCTCGAGGCACTCCACGTCCACCCTGAAGTTGTTTGGACCGATGGACTCCCCCTCCGCTACCACGACCCTGTCCGCGGTCCCGAAGGTCTTGACGACGTCACCGGGCCGCATGTTCAGGTCCTGGTCCTGTTTTTCGTCCTCTTGTTGGTCCGGGAGGCCGAGGATCACGAGCGAGAGGATGAGTCCGGTCGCCTCTCGCTCGCCCGCGCACACAGGCAGGAACTCGCCGCTCTCGCTGCGAACCGCCGGCACGGCCGAGACGAGCCTCATGGGCTCGTCGGTCAGCAACATGACAACGTCTGGGATCCCACGCTTCTCGCACACCCCGGCGTACTCCTTCCCGCTCACGGGTCGGCACCACCAGCCCGGCAGACACTCGCCCTCTACACCGGGTTCGCACGCAAAGAGTCGCTTCTCCAGGGGGTCGCCGTGACAGGCGAGCAACAACACATACCCCGCCCATCCCAGCACGCGAGCAACGCCCCGGCCCCGCAAGCTCCGGTCTCCCCGCCCCGCAACCGACATCCCCGCACCTCCCCCATTGAGCCACGACGATTCTATCATCGCCTCTCTCAGGCCAGACACCCGCCCTCATCCGGAATCCCGAAAGGTCCTCGAGCCCTCTCTTCGCCCCCGCGATCTGACCTGTTTCAAAGCCCCTTTCCCACCGGCTCGGCGCAGGCAGGCGCCCCTAGAACGCGGTGGCTTGACACCGCCCTCCCCCGAAGAAGGCGCCGTCGAGCCGGTGCACTTGGAAGGCTCGCTTCGCTCGCACGAGCCAGCCATGCGGGCACACCACCCAAAAACACTGTGGACAAAGACGTGGGGAGTAGCGGTCACGGTTTGCCCAAAACAGAGTCAAATCGCCGAAAACCGTCGCGCGCCGAACCCGTGACGATGGATTCGTCGTCGTACACCCTCATCGCCGAGGCGATTCTCGCGTCAGGGTCCGCTGAACAAATTCGGACAACCCGGAACCTAGTAGAAAATCATGGACAAGAGCATCGCACCCGGCGTAAAGTCGCTTTGGGCCCATTCCTGGAGGGCCGGATGAGGCTGACTCGCGCTGGCGAATATGCGATTCGGGCCTTGCGCTTCCTCGCCTCGCGGGCCGAGGCCCGCTGGTTTTCGATTCAGGAGATCGCCGAGGCGGAAGAGGTCCCGTCCCAGTTCCTCGCCAAGGTCATGCAGCGCCTGACGCAGACCGGCCTCGTGCAGTCCGCGTGCGGCAAGACCGGGGGATACCGCCTGGCCCGCCCTCCGTCCGAGGTGGCGCTCGCCGAGGTGGTCCTCGCGATTGAGGGGCCGATCTCTTTGAACAACTGCCTCCTGTATCCCCAGGAGTGCCGCTTCGTCGGCGAGTGCCGGATGCACCCGATCTGGGCCGAGGCCCAAGAGGCGATGCTCGGCGTGCTGAAGAAGTACCGCCTGTCCGACATCGTTCAGGTCCAGGAGGGTCCGTCCAGGTCGCGGGGGCGAGGACGCAAGGCGCGGCGCCACGCCTGAGGGCGAAGGGGCTGGTCCTATCCCCCCCTCACGACCTCGAAAAACGGTGTCAGGCGCTGGCGCAGGTGGTCCAGGTTCGCAAGCCTGGGGTCGGCCATGTCCGCCTCGATGAGCAACCCGACCGCGCCGGTCCTGCTCGACACCTCGCGCTCCACGCGGTACTGCCCGAGCGAATAGCGCTTGCACGAGCGGTTCGAATGGAGGATGAAACCGGACGCCCCAAACTCCTCCACGAGCCGGGACACGACCCGAACCCGGTGCTCGGCCCCGTGGTTCAACAGGATGTCCGCGTAAGCCCTCGCGAGCCCGCCGACCGGGTCCGATTCATCCACCATCTGTGTGACGCTCCAGGCCCCGGTGTAGGTGTCCGCGACCAGAGCCACGCCCTCCTCCGCGAAGAATCGCTTGAGATTCCGGTGGAGGGGCCAGATCGCGATGTTGTCCCATACCACACGCCCCCGCTCCGGTTCCACCGCCGCCACGCCAGAGGCGGCACGCTCGCGCAACTCTTCGAGAAGCCTGCGGTAGTACCAGACGGCCCGCCGCGTCCCCCTCATGCTCACGATGGGGGCCATGTGGACAAAGGCATCGAACGAGGTGAATGGTGCCGGCCGATGCCTCGCCGTCTGAAGGACTTCGTTCCAAAGGCGCAAGGCCTCTAGCGAGCGCCGGGCAACGGCCAGGATGCGGCCCTCGTCGTATTTGCGGCGGGCGATGCGGGCCGCGGCCTGCCCGATCTCGACCAGTTGGTCTTTGACGTACGCGACGTCAGACTCCGAGCACGGGTCGTCCGAGAACGGGGTATCCAGGAACAAGAAGGGCACGCCGTACCGCTCCGCCGTGATGCGGAACCAGTTTTGGACGGTTCCGCAGATGTTGTTGCAGGCGAGCACGAGGTCCGGCGGCGTCAGGGAGCCGAGCGGGGTGCGCCCCGTGTCTTGGCTGCCTACGTCCACCCGGAAGTACGAGCACAAGTCCTGAGACCAGCCCATCTCCTCGCTCCGGGCCGAGAGGTCGCGGCTCAAGTCCCTGGCCGCGCAGATGGCTGCATGGTTCTCGGGGTAGAACGGGACGATCCCGTGCGCGAGCAGGACCTCGACCGGTGCGCCCGAGGTGACCCATGCCACGGGCCGGCCCAGGCGCTTTGCCACTCGCATCCACAACACCTGGTTGCGGATAAGCCGCGGAAGCCGGCGGTTGGCCGCGAGGGGGCGTCTCACGCGAGGGCCTCCAGCATCGTCTCCACCCTCGTCCTGTCCCTCGCGGACAGGCCAGGTTCCCGGTCCACCTCGAGGTCCAGGCAGGTGACTTGGGCCTCCTCGAGCGCCCGGCGCAGGGCCGGCACCTCGAAGGCATGGGGGTCGCAGAACTTGTGGCGCAAAAACACGACGGCCCGCGCCTCGCGCCGCCTGGCGAGGGCCACCACCCGCTCTACGCGGGCCCTCCCCGGCTCGACCATCACTGGACCGTGGGAGGGCCGTTCCACCAGGCTATGCGCGATGGCCCGAAGGAGGTCTTCCTCCCCCCCGTCTGGCACCTGGACAAAGCGCGAGGCCGCCCTCGACCCGGTACAGGTGTCGTCCGCAACCACCACCGCGCCGAGGGACTCCAGGTCCTCGATGGTCCGAAGCGATGGCAGCGATGAGCCCGACACCAGGACCCGCACGCCCGACCGTGGCAATCGCGACCCTGGCGCGTCACGGTCCAGCGCATCGAGGACGACAGCGGGATGAAGCACTTGCGAGGCCAAAGCCGCCTCGTATGCCCGGACCGCCGATACCTCGTCCCCCATCCGGTCCAAAAGGTCCGCTACGCGTTGCCGGACTGCCTGCCGTTTCAGGCACGCCGCGCGCAACCTCTCGAAGTCCAGGCCGCGATTCAAGGCCTGCCGGGCCTCCTCGCAGAACGCGATCAACGCCCGTTCCGCGTGTCGCAGCGAGGCCTGCGTGCCCACGGTCACTGGCAGGCGCAGCATCACGGTCGGGGCCGAAACCCGCTCCTGCCGGAAGACAGAGCCCATTGCGAGCCTCGCGTCGCAGCCCGTCGTGGTGGCCAGCAGGCCCACCGGGAGACCCGCGGTGAGGACCACCTCGACCGCTGCTCGGACCGGGTTGCACACGAACGACTGCAACTCCGCGTCTGCTGCCGGGTACTCCGCCGCGGTCAGGTTGGGTAGCCACGCCCCCTCCAGGTCAAGGGCATCGGCCACCTCCAGGGGAAAGTACGACGAGAAGGCCAGGCCCAGTTCCCGACCGCTGGCCTCGGCCCGGTTTCGGAGCGCTCCGACCGGGTCGCGTGCCGCTCTGGCAAGGACGTCGTCCATCGCCACCTCGCGCACAACCCTATCTGCAAGGACCCGTGCCGTCAAATGACGGGGCGTCCGATCCTTCTCTGTCGTGGCCGAAATCGGTGATATTGGTCGAGGCTCATCCCGCGGAAGGAGGACCGCCACGATGACGCGTTGGACCTGGATCGCCACAACAGCCGTGATGCTTGCCGCTGTTCCCGCCCACGCCCGCATCGTCGAGGTGTCGGCCGGGGTCAAGGGCACGGTGGGCGGGAACCTGTGGACCGAGCCGGACGCCGCTCCCGCGAGCGAGATCGGCTTCACCGAGGCCCGAGGCGGGGTCGGGGCCGGCGGCGGCCTCTATGCCGAGGCGAGGTTCATTCGTTTTCTCGCACTTGAACTCGACGTCTTGTTCGAGTGGGACTCCCTGTGGGAGCACCAGACGTGGTGGTGGGGCAAGACCACCACCAAGGCAGAAGCCGTAAATTTGCGCATCCCGATGCTGGTGAAGGGCGTGCTGCCGCTCGATGGCGTTCGGCTAAGCCTTGGCATTGGACCAGAGTTCGTGATCCCTTTGGCCTCACGGGGTGAAATCAGTGTGCCGTCCGGCGTCGTCACCAGCCCATTCTTCCGGGTGCGGACGAGGACATCCACGATGGTCACGATGGAGGCCGGGGTCACTGTGTCCTTGGGCCTCGGGCTCGTGTTGCCGATCCAGATCCGGGCCGCCTACAACGCGACCCAACCCTCGGCCTGGGCCGACCGGGTCGCCCTGTACAAGGGCGGGAAGGAAGTGACGCTGCCGTCCACCTTCGATACCTTCTCGCTTTTGTATCAGAACTCCTGGGATTTCCGCCTGCTCGCAGGGCTCGGGTACGAGTTCTAGCGTGGTTTGTCCGAGGCGGGTGCAACTTCCCTACGCACGCACGCTGTAGAGGCAGGGGCCTCGGTCACGCGCACCTCGATGGTCGTTGCGCCGCACGCGCGGACCTCGTCCATGACGGCGAGACGGTCGGCAACGACTTCGGCGATGGCCTCGGTCGCCGTGTTGCCGCACGGCAGCATCGCACAGTCCCGTGCGGGCAAGACCAGGCGCTCACCTGGCAACTCCAGGACCACCACGCCTTGCCCTTGCTCCACGCGCCCGATCACGGGGTTGGCCGGCAAAAGCAGCCGATGGTCGAGGTCCTCGACCGCACGACGCAGGCTCATGCCAAGGTTTCCCAACGCATTCTCCGACTGCCCCGCCGGAAGCCAGGCCTTCAGACGCACATGGTAGTCGTGGCCATGGATGGGCTCCCTCCCGTCGGGTGGGAGGAGGAGGAAGTGCGCCGCGGAGACGACCCCCTCATCGCCCATGTCCACCTCGACAAGGCCCGCCGCAGGCATAGGAGCGCCAGGCCGATAGGTGCACCGCGACGTCGGGCTCTCATGGACCGTGACGGCCACGACGCCCGGAACACGGGCCGACATCTCTCGATACAGGAAACGGGCCAGGTTCTCGGAGGTGGGGACGCCGATCCCTTCGATCTCGTTCAGGACCCGGTGGTCCAGGCGACCGATCACCTCTCGCCCGATCCGCGCGAGGTCCCCGAAGTCCATGACCCAGCCCATGCCCTGGTCCACCTCGCCGGCCACAGTCACCTCGACCCGAAACAAATGCCCGTGCATCCGGAAGCACTTGTGGTCAGGGCCCACAGGCGGAAGGTGATGCGCCGCCTCGAACCAGAACTCCTTCGTGATCTCCACCATCGCGGTTCTTTCCCCGCGAGACCGACCCCCCGAATGATCCGCGCGCCGTCTGAAAAGTCAAAGCCTCCTGGCGGACCTTGACGCGATTCCTCGCTTTAGGCATCGTCTTGCTCACCTGGGCACAGGGGTAGCATCGTGCAGGCGGTCCCCCTGACTGAGCGAGGCACGGCCACACGGGCGGTCGCCTCATCGCTTCTTGTACTCGGGGCGCTTGTGTTCGCAGTCCGGTTGGGGGGGGACACGCCCCTGTGGTCGCCAGACACCATCAACGACGAGAAGTTCGTGCGGACCTGTCTCGACCAGGACGCCTGCTACTGGTTCGGGATGGGCACATCCGTGGACTGGGCCCTACATGGGGCCAACTTCCTCCACCTCAAGACGCTTTTGCGCTTCCTCGGGGCGACGGACACCGTTTTGCACTGGCTCCTCCACGGGATGCTCGCTTTGGCTGTTCTTTTCACGGCGTGCTCGGGCGCTCGCCTGTTCGAGGGGGCGACAGGCATCGTGGCCGCGCTCCTGGTCCCGCCTTTGTTGCTCGCGACGGACCTGCAGATGGACGTCACTTACAACCACCGCGTCTTGCCGTTCCTCGGGGCCCTCGTGGTCCTGCTTGCGGTGCGCGCGGTGGTCCGGGGCCGCGTCCTCGACCTCGCCCTTGCCGGAGTCCTGGCCGGTCTCGCGACGAACATCCACCTGGAGTGCGCCTTATTCGCCGCCGCGGTGCCGCTTGTGGCGCTTCTGTTGCCCCGCGCTCGCCTGCGTGCCGCTGGGTTGGTCGGGGGCTTGCTTGCAGCCGCAGCCTTTTTCACCTCGCCCGATGCGTGGGTCGCGAACGCCTCCGCGCTCATAAGGGGCCAAACGGCTCCCCCGCTCCCCTCGCCGGCGAGATCGCCGTCAGGGTTCGGCGTCGCGGCCGTGGCGGCCCTTCTTGTGACGATTGGGCTCGCCTTCGTCTCCAGGCGGACGAGGGCATCTCGCCGGGCCTGGCTCGTCCTCCCGATCCTCGGCGGCCCCAAGGTTGTCGGGACCGAGGTCGCGGCCCTACTCGGTCTGATCGAGCCCGAGGCCAAGTACTACATCGAGGTGGTGCCGGTCGTGGCCCTGACCCTGGCCTTGCCAGTCGGGTTGCTCGCGAAGGCCCTGTGGACCCGGTGGCTTGCGCCCGCCAGAACCGTCGCGCCTTGGCCGGCCCGACACGCCCTAGCGCGCAGGACGGTTCGAGCGCTCGGTGTGGTGGTGCCCGGTCTCGCGATCGCGTCCTGGCCTGTCCCGCCGACCCACGGACCTGGCTCGGAGCGGGCGTTGGCCCTCCTGTCCGACCAAGAGATCCGGTCGCTCCGCGCGTTCCTCGAGCAGGACCTTGGGTGGAACCAGACTGCCATGTTGCGCGGCCTGCGTGGACCGCTCGCGTACGACGCGCTCGACCTGCTCGTCAACCTCGACCCCGGACCCTGGCAGCCTTGGGAAGGGCGACAGACCGTGACCTTTGCCAAAGTGCCGTCCGACCTTATCCCGAGCCCCGCCCCGGAAGGCTTCGTGACGCTTGCGTCCGGCCACGGGGTCTCGCTCGTAGCGCGCGTGATGGATTCCTGGCTCGATATGAGCCGGTTTCGGGTGTGCTCGGGCCCCCGCGAGCCAGACGACTCTCCCATGACCTGTGCCGAGACGGGGATCGCGCGTGGTCCGGTCCCTGAAGGGGAGGCCCCCACGACCATCTTGGGGATGCCCCCGGTCCGCCGCGGGCAGGATGTCCGCCTGCAGGTCGAGTTTGCGGTACACTATCCCCCAAACGGGGGCGAGGTGCGGGAGGTGTGGATGCCCCCTCTGCGACACGGGTGCACGGGTCGGGTCGTTGCCGTCCGGGGAGGGCGGTCTCGTGTTCTGGACAGCGGGCGTGGCGCGCTCATCGCGCCGGACGGGGATTTGGGCTCGCTCGTGCTGGAGTGGCGGCTCGGGACGCCGGAGTGCGGGGACTGGGCATACCGGGGTATCGTGCCCTTCTTCGTCGAGGGTGATTCTCGGGCCGTGGCGACATGGAAACGACTCCTGGTGCCGCTTGTGGAGCCAGGCGGTTTCGAGAGGGACTGAAAAGGAGGCTGGGCATGAAAACGCGCATCATCGTGGGGCTGGTCGCGCTGGGGCTCGGCATCGGGCTCTTCGCTTACCGTGACAAGGGTTCGCAGGTCCCTTCGGCGCATGGCTCGAACCAGGCCGTCTTGTCCCCGGAGGTGGGGAAGAGCCTCGAGGGGATCGTGCGCTCGGACCGCGTCAAGGCTGCGGTACCGCAAGGTTGGACGATAGAGTCGGTCCAGGTCCAGGCGCGCTCCATCGTTGTGAAACTGACGGGTCCGGGAGGCGCGGGCGCATCCTTCCAGTTGAAGGCACCGGATGCGGGTGGGGCCGAGAAGGGTCGCTGGTTCTCTTTCGACGTGCCCGACACGCCCAAGGGCCTGAAGGCGCTGGCCGAGGCCCTCGATGCGGGTTTCGCCTCATCTCCCTGGTCCGAGCCGAAGCGAGAGGGCGTGCCGCCCCACCCGGGCGAGGCCCCGGCTGCGCTTGCCCCAGGAGCCCCTGTCGAGGGTGGCCAGCCCCCGCCGCCAGCGCCGCCCGTCCCCACGGGAGGGCCGGGGAGCCCAGGACCATCCCCATCGGCCGCGCCGGGGCAGGAGCCAGGCGCGCCTCCGTCCGGCAGCGGAGGGCCGACACCTGCGGCGCCCCCCTCCGAGGCCCCGACGGCCCCTTCCCCCGCGTCTCCACAGTCGCGGGCCCGTCCGTCGCCCACGCCGGCCTGGACCGTGGTCGCCTCTGCCTCGGGGCAGGTCCTGGGCCTTCTCGGCGTCGTGGCGTGGGTTTTGCGCGATGAATGGCGCTCGTGATGCGCCACTTGGGAAAGAGACTGGCCCCCTTTTCGCCAGAGGTGCATAATCTCGCCGCGCCCCGGGGGCACCGGCCGACTGGTCGGTGACATTTGACATGGCTCGGGGGTGGCGAGGGGGGTAGCCTCCGTCGCCGGATTTGGTCCTTGACGAGGGAAAGACCACCATGGGGGACGCCAGCGGCAAGAAGGCCAAGGGCACGGTGTTCGTGAAGGCCGAGGTGTGCAAGGGCTGCTCCTACTGCATTGACTTCTGCCCGACCGATTGCCTCGAGTTCTCGAAGGAGTTCAACTCGAAGGGCTATCACTATCCGATCCTGGCCAGGCCCGAGGACTGTACAGGCTGCGACCTGTGCGGTTTGTACTGCCCCGATTTCGCTATCTTTGGCGTGAGATTCAAGGACCTGGAGGCCCGGAAGAAGTCCGCGGTTCCTGGGGGTGCCGGGGCCTGAACGGTGGGTTGCCGCGGACACTCGTTGCGAGGAGGATACCTTGAAGGCAGACCCCAAAGGCGTGTTGACAGGCATCCACTTCATGGACGGCGACCACGCGGCGTGCGAGGGGGCCCTGGCCGCCGGGTGCCGCTTCGTCGCCGGCTACCCGATCACGCCCTCGACCGAGGTCGTCGAGAGGTTCGCAGCCCGGATCCCGACCGTGGGTGGCGTCTTCATCCAGATGGAAGACGAGATCGCCTCGTCCATTGCCATCCAGGGTGCGGCATGGGCGGGGCTGAAGGCGATGACCGTCACCTCGGGCCCAGGGCTGTCCCTGATGATGGAGCACGTGGGCCTCGCGGCCATCACAGAGACCCCGTGCGTGTTCGTGGACGTGCAGCGCGCTGGCCCCTCGACTGGACTCCCCACGCTCCCCGGCCAGGCGGACATGATGCAGGCCCGGTGGGGCTCGCACGGGGACTACTCGGTGATCGCGCTGTCCCCAAACTCGCCCCAGGAGTGCTTCGACCTCATGATCAAGGCCTTCAACCTGGCCGAGGAGTACCGGGTGCCGGTCTTCTTCATGATGGACGAGGTCGTGGGCCACATGACCGAGCGGGTCGTGATCCCCGAGGCCTCCGAGATCGAGGTGGTCGAGCGCAAGTGGACCGATAAGAAGCCCGGCGAGTACTGGCCGTTCGAGTGCGAGGACGGGAGCCTTGTGCCCCCCATGGTCAAGGCCGGTGACGGCTATCGCATCCACATCACCGGCCTGACCCATGACGAGCGCGGCTACCCCGCGATGAATCCCGTGGCCCAGGACAAACTGGTGCGCCGCCTGAAGGCCAAGGTGGAGCAGGCCCGCGACCGGCTTGTGGATGTGCGCGAGGACGGTGTCGAGGGCGCGGAGGTGATCGTGGTGTCGTACGGGATCACGTCGCGTGTTGCCGGCGCCGCGGTCGAGGCCGCGCGCGCGAGGGGGGTCCGGGTGGGGCATTTGCGCCTGGTCATCGTTTGGCCTTTCCCCGAGAAGCGCGTCGCGGAGTTGGCCCGGACCGCCCGCGCCTTCGTCGTTCCCGAGATCAACATGGGCCAGATCGTGCTCGAGGTGGAGCGCGCGGTCTGCGGACGGGCCTTGGTGCGGTCCGTGCCTCACGCTGGTGGGACCGTCCACGACCCCGAAGTCATCCTGGACGCAATCATGGAGGCGACACGATGAGCGAAGAACTCGCTTGCTGCGGAGACCTCGAGAACCCGGTGATGCCCTACTTGCGCCACGAGCGCATCCCGCACATCTGGTGCCCAGGCTGCGGGATCGGCACCACGGTCAACTGCTTTGCACGGGCCCTGACCGAGTCGGGTTTGGACCTCGACAAGGTAGCCATTGTGTCAGGGATCGGGTGCACGGGTCGCGTGGCCGGCTACATGAGGCTCGACTCGTTCCACACCACGCATGGACGGCCCATCCCGTTCGCGACCGGCCTGAAACTGGCCAACCCACGCCTGAAGGTGGTGGTCTACTCCGGAGACGGGGATTTGTTCGCCATCGGGGGCAACCACTTCGTGCACGCGGCCCGCCGCAACATGGACATGACGGTCATCTGCGTGAACAACTCCACGTACGGGATGACCGGCGGGCAGGTCGCGCCCACGACCCCCATCGGGGCCACGCAGACCACCATGCCCTACGGCAACTTTGAAAGCCCCTTCAACCTGCCTTTCCTGGCCGACGCGTGCGGGGCGGTGTACGTCGCGAGGTGGACCGTCTATCACGTCAAGCAGTTGACGAGGGCCATGAAGGAGGCCCTGCTCAAGCCGGGGTTCACCTTCGTGGAGGTCCTGGCTCCGTGCCCCACGCTGTATCAGCGGCGCAATCGCCTCGGGGAGGGGGTGGACGAGGTCAAGTATTACAAGGAAAAGAGCGTCATCAAGAACGGCGCGGACACCAAGGAGGTGGGGCTCGGCTTTCGCAGCGAGATCATCGTGGGCAAGTTTGTGGACCGCGAGCGACCTACGTGGCTCGAAAGCATGAACGAGCACTATGCGAAGGTGCTTGGCGCGAAGTACCAGCCGTGGGGGGTCAGCAATGGCGAAGACTGAGATCCGGATCGGAGGGCTCGGGGGACAGGGGGTCATCCTGTCGGGGGTCATTATCGGCAAGGCGGCTGCCATCTACGATGGCAAGCACGCGACCCTGATCCAGTCCTTCGGCCCGGAGGCGCGCGGGAGCGCTTGTAGCGCCCAGGTGACCGTCTCCGACGAGGCCATCGGCTACCCCTACGTCAAGAGGCCGGACATCCTGGTGGTGATGTCGCCGGATGCTTTCAAGCAGTTCGCGCCCACGCTTAAGGAGAACGGCCTCCTCCTGTACGAGGAGGAACTCGTGGAGCCCGTTGGTCTGCCGGCCACGGTGCGCACCTTTGGGATCCCGGCGACCCGCTTCGCCGAGGAACTGGGCCGCAGGATCGTCCTGAACATCGTCATGGTCGGGTTCTTTGCCGGGGTGAGCAAACTTTTGTCCTACCAGGCCATGGAGAAGGCGGTCCTCGCGTCCGTGCCCCGCGGGACCGAGGATTTGAACCTGCGGGCCTTCAAGCGGGGGTATGAGCACGGGCGTTCCCTCGTTGGCGACTAGTGCGCGAGCGGCGGGCCAGGGGAATTGTCTCGTCCGCGACCACGGGATACCATCGCGGCGGGCGAGGAGATGCACGGGAGGCAAGGCAATGGAGATCGAGGGCTATCCCAGGACCGTGACCCTGAAGGACGGGACACAGGTGACCATCCGACCCCTCACCCCGCGTGACGAGACGGCCCTCAAAGAGTTCTTTCTGGCCCTGCCCGAGGAGGACCGCCTCTTCTTGCGTGAGGACGTGACGCGGCCCGAGGTCGTGGAGGGGTTCATCCGCTCCCTCGGGGACGACAGGGTGTTTCCCCTGATCGCCGAGCACGCGGGCCGCATCGTGGGAGATGCGACGCTCCATCGTTCCCTCCACGGCTGGTCCACGCACGTGGCCCAAATCCGGGTCGTGGTCGCGCGCGACTTCCAGCACCGCGGGCTCGGCACGGCCCTAGCCCGCTGCCTGGTCCGGCACGCGATTGGCATCGGGCTCGACAAACTAGTGGCCGAGGTGGTGGAGAATCAGGCCGCAGCGAAGCGCGCCTTCGAGAAACTCGGGTTCGTGCAGGAGGCCGTCCTGAAAGGCCATGTGCGCGACATCCACGGGGTCAAGCGGAACCTCGTGATCCTCGCGAACGACTGCTCCCACATCTGGGAGACGATGGAGGCGCTCGTCTCCGATTTCAGCCCCACGGTCGGCGAATAGCACCAACGCACTGCGGGCTCTTGTAAGCATTCCAGGGCCACGAGGCGTGGGACTCCCCCTACGGGTCGGCTTCAGGCGGGTGGAATTCCACGCAGCAGATTGCCCATGGATTTCCGAGAGTGGACGGCGGCTTTGGGACGCTGGATGCGACTTGTCAACAAAGCCGAGCCTGGTAACATCAGGGCCGTTCAAACGGGGCTCGACGATGCGCGTCTGTCCCCAGTGCCATCGCCGCGTGGAGCAGCGCATCTGCCCGACCTGCCGCATCACCACCGTGGACGAGGGGGCCTTGCGGGGCGAGGACCTCGTGGGCCGGGTCTTCGCGGACAAGTACGAGGTCCTGGCCTTGCTGGGCCGCGGCGGCATGGGCGCGGTGTACCGGGCCCGCAACATCGCGCTCGATTCGCCGGTGGCCCTCAAGGTCCTGCGGCGCGAGGCCTCGGAGGACCTCCAGGCCATCGAGCGCTTCTACCGCGAGGCCAGGGCCGCGAGCCGCCTGCGCCACCCCAACACGATCCGGGTCTTTGATTTCGGCCAGTCCGAAGACGACGGGCGGCTCTTCCTGGCGATGGAATACCTGGAGGGGACGACCGTCGCGGCCGAGGTCCGTCGCGAGGGGCGCCTCGACGAGGAGCGCATCCTGCGCATCGTGGAGCAGGTGTGCATGTCGCTCGCCGAGGCGCACGGGACCCAGCCGCCCATCGTGCACCGGGACGTCAAGCCCGCGAACGTGTTCCTGACGCACCAGGTGGGCCTGCGGGACTTCGTGAAGGTCTTGGACTTCGGGATCGCGAAACTCGCAGGCGAGGAGAGCCTGACCCGCTCCGCGGAGCGGCCCGGGACGCCCCCCTACATGAGCCCGGAACAGTGCCTGGGCAAGCCCCTGGACGGGCGCTCGGACCTCTACTCGCTCGGGGCCATGATGTACGAGATGGCGAGCGGGTCCCCGCCCTTCCAGCTGACCCTCTGCTGGCTGGCGGGCCAGGCGCAGGCGAAGCCCGCCGCCCGCCGGCCCCCCCGGGAACGCCAGGCTCCAGCCTGGCCCTGCTCAGCGTGGCCGCGGGGGACGCGACCGTGGAGCCGCGACCGGCTTCCCGCGCGACAGCCGACCCTGGGAGCCGAATACGCGGAGTTCGTGCGCTGGCTCCAGAAGGGGGGCTCGGAGGTCCAGTTCACGGTCAGGCCCCCCGGCGTGCAGACGCTGGCCTACGAGATACCGGTCATCCTGGACAGCCCGACCGCGAGGACGACCGTGTCGGCCACCATCCCGCGGCTTGCCGCGAGACTCGTGAAGATCGGGAACTCGACCGCCGAGAAACTCACCGTGAGGGTCTTCGCCGAGAGCATGGGCCCCTCCATCGAGGCGGACTGTTACATCGTGTCCCCCAAGAGCCGGCCTGAGCCCGTGGTCGGGTTGAAGGCGGGCAACGACCCGCGGTTCGCGGTCGAGAGCGGGACCGCCGGCTGGATCGAGGTGCTGCTCGTCAACACGAACAAGGACTCGAGCGAGGGCTTCACGCTCCAGCTCGAGGTCGAGAGCGACCCCTGCGAGAACGTCACCTGTACGCCGCCAGCCGTCTGCAAGAACGGCCAGTGCGTGGAGCCGCCTCCCGATTGCAACACCTCGTGGAGCTTCACGGTCGGCCCTTTCCAGGGGATGCAGATTGACTTCACCATCAAGGGCGTGACAATCGTCCAGCAGACCCCGGACAGCACGACCTTCGCCGAGACGCTCACTCTGGGCGGCAAGGCCTGCGCCGCGGAGGTGAGCCTGAGCGGCACGGTGACAAATAGCGGCAGCACCACAATCGATTTCATGGGGGCCGTGCTCAAGACCGCGACGGTCTCCGACACCACCCCGGCCGGGACCATCCCCCCATCGGGCTCGACGACGATGGACCTCACGATCCAGCCCGGCAACGCACCGCTCGACTGCCTGATTCGCGCCCAGAAGCATGCGTATGGGATGAACGACTACGAGGTCCAGGCCGAGGGGGTCTTTGGGGTCGCAAGCCCGTAGCCCATCGCCTGCTTCGAACCCCCCGGCGGGGCTGGCCCCGCCCGCGACCGCCGCCTCCCCTGGCGCCGCGTTTTGGGAATGCCCCGGCGCGGTCTAATGGTTGTCGAGACAGGCGTGGTCCTGGACGACGAATGTGCACCGCGCCCGAGGGGGCTTGAATCATGCCTGATTCGGCCTTTCGAGCCCGTGCCCGCGCACTCGGTCCTCGGCCTTCAGCATCAGGGCCACGACCACGGCCAGCACCCCGAACAGCATGAACAGGCCCATCGGAAGCGTGTAGTCGTAGCGCACCCCATCCGGCCCCCGCTCGACCACGCAAAACCGGTCCAGCACGAGCCCGATCAGGAGCGGCGCGAGCGTGAGCGCAATCAAGTTCTGAAGCCAGAAGATCAGGGCGTACGCCGTGCCGAGTTGCCGCTGCGGGATGATCTTGGGCACGGAGGGCCACATCGCCGAGGGGACCAGCGAGAAGCCGACCCCGAGCACGAGCATCGCGAGCAGCGCCACGGCCCAGTGGTCGAGAATGGGGACCGTCAGCAACAGGTGTACGAGGAAGATCAGGGCCGAGCCAAGGACCATCATCGTCGCGCCCTTGCCCTTCTTGTCGTAAACCCGGCCGAACACGGGCGTGAGGAGCATGGTGCCGAAGGGGAGCAGGGCCGGGATCAGGCCCGCGACCTCCTCGTCCATCTTGAACTTTTGCACCATCAGGTCCGTCGCGTACTTCAAAAACGGAAACACCCCGGAGTAGAAGATGGCACACAGAGTCGCGAGCAGCCAAAACCCCTTGCTGCGCAGGATGTCCCCGATGTCCGCAAAGCGAAAGCGGTCCTCGTCCTTGGAGCGCTCCGCAGGTTCCGAGGCGTCAAGTTTCCGGTCCATCCCGCAATAGAGGAGGTACGCGAGAAGACCTGCGGCCAAGAGGGCCACCCCGACGAGGACCGGCATCGAGACCTTCCCCAGGGCCGTGGCGATGGGGGCCCCAAGGCCCAGGGCGAGTCCCGTCCCCACCCGGGCGATGGCCACCTGGAGCCCCATGGCCAGGGCGAGTTCGTAGCCCTTGAACCAACGGGCGATGACCTTCGTGGCCGTGATCCCGCACATCTCGAGGCCCACGCCGAACACCGCGTAGCCCAGGGCCGCGACCCACACCGCCCCCTTGACCCCCTGCCAAGTCACCCCGTCCAAGGTGGAGGGGAGCATGGCCCAGAAGTTCAGCACGCACCCCACGAGCATCAGGCCGCACGCGAGGGTCCCCGCGATCCTCGCGCCAGCCTTGTCCAGGATGACCCCGCCCAGGATCAGCATGGCGAGGAAGACGTTGAACCACCCGTAGGCGCTCGTGTACAGGCCGTACTCCGCGCTGGTCCAGCCGAGTTCCGACTCGATCAGGGGCTTGAGCGGGGAGGCCACGTCCGCAACGAAGTACCCGCACAACATGGTGAAGGCCACGATGGCCATCGCGGTCCAGCGGGCCGAGGCCCTGTGGCGCAGAGAGCGGACGAGTCCATCCATCGGCCCCAGCCGTTGCAGGTCATCGCCTGTTTGCTCGCGACCCTCCACGCTGTCACCTCCCTCTTTGACAAGGCCTCCGAGACAGCCTTGGGCCCCGGTACGATCCCGTAGAGTTTCGGCAGGTACCCACCCCCGGCCGTCAATCGGACGGAGCCTTTAGGATTGATCCCCACCGCCGCGAGCATCCCGTCTTCGGTCAGGGCGGCTGGCGGGGACCTCAAGACCGCAAGGTCCACCTTCACCTTCTTGCCCTCGACCGAGACGGTCGCGCCTTCTGTGGAGACCGAACCCGCAAGACAGGGGCCGCCAGTCGCCAGACCGGCGCTCTCGGTGCCCCCAACCGGCTCCGGCGAGCAATGGCCCGTGGCCTCCCCTGTGGGTCCGCGGTCCCGAAGGAGCGGATGATTCGGGTCAAGTTCCCTGATTGTCGGAATCTCCTCTTTCGGACACAGGGCCTCGCTCTGCTCGTCGTACCTCTTCCCAACGAGCGATTTCCGCTCTCTGCGGCTGGCTGGGTACGCGTTGGACCCTGTCTTCGGGGCCCTCTGCTCCTGTTTGTCCTTGTCTTCGAAAACCGGCCCAGAACCCATGGCCACCTCCTGACTGGGGTCACGGAATCCGGCCAGGGAGCGTGCGCAGCAACGCAAGCGCGGTCTGGCGGCCGGACTCATCGCGCTGGAACAAAGAAGCGGCCTGCCAAAGCGCAGACCGGACCTCATTGGCCAATGACGCGTCCCGACACCGCTCCGCTGCCGCCAGTAGTTCGCGCTCCACCTCCGCAAGGGCCTTGAGGGTCTCTGCCCTGTCCGCACGGCCCTTCATCGCACCCAAGAACCCTCTCACGTCTCGCTTCAGTGCCTCGCGCGCATGCGCGACGTCTTCGGCTGACCTCGTCTCCCCCAGGCGCACCGAGAGGTTTGCACCCACGCGATAATCTGGTTGGCCGCCCGGACCCGAGTAAGACCTCTCGGCGTAGGCGGATGCCGCGACGCGCTCACCAGAGACGGAAGCGCTCACACGCTGCCCCCCGGGGCCGATGCCCACCCCGAGCGTCAGGTCGGACTCCCCCACCTTGTCTCGATAGGCGACCCCGGTGTAGGGACCCATGCCTTCCGAGAATCCGAACACGGTCGCAATGTGTTCGAAGGCCTGCTCTAGGAGTCGGCTGCGACCCTTGAAGAGCGGGGAGATTTCGACAAGCCTCATCAGGACAGGATAGCCCGCGAGCGCAAGCCAGTCCGTCTTGCTCATCTTTGAGCCGCTGCACAAGGCGTACACAAGGGCCTGGGCCGACGCCACAACGCTCATGGGAATCTTCTGATCGAGATGGAGAAGGTCCGCAACCGCCTGGGAGCCGGCCATCGGGATCACGTGCGAGATGAAAAAGTCGTTGGGCTCGTACGGGGCCTTGATCGAACCCTCCCCGAACAACTCAAAGTTCGTGTACATCAGGCTGGCCGCGACCAGTGCGAGCAAGGGACTGTTTGGAAAGAGGGCGTCGGCCACGGTCATGTTGAGGATGCCCAGGGTCCCATGGCCATAGATGTTGGTGAAGACCAGGGGTTTACCAGCCGAGTTCTGCTCCCAGTAGTTGCCGATGGCGAAAGGATGGCCGACCTCCCGGATCCATTTCCATTGCTCTGCGGTCAGGTTTGGATAGCCCTTCAGGTGGTCGGAACGCCCTGTGGCCAGTTCGCAAGCGAGTGCGACACCGAAGGCCGTGATGCCCGGCGTAGAAAAGGCGAGGACCTTGGTCAGGTCCGCCTGCGAGTTCCAAGCGAGCAAGAACTCGATCCCATCCGGCCCCGCCGACACGGTCGGTTCCGCGGAAGCCTCGCCTTCCGAAAGGCCCCCTGGTTTCTCCCGCGGGCTCAGTAGGGAGACCTGCTCGCTGTAAGACAGGGGGGCAATGGCCTCCCTCAGCCGTCCTCGTCGGCTCGACTCCAGTTTCCGATCCCTGTGGACCGGCCCGGAAGCCGGTACTGGCTCCCGGTCTTTTTTCTCCAACTCGGGACCCATCGCCGCCTCCTAACCCTTTCTCACCTAGACCCATTGTACCAAAATGCCCGGGCCCGACAACCCCGAACGCGCCCGGCAACAAGAGCAACAGCGTGGGGCCTTCTCAACTCTCGACCGATGAGCAGGGAGGTGGAAACCGCTGGGTCGGAGGCAAAAAGGAGGTCCAAAGGTCGGAAGCGACTGGCGCTCGGGGCCTGTGCCAGTCCTTCGGGCAAGCCTTGTGCGCCGGTTGACCCTGTGTCCGACCTCGTGGGTGGGCGTGCTCCGGATCGGCGACGTGAGCATCCAGGTCCTGCCCAAGTTGTTCAGGGACGAGGTCCCGCGAGAGGACCAGGAGGTGCGTCTTTGGTTGGCTCGCGAGGCCATGAAGAACCTCTTGCACCTCCTCCAGGTCGGTGGGTATTGCGAACTGCCCTCCTTCTGGCGCGGCGCCATGGACGAGCATCCTGGCGATTGGTTCGAGGTCTTGACGTATCTGTATGCCCAGGCGTTGTTGCGGGAACTTGCGCTTGGGGCCGCTGGCGCCTACGTCGAGAGGACCGGGCGCCTCCACGTGGTGCGAGGCCAGCTCGATGCCTCTGACCTCGTTTGCAAGCCCTGGCAGGCGCACAAGCCCATGTGCCGCTACGACGAGTTCTCTGTGGACAACCCGCTCAATCGGGTCTTCTTGTACGTGTCTTGCTTGCTCCGCCGCGAGACCCGCTCTGCCCGCAACAGGTCGCTCCTCGACGAATGCGTGGCGCGCCTGTCCGAGGAGGTACCGGAGGGATCTCCCATCACCCCAGAGCAGGCATCCCAAGTCCAGACCACTCGCCTCACCGAGCGCTTCGAGCCCTGCCTGTCCCTCGCGAGGCTCCTGCTGAACCGCCTCTCGCCCATGCTCCTGAGCGGCCCCACCGAGGGTTTCACCTTCATGATGGACATGAACGAGGTTTTCGAGCGGGCCGTGGCCGGGCTCGTGAGAAGGCACTGGAAGGACACGGAGTTCGGGCGGCGTTTCTCGGGGTACGAGTTCGTGGCCCAACCCCGCGGCCCCTACCTGGCGCGGGAGGTTCGACCCCGTCAAGACGAGAGGTTCCAGATCAAACCCGATCTGGTTTTCAGACGACGCAGTGACGGAACCTACCCTCTCGTTTTGGATACGAAGTACAAGCGCTGGCAAAGCGAACCCAACCAGGACGACGTCTATCAGATGGTCGCGTACGCAACGGCCTTGCGAGGCGTCGAGACCGTGATGCTCGTGTACCCCGAGGTCGGGGAGGCGAGCGAGCCGAGCCGCTGGTCTGTCTATCAGGTGCCAGCGCAAGGGGAGCCGAGGTTCGAGTTGAGGGTGGGGTTCGTGAGGGTGGACCAGGCATTGGCAAACCCGACGGTGGGCCGCCAGGTGGTTGCAAGATTGGCTTCGCACTTCACTGGAGGAACATGACATGAGCAAAGCAGACCTTCTCCGCCGATTTTTGGACGAGGACCCAGAGTGGGAGAATCAAGAGAAGAACCAGCGCTTGAGTGCCGAAGACCGGGCACGACTCGACCCCATCCGCAAGGACTACCCCCTCGACGGGCTGCCGTCGCTCAGCGGCGAGGAGTTCAAAAAACTGGTGAAAAGGGCTACCAAGGCGTGGATCAAGGCTACAAGTCCCGGTTGGATACGCAAGCACCTGACGGGAACGCTGCAAGCGTTGGACCGTTTGGGCGCCGAGCAGCTTGCAACGGCGCTCGAGTCGTTGAAAGAGATGGTCGAGGCGATTCAGTCCGGGGAAGCGCCCGCGCGCGTTCCCTCAGGTTTCCCGCTCGGTGGCGTATGTCTCGTTGCCGTCCTTCGTGTGTACGTGCCGGATCGCTTGATGCCGCACACCCCCCAAGCTGTCCGCAACGCTCTCGCGAGTCTGAATCTATCAGCCTCGGGCGACGAAGTGTTGGACAACCTTCTTCTCGTTGATTATATTCGTCGCAAACATCAAGACGTTCCGACAGTTCGAATGGCCCACCTTATCCACGACTTCGTCTTCGAACGAGGCCGAACCAACGAGCCCAGTGACAGTCCAGCCGCCGTACACGTCGCGGCCAATCTGGGCCATCCGCTCTTGACCAGTTGGGTCAAGGACAAAGACGTCCGTAAGCGGCACCCGAACCTCATCCTCCATGGCCCTCCCGGAACGGGGAAGACGTTTCTCGCCAAGGAGAGCGCGAAATGGTTCGAGGAAAACGTGTCGAGGCGCGCGGAAGACGAGCCGCTGGCCACTGAGGAGCGCCCCAAGGTCGTCGAGTGGGTCACCTTCCACCAGACCTATTCCTACGAGGACTTCATCGAGGGCCTTCGGCCAAAGGTGCCGGAGGGGGGGAGCGGCCTCGAGTACGACGTCGAGCCCGGCATTTTCCTCGACATCTGCCGTCGGGCGGCCAGTGATCCGGACAACGACTACCTGCTCGTCATTGACGAGATCAACCGCGCCAACATCTCCAAGGTCTTCGGGGAGTTGATCACCCTGATAGATCCGGACAAGCGTCAGGGGGCCGAGCACGAGTGCGCGGTGACCCTCCCTGTCTCCAAGGAGCGTTTCACGGTCCCAGGGAACCTGTACCTCATCGGCACAATGAACAGCACGGACCGCTCGATCGCCCTCATTGACATCGCACTGCGGCGAAGATTCTCGTTCGTCGAACTCGTGCCTAACTACGATGTTTTGAGAAGCAAACTCTTCAACCACGGGCAGATCGCCGGCCTTGACATCCCTGCCTTCCTGGAACGCCTGAACGAGCGCATCGCAGCCCTGCTCGACCCGGAACACCGCATCGGGCACTCGTATTTTCTCGATGGCCGCCTCCGGTCGGACACAGCGGACGATCTCGACATGGAGGCCGCAAAGCAGGCCATCTGGGAGGCCTGGACCCTCCAGATCGCCTCACTCCTCGAAGAGTACTTCTACGGAAAGTCCGAGAGGCTCAAGGCCCTCCTGGGCATGAGCCTCGTCGAGCCGTATCCGAACCAGGCGCGACTCGATGCCTTAAGAGACGAACTCGAGGCCGACGTCGCACAGACCTACCGGGTCAAACGCTTCGACGCATCGGAGGCCGACCAATTGATCGCAGCGCTCAACGCATTTCCAGAATAGGCGCACTCGATACCTCCTGAGCCCCCCGATCACACGAAAGCCCCCGTCCGGTCCCAGCACAAGACCTCGACCTAGTCCTTGCGCCGGTTCAACGACAGAGTCCGCATTCACAGCCGGCAAACCGCCGCGAAGGCACAGGGAAGCGCTTCGTCCGCCCCCGCGGGGTCCCGCCCACGGCCACGATGGGGGAAGTCCACGCGCACGACCGGTTGCCATGGTCCGTTGGTCGAACCGTTCCGGTCGCCGACCGGAAAGACCGAGAGGGGGCTCAGGCGAGAGGCGGCGACCACGCTCGAGGGCCTCCGGTCCTGATCACGATACAGGCAAGGGGGAGAGCAGGCCCCGCTCGATCAAGGCCCGAAGGTGCGTCACAAGGCTTGTGGCCAGGGTGCGGTCGCCGACCAAAAGACCGATCTCGATGTTGCGGTCCAATGCCGCATCGGTCAGGTTCGCGGAGGTGATGAAGACCGTCTGGTCGTCGGCGATCACGGCCTTGGCGTGCAGGACACCCGTCGGCTCGTCCGGGTCCAGCGAGCGGGGGTCGTAGAAGACGTGGGGTCGGGCACGGCCTGGCCATTCCTGCGACCAGAACCGCTCCGCGAAGCGACGCACCAGGTGGTCTGACGGCGCCATGTCGCCCCGCCGTCGCTGAATGTTGAGCAGCAGGGTGACCTCGAGCCCCGCGACCTCGTCCATGCGCCTCGCGAGCGGAGCGAACGCCCTCGGCCCATCGAAAAAGACGAAGGTGCTCAACCACAGGGAGCGCTGCGCCGACCCGAGCAACTCCGCGTACACCCTCCGGGTGTCTCGGGCGTGAAGGCCAGCCACCTCGGGCCCGGACCACACCAGGTCCATCCTGGGCGCCCGGGCCTCTACCTTGGCGATGCTTTGGATCCAGCGGGCGGCCGAGGGCCCGCTCAAGCCCATCTCGTCGAACGCCCAAAGGACCTCCCGCACCCGTCCTACGTCGAAACCACCGCCAAGGACCGAGCGGATGGCCGCCTCGGAAGGCCGCTTTGGAAGAAGCCGCGCCTGCAAGGCCGCTACCAGGCGCTCCCGCAGGTGTTGAGGCAGGTCCAACAGCGCTTCGATCATGGCACCGCCTGGAAAAAGCCTGCGTCCGGGACCCCGAGGATGGGGGTGACCAGGGCCCGGTCCAGAGTAAGTGTTCACCCCCCCTCCCGGCGTAGGGTTGCAGAGAACTTGACGGCTGGTGGATCCGTGTGACGCTTTTTCCATGAAAGGCGCGGGTCGCGCAGTTGGAAGCCCGCCTGGCGGAGTTGGAGGCGCGGTTCAAGCGGAACTCGACCAACGCGAAGCGTCTGTAACTCGTCGCGTCCGCCGTCGTCGGACCCGCTGTGGTCGAAGCCGAAGAGGAAGCCGCCCGA
>FWWL01004587.1_pt1 | contig 23021 bp, 26 predicted proteins | sample 2228331 | NCBI WGS metagenome assembly FWWL01 (sample SAMEA103939775, study PRJEB20133) | metagenome | reverse complement strand
TAATGATATTAACTTAAAAAAGTTACTTTAGAAAAAAAATTATACAAATTCATAGAAATATTTTCTCTTAAACCACAATGCCACATTAACCAGCGTAAGCATAACGGGGACTTCAACCAATGGTCCTACAACAGCAGCCAGAGCTTCGCCCGAATGCATACCAAAAATTGCCACAGCAACTGCAATGGCTAGTTCAAAATTATTGCTGGCAGCAGTAAACGATAGGGTTGTAGATTGTTCATAAGTAGCTTTAGCCTTTTTACTCATGTAAAACGATAAAAAGAACATGATGGTAAAATATAAGAGCAAAGGTATTGCAATCAATACTACGTCAACAGGGATTTTAATAATATATTCACCTTTTAACGAAAACATCACAACGATGGTAAACAATAATGCAATTAGTGTAATGGGACTTATTTTAGGAATAAACCTGGTATGATACCATGTCTTATCTTTCACACGAATTAAGACAAAACGAGTTAAAAAGCCAGCAATAAAGGGTATTCCGAGATAAACAAATACACTTTCGGCAATTTGTCCGATGGTTATCTGTTCTACAACTTCATTGGTTGGAATTCCAAAACAAATTGGTAAAAAAGCGATAAAAACATAAGCATATAATGAATAAAAAAGCACCTGAAAAATGGAATTAAAAGCAACTAATCCTGCTGCATATTCAGTATCGCCTTTTGCCAAGTCGTTCCAAACAATAACCATTGCAATACAACGCGCCAGACCAATCATTACAATCCCATAAAAATAAGGCAGATTTGCATTGTTTTCACCAGGAAATAATTTAAAAAACAGAACTGCCAGGGCAAACATTAGCAGCGGACCTATTATCCAATTCTGAATCAGTGACAAACCTAATATTTTTACGTTTTTAAAAACGTCGCCTAACTCTTCATACTTAACCTTTGCCAGCGGTGGATACATCATGAGTATCAAACCTATGGCAATAGGAATGTTGGTTGTGCTTTCCGGATTGGGCTTAAGCCTATCCCAAAATGAGGCAATTTCGGGAAACAACCAGCCCGAAAATACACCCACAAACATGGCCAGAAAAATCCATAGAGTTAAATAACGATCTAAAAACTTAAGCCTTTTATTTACAGCCATAATTCAAGGATAAGGTTTCAAATTTGTTCTTTATTTCATCTCGCACTTTTCTGAATACCTTCAATTGTTCTTCTTCTGTTCCCGTAGCTAATGCAGGGTCTTCAAAACCTATGTGCAACCTGTGTTGTACCTTCCCGGAAAACACAGGACAAGTTTCCCTGGCTCCATCACATACAGTAATAACATAATCGAAAGATTCGTGAATAAACTGATCCACAGATTTTGGCTTGTTGTGCGAAATATCAATGCCTATTTCAAACATTACTTTTATTGCCAATGGATGTATTTTATAAGCAGGTTTTGTTCCAGCAGAAAACACTTCCCATTCAGGGTGTAATTCTTTTAAAATTCCTTCTGCCATTTGACTTCGGCAACTATTACCAGTGCAAAGAATTAATATCTTCATTTGTAAACAATTTATTTCTTTTTATGTCTTGGTCGCAACTGACATGTACACGAACCATCTAATTGTTCTTCAAGGTTTCTCTTTAGTGGCAATCCATCCCTCTCCCATTCAACAATACCACCAGCAAGATTGGCAATGTTATGAAAATTTTTGCTCAATAAAAATAACATTGCTTCACGACTTCGCAAGCCAGTGGAATCGGCAACAATTAATGGTACTTCTCTTGAAAGTTCTTCATATCGAACCGAAAGTTCACTATTAGGCAAATAGCATACTTTTGGCACATCAAACTGCTTATATGCGGTTAAAAACGATTCACGCACATCAACGATAACAGCTCCCTGCAATGCTTCTTCGTAAGCTTCTTGCGGTGTCAGATTCAAAAATCCTGAACTGATAAAACCTTTATTTTTGAAACAATTATTCATGTTGACTCAAAAATAAAACATGATGACATAATAAATACCAACCAAAATAAAAACAGCAGCAACTATTCTTCTAAACCAACTTTCAAAAATTCTAATTTTATTATAAAAACCACCTATTCCGGAAATACTGAATGCAAGCAAATAAGCAATGATAATAACGGGCAAGGCAGTTGCAACAGAAAACACAACAGGCAAAACTAAACCCGATGCGCTGCTTATAGTCAATGGAATGAGCATACCAAAATACAAAGCTCCGCTATAAGGGCAAAAAGCAAGTGCGAAAATCATTCCTAATAATAAAGCAGACCAGAATGAGCTTTTCATTTCTTTTTTCTCGAAAAAATCAAGCACCTTATTAAAACCTGGAAAGTTCAATTTCATTATGTCTAGCATAAAAAGGCCAATAATGATTAACAAAGGGCCTAAAAATTTTTCGCCGTTTGTTTGAAAAAAACGTGCAACGTGAAATGTACTTGCTCCCAGATAAAGTATAAAAGCTAAACCAGTATAACTTATGGTACGTCCCAGGGTGTACCACAAACCATTGTAAAAGACTCTTTTCCTTTTTTCAAGATCTTTGCTAATGAAACCAATTGCTGTAATGTTGGTCGCAAGAGGACAAGGACTAATAGCAGTCATGATACCCAAAATTAAAGCAGACAATAAAGGTGTATTGGCTGAATCTAACCAGTGTTGTAGCACATCCATTTTATTTCAAATAACTTATTATTTTTTCTCTCAGTTCATTGATAAAAATTTCTTCGTTACCAATTTTCGAAAAGGCAAAATCTGTAATATCTTCAATATCAGCTTCCTGACCTTTGACAAGTGGAGTTAAGGCTAATGTGGCACCATAAGCCTGATATTTTTCTACCAGTTTCTTATTTTCTGGCAAGTCAACATTAAAAGATTGAAACACAATGGTTCCGTTTTCCAGTTCTTTCTTAAAATATGTTTCAAGCGTTTTTATGGTTGCGGCTTCTATCTTTTTACATGTATTACAGCGATTTGTAAGATGAAAATAATAAACCAGCAATTTTACTTTTATAGTTGGTTTAATAACAACCTGACAAAAAGCATTAGCCGAGAATAATAGGGTAAACAAAATAAGTAATGATGTTCTCATATATTTAGATTTTTAATAAAGAATCTAAGGTCATTTGTAATTTTTCTACAAAAGTCTCGCGTTTTCTTAGTGCAAATTTGAAGCCATCTCCTGTTAAATCAATCGTTGTTTCCTTCCCTTTCGAAACCTTAGTAATTAAAATTCCTGAACCAAAAGCCTGATATTTTTCACAAAAAGAGGCATTTACTGCGTCGTCTATATTGATGCTATAACGCTTTATTGCACCTTCTTTAACCTGATCGAAATAAAACGAATTCAGTGTTTGAATAGTAGCCTCCTCTATTGCTATACAGCTGGGGCAACGATGTTTACCAAAAAAGTTGTAAATTAAAATCACTTGCTGATTGGTATCAAGTTTAAGACTATCCGTTCCTTCATTTTCGACAGATGTAGAACTGTTCTGGCAGGAAATTACAGGCAAAAGCCCTGCTAACAACAATAAAAAACATAACTTTTTCATATTCTATTACTTAAATAATAATTCTTCAAATAATTTTTTAGCCTCTTCCCATTTTTCTTTATTGACACAGTATTTTATTTTAGGAGGCTCAATCTCTCCTTGTATCAATCCTGCATATTTCAGCTCTTTAAGATGTTGCGAAAGTGTAGATCGTGCAATAGGTATATCGCCAATCATCTCCCCACTAGTACAACATCCTACTCCATCACAACGATTTTCGGCTAATAGCCGCTCCATAATGTACACTCTTGCAGGATGACTTAATGCTTTGGCAATGACTGCCAGTTGTTTGTGTCTTTCGCTAAAATCTTTTCTTTCTTTCATTTTACTACTGATTAGTTTGAAGAAGATCTTTTATTTCTTTAACTGAGGGAACCCTACCAGTTATTAAAACTTTACCATTAATAACCAAACCGGGTGTTCTTATGATACCATAAGACATAATCTTTTCAATGTCCTCAACTTTTTCAACATTTGCAGCAATGTCTAATTCTGCAACTGCTTGTTTTGTCAACTCTTCTAAAGTTTTACATTTTGGACATCCAGTCCCTAAAATTTTTATTTCCATACAAAGATATTTTTATTTTTCGCAAATATACAAAATATCAGGCTTTATTCAATAAAATTGCCCACCATCTTTTTTATCAAAGACATAATGACCAACACAATGGGCAATGCAATTATGCAAGAAAATGCCCACGATTTTAGCCAATTCATTACAAAACCGTTGCTAAAACCTTTATTTAATGCTACACTGGCAAAAGTAACAACCATAGTCATTTTTAACACCATAATGACCGATGTAACAAGCATTTCGTGCTTTTTCTTAATCTTCATACTATTTAATTTTAAAACAAACTTCCATAAATTAAACCCGAAACGGTTGCCATTGCTACAACTAATGAAACATACACAAGGGTCTTTTGTGTTCCTAATACACTTCGAATAACCAACATATTTGGCAATGACAATGATGGTCCTGCCAACAATAAGGCCAAAGCCGGTCCCTTTCCCATACCCGATGCTATTAATCCCTGTAAAATCGGAACTTCGGTAAGGGTAGCAAAATACATAAACGCACCTACAACAGAAGCAAAAAAGTTTGAGAAAATAGATTTACCACCCACCAACCATTGTATCCATTCGTTAGGGATAATACCTGGTATTGACTTACCATCGTGTGTTGAGCCAAGCATAAAACCTGCAATAACCACACCTATTGCAAGCAATGGCATAATTTGTTTTGCAAAACCCCACGAAGCAAGCGTCCATTCTTTGTTTTCTTCATCACGTTTATCATACAACGTTATGATACTTAACGAGGCTATTCCTACCAACATCGGAATAAGCGGAGCTAGTTTTTCATTTTCAACGAAAATTGACGATAACAAAGCAGATACAAAAGTTACAATAGCAGCAATTAACACCCACTGCCACTTGATTTTTAAGATGCTGATTAAAGAGTAAACCAGTAATAACAAGAAAAATCCTGTTATATACCATTTGTATGCCCATACATAATACCACAAGCTCGAAACAACATCTGCAGCAGGTTTGCCCCAGTTTGCAAAAACAAGAATAAATACCAATACAAAAAAATGAAATGAAGTTTGCCACATAGGCCTTTTTTCAGGTGGCAATGGTATGTTCATTTGTTCTTCTTTTTTTGCCTTTTCTTCCTTTCGGTATATAAAAGCCATTAAAAGACCTATGACAACACTAAACAAAACAGCCCCTATTACTCTGGCAACTCCCATTTCAAAACCCAAAATTCTGGCTGTTAAAATGATTGCCAGAATGTTTATAGCAGGCCCTGAATATAAAAACGCAATAGCAGGACCTAATCCTGCACCTCGTTTATAGATACTCGTAAACAAAGGCAATATGGTGCAACTACAAACGGCCAAAATGATACCTGAAACTGAAGCAACAGTATAAGCCAGCCACCTTTTGGCATTTGCTCCAAAATATCGCAAAACCGACCCCTGACTTACAAATACCGATATGACACCAGCTATAAAAAAGGCTGGCAGCAAACACAATACAACATGCTCTCGAGCATACCATTTTATAAGGTCGAAAGTTGAAGAAATAGCAGTATTAAATCTTGCACTTTCAACAGGCAGAAAAAAGGCTAAAGTAAACACAACTATTATCCAGCCCAGTGTCTTTAATTCATTTTTCGTTTCCATAAAATCACTATTTTTATATTTCGCTAAAATACGAAATGTTTCTTAAAATAATTCTATCTGATTAAAAGTTTTCAAAATGTAAAAAAGTATGGGAATAAAAATATTCTTTCGCTCAAGTCATTCATACAAGACGAAGAGTGACGCCCGATGCTTGTTGTCCTGGGTTGTGTGAGTCACACTTCGTCTCGTTGCAAACAACGAGACGAAGTGTAACTTTTTGGTTTGGTTGTTCTCTTCGATCATCCTGGGCACGTCGAAGGATGTTGCCCAATTCATAGTGTTTAGTGTATTGCGTGTCATAGCTCGTCTTATTGTGTACAACGATATCACTATGACTTATGAGGGCATGTTTGTTTTCCATCACTGTCAATCTGAGCTACAAGATTACAATAACCATGGCTTAAAAAAAATTAAAACTTCCTGCCATGTTTTGAAATTTTTTGAATAGCTATTATCTTAGCAAGTTTTATTTATTTCTATGCCAACCAGCGAATATCATAAGATTATAGAACGGCTTGATGTTTTTATCAAAAAATATTACCTGAACGAAATAAGGAAAGGTATTTTGTTACTATTCATTATTTTACTTTCTTCGTCATTATTAGTGTTTACTATCGCTTATTTTTCCACGTTATCTGTAACTATCAGAACCATAATCTTTTATTTCTTACTTATTTCTTACACAGTCATTATTCTTTATTATATTTTACTACCCTTAGCATCTTTATTAAAATTAAGACAAGGACTTAATTATGAACAGGCTGCAGCAATTATTAGTAAACATTTCACACAGCTTCAGGACACTTTTATTAACACACTCGAACTCGCTCATCTGCAATCATCGCGATACTCAACTCAACTTTTGCTGGCCAGCATAGACAAACGTATCGAAGCCATTAAACCTATACCTTTTCATCTTGCCATAAACAAAAAGAAGACCGTTCAATTCTTAAAATATTTTTCAGCGGTATTTATTGTTTTTCTTGCCCTTTGGTTTTATAAACCCGTCATTATTCAACAAGGCACTGAACAACTTATACATCACAGAACAGAATTCATTCCGCCAGCACCGTTTCAGTTCACCTTGTTAAACGATAACCTTAAAGTTCCTCAAGGCGATGATATTACCATCAATGTTCAGCTAAGCGGACAATATGTGCCACGTCAGGTATATATTGTTTTTGGCTCAACCAGAATACTTATGCTACCTATTGACAAATCAACTTTTCAGTACACACTAAAAGGCGTCAACCGCGACACACAATTCAAATTCAAAGCAGACGGATATTATTCAAACCAATATCTGATTAAGATGATCTTTTTGCCAGGCATTGTTAATTTTAAAGCGGAAATTATACCTCCTGCCTATACGGGCATACCTGCTAGCGTTGTTGAAAACACTGGTGATTTAACAATTCCCTGTGGCAGTGTTGTTAAATGGACTTTTCAAACCAGTTATACCGACTCATTGTTGTTTACACTAAACGATAGCCTAAGTTTACCTGTTCAGCAAAAAAACAAAGAATTTACTGTAAGCCGTCGCTTTTTGCAATCAACTCAGTACTCCATTATTCCTTTCAACCAATTTATTTCTAGCCCAAAGCCAATGGTTTATGAATTAACGGTCATCCCCGATATTTATCCAAGTATTCAAGCCGATTTTGTTACCGACTCTTCCATGTGGGGAATGTATTACTTTAAAGGCTCTATTTCCGATGATTATGGCTTTAAAAAACTCGATTTTGTTCTTAAATATGCAAAAGATTCTGTAAAAACCATACAAATTCCTATTCAGCCAAACATTTTAAATCAGGAATTTTATTTTTCTTACGATTTTTCAACCTTAAAGAACTATAGTGGTACAGTAGAATACTATTTCGAAATATGGGACAACGACGGCATTTATAGAAGCAAATCTACCAAATCAGCCATAAAAACATTTACTATTCCCGATAAAAAAGAAATTGAAAAATTCAGACAAGAAGCTACTCAATCCATTATTAATCAGTTATCGCAAACAGAGAAAGCAAGTTCCGACATGATTAACGAATTAAAAAAGCTACAACAAAACATTTTAAATTCTCAAAACATCAGTTGGGAACAGACACAAAAATTTCAGCAACTTATTCAACAACAACAACAACTCGAAAAAACGCTTAAGCAACTTGCTGAACAAAACAAGCAAAAAAACAACCTGCTTAACACTTTTACCGAACAAGATCTGCAATTGCTTGAAAAGCAACAAATGATACAAGAGCTACTTGAAAATTTACTCGACGATGAACTGAAAAAACTCATGCAACAGCTCAATGAGATGATGAAAAACATGGATAAGAATAAGCTGAATGAGCTAACTCAAGAATTCAAAATGCAAACCGAAGAAATCAATAAAGAACTCGACAGAGTCTTAGAATTGTTGAAAAAATTCGACATTGAAGAAAAAATGAAAAGCCTTGCCGAAAATCTTGAAAATCTGGCAAAACAACAAGAACAATTGTCTGAGCAAAGCCTCGACAGAAAAACTCCTACAGACACCTTACAATCCAGACAATCTCAACAAAAGCAAGAATTTGAAAACCTGAAAAAACAATATCAGGACATCATGAAGCAAAACAATCAGCTAAGCGAACCTTTCTCCATGCAATCGTTTCAGGAAGAACAGCAATCTATCGAACAAAACATGCAACAAGGCGAAGAAGATTTACAACAAAATGACAGAAAAGGAGCCAGTAAAAAGCAAAAAAACGCAGCCAATCAATTAAAAGAGCTTAGCCAGAAGATGCAGCAAATGATGCAGCAAAATGCTGAGCAACAAGAAGCCGAAGACGAAGAGTCGCTCAAACAGCTACTCGAAAACATTAAACAACTTTCTTTTGCTCAGGAAGAAATTATGCTTAACACCAAACAAATCAAATCTTTCGATTCGCGTTATCAGAAAAACTTAGAACAACAAAACAACTTACGTGGAAACATAAAAGTTATTGAAGATTCGCTCAATGCCCTTGCTAAACGCAATCCCATAATTAGCTCAACGGTGAAAAAACATCTCAAAAATTTAAAAACCTATACCCATCAAACCATAAAATTGCTGGATGACCGCAACATCAATCAGGCTACCGTAAAACAACAACTGGTAATGACCGAAGCCAATGAACTTGCTTTATTACTTGGTCAAATTTTAAAACAAATGCAAGAATCCAACTCACAACAAATGTGTCAGGGCGGTCAATGCAAAAAGAAAAGCAAAAAAAACGCTGTGCCAAAACCTGGCTACCAGCAAATGAAAGAACTACAACAGCAACTTAAGCAACAGCTACAATCCATTTTAAACGAAATGAAAAACCAACAATCCAAAGATGGTAAAAAAATGTCGGAACAGCTTGGCAAAATGATTTCGATGCAAGACAAAATGCAACAAATGCTCAACGATATGATGCAACAACAGGGAATCAGCCCCGAATCTTTGAAAAAATTACAGGAAATAAAAAATCTGATGAATGATGTACAAAAAGACATAGCCAATAAATCCATTACCCCACAAACGTTGCAGCGTCAGGAACAAATTTTAACCCGTCTTTTAGAAGCCGAAAAATCTGATAATGAAAGAGAAACAGAAAACAAACGAGAATCGCAAACAGGGAAAAATGAAAAAAATAGTAACCCTAAAGAAATTTTTCAGTATAAAGGAAAAAAAAGCATCTATGACGAAATATTATACAATAGCAATTTACCACTTCAAAAATTCTATCAAGAATTGTATAGAAAATATATGATTAACCTAAATCAATGAGCTTATGAAAAAGCAGATTGAATTTCCATCTAAAATAGAAAACATAAACATCGTTGAACGATTAGTTGACGAACTTACCCAGCAATACAACATCAACAGCGAAATTTATGGGAACATGCTCGTTTCGATTGTAGAAGCAGTTAACAATGCCATCATACATGGAAACAAGCTAGACGAAAACAAAATAGTACGAGTAGAATACGAGCTGGAAAATGGCATTTTCAGCTTCTCTGTAAAAGATGAAGGCGATGGTTTTAACTACGAAAATCTTCCCGACCCCACTGCTCCCGAAAATCTTGAAAAGCCACACGGCAGAGGAATATTTTTAATTTCACACCTTGTTGATGAACTTAGCTTTGAAGACAACGGAAGTAAGATTTGTGTTAAAATAAAGATACATCCCAACTAAAATGTCAGTTCATTTTTTTTCAGAAAATGTTGCCGACCCGGTAAAAGGCAAAAAAAAACTTATACAAAACTGGATAAAACAAATCATTGAATCCTATCAAAAAAAAGTAGGCAACATTAACATTATTTTTTGTTCTAACGAATATCTGTTGAAAATCAACAAACAATTTCTCAATCATTCGTATTATACCGACATTATTACGTTCTCTTTCAACGAAAAAGATATTATTTCCGGTGATTTATACATCAGTACCGATCAGGTAAAGCTCAATGCAAGCGATTACAAGGTTAGCTTTTCAGAAGAATTGTTGCGTGTTATTATACATGGTATTCTTCATTTGTTGGGCTATGACGACCAAAGCGATCAGCAACGAATGCACATGCATGTGCTCGAAAATGAAGCATTAGAAAAAATTATACCGTTACTTCAAGGAGTTTGATAAAATTTTAATGCTGTTGGCATAAACTTTTTCATTTCTTTTATTCTGTTTTCGTCAGAAGGGTGGGTGCTTAAAAATTGTGGGATAGATGAACCGCTTTTCTGGCTCATTCTTTCCCAGAATTCTATTGCTTTTCGTGGATCATAACCAGCTTTTGCCATAATAACCAACCCTATTTTATCGGCTTCGTATTCATGTTTTCTGGAATAAGCAAGCGCACCCATTGTACTACTTATACCATACAACGATTTAAAAATTTCTTTGGTCTCTTCGGGATTGTTCTGTAAAGCCACATCGAGTGCAACACCACCCATAAAAATAGCTAATTGCTGACTAAGTCGTTCGTTGCCATGCTTGGCTATAGCATGAGCCATTTCGTGACCCATTACAACAGCCATACCTGCTTCATCTTGAGTATAAGGCAAGATACCTGTATAAAAAACTATTTTTCCGCCTGGCATACACCATGCATTCACTTCCGATTTCTGAACCAGTTTATATTCCCATTTCATAGTCTTTACCCGATCTTTGTATTTTTTACCAAAAAGGTCATTAGCTGCTTTTGCCATTTTATTGCCAACCATCTCCAACTGTTGCGAACGACTATCGGTAACCGGAATAACTTCACTTTTTGAAATAAATTCTTTATAGCTGGTCAAAGCCAGATTGGTTACCATAGCATCAGGCATTAATCTTATTTGATGCCTGTTAGTAATAGGAACACGATAACAGGATGACAACAATAAAACGAACATTAAACTGTATAGAAAACGTTTCATATTTTTTTCTTCAAAAATAATTATTCTTTTCATTACTCCGTACAATTGCTGCACATTTCAATTTTGGAGCGATGAGACAGTATCTTTTTTCTAAAATCATTAAACGGCTTTCCTTTCCAGATTGATGCAAACGACTGCGACGATAGGTTGCCTAAAACGTATTGAGCGTTTTTATCGAAACAGCAAGGAACCACCAAACCATCGTGGGTTATAACACATTGAGACCAGATACGAAAACATCGGTTGTGTGGTTTCTTCTTTCTAACCCAATGACTCCCAACTTTTTTATATCTGCGATACAACTCCTTTTCGGGCAATAATTCGAATTGCTGATAAATCTGAAGACTCTTTTTCTCGAAGACAACATTACCCAAGCTCTTTACCCATGCTTGAATAGCCGGCAATTCTTTTTCGGAATAAGCTGTAACCAACGTCTGAACAACGATAACAGGATATTTTTTGCCCGCTAGTTGTTTGCTTCTCACAAGATTTTCAATACCTTTTTTTACTTTTTCCACATCTCCACCACGGCGATAGCTTTCATAACTAGCCTGATTAAAACCATCGAGCGAAATGATTATTTTCGACAATCCACTATCAACAAGTTTGGTTGCAACATCTTCGTCAATCTGCATCCCATTGGTTGACAATACCACCCACATTTTATGTTGCCGTGCATAGATTATCATTCTTATGATATCTTTATGCAACAATGGCTCACCCTGAAAATATAAATTCAAATAAAAAGTATAAGAACTTACACTATCAATCAGTTGCTTGAACACATTCCAGTCCATTTCGCCCTTTGAACGGGTTAATGTTGTATTTCCTGTCGGGCATTCTACACATCTTAGCTGACAACAATTTGTTGGTTCAACACTTATAGCAAACGGATAAGGAGCTGTAAAAATTCTTTTAGTTAATGCAGATAACGCATAAGAACAAATAATGACAAGAAAATTATATAGTCTCTTGAACCATATCACGCTGTATAGACGAATTAAAAATTAATATAAAGATAGCTGAGATAATAGCAGAAGCAGCAATTGCAATAAATGCAACCTGTGCATTAAAAGCAGTCCACAAGATACCTGTCAAGACACTAGCCAGCAATGTAGCTACACTTTGCAACGAATGAAACGAACCAATAGCACTTGCCACTTCATTTTTTGGTACAACGCTGCTTATCCATGCCTTGCCAATACCTTCGGTTGCAGCAGCATAAAATCCATAAAAGAAAAAGAGTATAAAGAAAATAATGGCATCATTAAACCATGCCATTCCGCTATAAACACCTGCAAATATCACCATACCCATCACATAAACCCTATTCAAACCAATTTTATCGGCTAACATTCCGGCAGGATAAGAAATGAGTGCATATACCAGATTATAAAAAATATAAAGCCCAATAACATACGAATCGGAATAACCCATTTCTTTTACCTTTAACAACAAAAACATGTCGGAACTATTGAACAAGGCAAAAAAGAGCAAACCGGCAATCAACAATTGATAGCTTTTGGAACTGTTTTTGATGTATGTAAGAAACGAAAAAAATGAAAATTTGTCAGTTCTGGAAGCCGTATTTTGCGGTTTCTTTTCATTAAGTTTGAAAAGTAAGGCAGTTGTTACCAGTCCGGGAACAATGGTCAACAGAAACAGCCAGGTATATTGTTCGGGATATATCCATAAAAACAGCAAGGCAATAGCAGGACCTATGGCAGCACCCAGCGTATCCATAGATCGGTGAAAACCAAACACTCGACCTTTCGTTTTGGATGTTGATTCTTCCGAGAGCAATGCATCGCGGGCAGCTGTTCGCACACCTTTGCCAAAACGGTCGAGGGTGCGGGTTAACAAAATCCACCAACCATTGGCAAAAACAATCATTAATGGCTTCGACACGGCACTCAAAAGGTAACCGGTTCGAACAAATGGTACCCGACGCTGAATTTTATCAGACCAAATACCAAAATATCCCTTACTCAAACCAGCAATAAATTCGGCCAGTCCTTCCAGAAAACCTATATATAAGGCAGTATAATTCAAACTAGCCAGATATATTGGAATTACAGGGTAAAGCATCTCGCTGGCAATATCTGTAAACAAACTAATGAACGATAACAACAAAACCGTTCGGCTAATAATTTTTGCCACGGATAAAAGTTTTTGGTTGCGACAAATTTACAACTAGATTTTTCATACAAAACAAACATTTTAATTCGTTTGGGCAAGATTTTTACCTTGTATCAAAAAGCCTTGATGCATATAATATACTGTCTGTAAAATTTTGTTAAAACACTATGAATGAAAACAATAAGGCATTATTTTTGTAAAAATTTCTGAAAAAAATGTTGGGCTATGAAAACGAGAATGCATTATTTAAAAATAAGTGTCCTGTCGTTTGTAAGCTTATTTTTGACTACTTCATGTTCGTATGCTCAAAAAAATGACAATTCTGCACCTAAACCAAAGGTTCAGATTAATGTCAACAAAGAAACCGACGAAAATGGCAACATTATTCGTTACGATTCTACCTATGTATGGTCGTGGAGCAATGTTGATTCGTCGGGTAATGTGTTTATGAACGATTCGCTCTTTGCCCATTTCTTTAATCATCGCAAAAGCTTTTTCTCACCATTTTTCAACGATTCTGACTTTTTTGCCCCATTCTCAATGCCTTCTTTCAACTTTTTCGACGACGATTTCTTTTCCTTCGACAAGCAAATGGAAGCCATGATGCAACGCCATCGCAACATAATGAAACAACATGAAGAAATGATGAAACGCTTTTTTGAACCACGTCCGTTAATTCCTGCACCACAACCATCGAACGAAGAGAAATCTTTGCCTTCAAAACCCCAAGCTACCCCTCAGAAAAATAAACCTGTGCAAAACACCTCTACACCGCCTCAACAGGGAATTGACATGTAAACCATTTATCTCGGGCAAGGACAATTAAATCCTTGCTTTTTTGTATTATTGTCAACCTAGATTGAAAAATTTACAGTAGTTTTGCCTAAAAAAAATGCAGTTTGTTTATCCCTGGGTATTATGGTTTAGTTTTCTTGCAATTATTCCGATAATAATTCATTTATTTTACTTCCGTCGCTATAAAACAGTATATTTCAGCAATACAGACTTGCTCGAAAATGTCATCAAACAGTCCCGTTCCCAACAAAAGCTCAGAAACCTTATCATTTTGCTTTTACGAATATTGTCTATTTTACTGCTGGTATTAGCATTTTCACAGCCATACCTTAAAAAAGACAGCCATACAGCAAATACAATATCTAATCTTTATGCCATTTACATTGACAACACCTTTAGCATGAACGACGAGGGATCGCAAAATATTTCCCTGCTAGAAGAAGTAAAGAGTAAAGCCATTGCCTTTGTACAATCTTTGCCTATCAACACCAAATTCTTGCTCTATTATCATGGGCAGCAATTTTCTACCGACAAGCTATTATCGCACGAAGATATACAGAAAAAAATCAGCGAAATAAGTCTTTATCATGCCACAGCAAAATGGAGCAACGTTTTTTCTGCCATCCAGCAGGCAGCGACCAATTTTCAGTCAGAAAACATCAGTTATGCATGGTTTACCGACGGGCAAAGATATTCTGTTGACCATCAGGCATGGAAGAAAGATAGTGCCGATTTCTTTTTGTTTCATACCGTAGCTTCATCAAAAAGTAATCTATCCATAGACAGTATCTGGTTCGAAACGCCCCATCATCTTATTAAACAAAAAGAAAAGCTGTGGGCAAAAATTACTAACCACGGCGAAAATGACTTCAACGCACTGCCCATAAAACTTTATCTGAACGATACCTTAAAATCTACCAATACCTTAAATTTGGCAGCACGTTCATCAGAAAAAATAGCCTTCGATTTCACCAATATTCGACAGGGTTGGCATAATGGAAAAGTTGAACTATCGGATTTTCCTATCACTTTCGACAATCAATTGTATTTCAGCTATTATGTTTATCCTTCTATTCCTGTTGCTATTGTTGACCATGACTTGCCCAATTATTTTTCTTCTTTTTTTAAATCAGACAGTTTATTTAAACCCCAGTTTATTTCGTGGAACGCAGCTAACAAACAAAAACTATCTAATCAACAAGTCATTGTATTAAATCGTGTAAACTCTCTGTCGTCTGGATTGTGGGCACAACTGCTTTCGTTGCTGAAAAACGGCACTACGCTTATCATTTCTCCGTCAAAAACGCTTAACATAGCCGAAATGAATGAATTGCTAAACAGTATTGGAATACGCTTCACCCTGAGGGATACAGCCCGTTTAAACATTTCCATCAGCTCCTACGATCAGGAATTTTTCAAAGGGATGTTTATCCGTAAAGAAGAGCGTGTTAATATGCCCTGGATTAAAACAAAATTTAACCTACAATCCTAATCTACTATGCCTTCTGACATTATTTTGACTTACGAAAACGGCGAGCCTGCGTTAATTAAAACAAAAGTCGAAAAAGGAAACATCTTTGTTTTTGGCTTTCCTCTCGACAACGACAACACCAATTTTACCGTTCATCCTTTATATGTTGCAGTATTTCACAGAATGATGGAACAAAGCCTTGTCAGTACAAACATTTACTACGTTCTGACGGAACGAACAACCATTCCCGTTCAAACAGACACAATGTACACAGAAAAACCCATAGAATTAAAACACTTAGAAGCTCAAAGCAGTCAACTACCTCTGCAACAAAAGATATTCAACGAAATACTTATCACTCCAGAACCTTCAACGCAGGAAGGAACTTATAGTATTCTCCAAAACAAAAAGGAAACAGGAAGAATCTCACTTAATTATCCCCGCAAGGAATCGGAAACAAATTACTTAACTACCGATGAATTAATAAAAATTTTATCTGACAAAGGTTATAGAGTAAAATCGTTTGAAACCAGTGATATTGACATTCTTAAACAACAACTAACGGAAGCCTCAAAAGGCACACCTATCTGGAAATGGATTATTATTTTAGCCTTGCTTGCTCTATTTGCCGAGATGGCTGTTATTCGTTTATGGAAAGTAGTTTAATAACAGTTATGAAATTAGTTAACAATTTTGCATATTTGCAGCAAATTAAAAATTAAGTATTTATGGCAACAAAAGTTAAATCAAAATCAACAACTAAGAAAGCTACTACAAAAGAAACAACTAAAACAAATAACAAAAAGCTTAGTGCCAAAGATTACATGGCAAAAGAAGATGCTTATGGTGCACACAACTATCATCCACTACCCGTTGTTTTAGAGCGTGGCGAAGGTGTTTTTGTTTGGGACGTTGAAGGCAAACGCTATTACGATTTTCTTTCTGCTTACAGTGCAGTTAACCAGGGACACTGTCATCCAAAGATTGTTGATGCCATGATAGAACAGGCACAGAAACTTGCTCTTACCTCCCGAGCATTCTACAATAACTGGCTGGGACAATACGAAGAATACATAACCAAAATGTTTGGCTACGATAAAGTATTGCCCATGAATACTGGTGCCGAAGGTGTTGAAACTGCAGTTAAATTATGCCGCAAATGGGGATACACTAAGAAAGGTGTTCGCGAAAACGAAGGAAAAATCATTGTTTGCCGCGACAATTTTCATGGCAGAACGTTATTAGCTGTATCTATAAGCACCGACCCTGAATCGTACGGGCAATACGGACCTTATGTTCCGGGTTTTATTGCCGTTCCTTACAACGACATTGAAGCATTCCGCAATGTTATTCAGTCAGACCCCAACATTATTGGTTTTCTTGTAGAACCTATACAAGGCGAAGCTGGTGTTGTTGTTCCCGACGACAACTATTTAAAAGAAGCTTACAAACTTTGTAAAAAATACAACGTATTATTTATTGCCGACGAAGTACAAACAGGTATTGCTCGTACTGGAAAAATGCTTGCCTGCGATCATTTAGGCATTCGCCCCGATGTTGTTATTCTTGGAAAAGCTCTGTCTGGTGGCATGTACCCAATATCTGCCGTACTTGCCGATAACGACATAATGCTAACTATTAAACCCGGCCAACATGGCTCTACCTTTGGTGGAAATCCTCTTGCTGCCCGTATAGCTATTGCCGCTCTTGAAGTTGTAAAAGAAGAAAAACTTGCCGAAAATGCCGAAAAAATGGGAAAACTTTTCCGCGACGAACTGGCAAAAATCAAATCACCTATGATTGAAACCATTCGTGGAAAAGGCTTGTTGAACGCCGTAGTAATTAAACCCATGAACGGTAAAGAAGCCTGGGATGTTTGCCTGAAAATGAGAGACAACGGTTTATTGGCTAAACCAACACATCAGCATATTATTCGTTTTGCTCCTCCTCTTATTATCAACAAAGAACAAGTTCTCGAAGCTGTTGATATTATTAAACGCAGTATTAAAGAAATTGAAAAAGGCAAATAATTTTTTAATCGCAATAAAAAATAGGGGCTGTTGGTTCAACAGCCTTATTTTTTTTCTGCCCACAAATAAACTTTATCGTTACGTCGAACAGTCTGTGCCAATTTTAAGCTACACTTAACTCCTTTAGTCGCTTCTTCTACTGGTTTTTCATCAACCCATACTTCGCTAACCGTATATTCTACAACTCCTGTAGTAGGACCAATAATTAATAAATCATCGCCGGGTTTTATTGAGTAAGTTTCAATCAAGAGTTCGGCAACATTTGACTGTTTAAAGTAATTAGTAACCTTTCCCACATAAATTTTTTGCTTTGTTGCCTGGCTTCCGTACTGTTCGCTCCACTCGCCCAAAAGCTGACCCATATAATAACCTTCCCAAAAACCTCTATTGTAAACTGTTTTAAGACGTTCTATCCAACCACGGATTTTTTCAGCATTAAACTGTCCGTTTAGATAGGCTTCCACAGCTTCGTGATAGCATTGTGTAACCGTCTTTACATATTCCGGTGAACGTGCTCTTCCTTCAATTTTAAGCACCGTAACTCCTGCATCTAATATCTTGTCTAATATGTGAATAGTGCAAAGGTCCTTAGGCGACATAATGTATTCGTTTTCTATATCGAGCTGATAACCTGTCTCCCTTTCTGTTACAGTATAAGCTCTACGACAATTTTGCAGACACTCGCCACGATTAGCCGATTTATTGTGTATATGAAGACTCAGATAGCATTTACCACTGATAGACATACACAACGCTCCATGAACAAAGAGTTCTATGCGAACCAACTTGCCAGAGGGGCCTTTGATTTGCTGCCGATGAATTTCGCTCACAATAAAAGCAGTTTGTTCAAGCGACAATTCTCTTGCCAGAACCATTACGTCGCAATAGTTGGCAAAAAATTTTACTGCTTCAATATTCGAAATATTTAACTGCGTGGAAGCATGAATTTCAACTCCCTGACTTCTTGCATATTGCAACACCGCCAAATCTGTAGCAATGATAGCATGTACGCCACACTGTCTGGTATAATCAATCAAGCGTTTCATTTCGTCCATTTCGTGGTCATAAATCACTGTATTGACGGTAAGATATGCCTTTACACCGTGTTCATTACAAATCTTAACCACTTGCTGTAAGTCGTCGAAGGAGAAATTTACAGTAGAAGCAGAACGCATGTTTAACTTTCCAACACCAAAATAAACCGACTGTGCCCCACCTTGAATGGCTGCCATAAGGGTTTCGTAAGAGCCCACCGGCGACATTATCTCTATTGATTCTTTTGAATATCTCATTTCTTTATCGAAATTTACACACTACGATTGGTTATAATAATTATTGAGCTGATTTACAATTGCTGAAATGTCTTGTTGGGTCATACAGCGAAAATGCTTTTTCGGACACTGTTTATACCCTAACTTACTACACGGTCTGCATGCCAAACCGTTAACTTCAAAAATAGTATAATTATTTTTATTGGTAAAAGGATACATTCCAAACTGTGGCACTGTGTTTCCCCAAATGCTAATTATTTTCTTATGAAAAGCAGCTGCTATATGCATCAATCCCGTATCTGCTGTAATTACTACCTTTGCCTGTTTAACAATGGATGCCGATTGCAACACAGAGTATCTTCCGCAAGCATTGAAAATAGTAGCCTTAGGAAGTTTGTTGATTATTTGTTCGGCAATGATACTATCTTTTTCATCACCCAATAATATATAAGGTACAGATACCAGACGGATAATATCGGCTATCATATCTTCCGGAATACGCTTGGTATTGTGTTTTGCCCCCACTGCAACAGCTACATAACCCTGTCGAAAAGCCTCCGGTAAAGTACTCAATTCAATTTCATCTGATGGAGGAATAAAAACATCCAATCCCATACCATCGTATTGAACATCGAAGAGTTTAACAGTTTCGAAATAACGATCAACAATGTGTTTATCGGGCAAACGATTGATTTTAAAATTGACCAGCAGCCATTTTTCAATATTTAGCTTTGGAAAAGAGAAAGAAAGACGATTGATACGATTTTTGATAACCGCAGTACGCAAATTATGATGCAAATCGATTATATAATCGTACGATTCGTTCCTTATTTCGCTAATGGTATCACTGAGCTTTTCTTTTAATACCAAAACTTTATCTATATAGGGATTATGCTGAACAAGGGAAGCAAAAGCCGGTTTTGTAAGAAAATGAACCTCAGCATCTTCAACTTGTTGCTTTACACAGCGAACAACAGGAGTTGTTAAAACTATATCGCCAATTGAACTAAACCGGATAATAAGAAACTTTACCATAAGCTACTGTACAAAAATGTAAATTATATCCAATAAACGCAAATCATTTGAACGAGTTAATCCATGCTTCAATTACACGTGGAAAATGGAGATACTCTAACGTATGAACTCTATTGGCTAACGATTCAGGTGTATCTGTATCCAATACCGGGCAGGTTGCCTGAAACAATATACAACCTTTATCGTAATCCTGGTTAACCAGATGTATAGTAATTCCAGAGACTTTTTCTTTGTTTTCTATAACTGCCTTATGAACAAAATGCCCATACATTCCTTTTCCACCATAACCTGGCAATAATGCCGGATGTATATTTACTATACGAGATTCAAAATCTTCAACAATTTTTTCAGGTACTTTCCATAAAAATCCTGCTAATACGATGAAATCAATTTCATGTTTTTCAAGTTCATCTAATACCAGTTGCTTCTCATAAAACATCTCTCTGTCAAACAGTATAACAGGGATGTTTCTTTTCTTCATTTTTTCAATAACGCCTGCTTTCTGATTATTAACAAAAGCTGCTGTAACTTTTATGGACGAATGCTGGTTAAAGTAATGACAAATATTGTCAGCATTAGTTCCACTGCCCGAAGCAAATATTGCTATTCTCACTTGTTTGCTCATTTCACTATCTTTCTGGCGGGCAAAGTTAGAATATAATTCTTTGATATTCAAATGAAAAATATAGGTTTTCATCAAAAACTTGCAAAAAAATTTGAATAATTCAAGATAAATTTATTTCTTTGCACACTCAAAATGAAACCGAGTATTAACTAAAACTTTAAAACTATGTCAGACATTGCTTCAAGAGTTAAAGCAATTATCGTTGACAAATTAGGTGTTGACGAAAATGAAGTTACCAACGAAGCTAGCTTCACCAACGATTTAGGTGCTGATTCATTAGACACCGTGGAATTGATTATGGAATTCGAAAAAGAATTCAACATTGCAATTCCCGATGACCAAGCTGAAAAAATAGCTACCGTAGGTGATGCTATTGCTTACATTGAAAAAAACGCTAAGTAAGAAAAAACGTTAATCTGGTTTTTATGGCATTAAAAAGAGTTGTTGTTACCGGTTTAGGTGCACTGACACCATTGGGAAATACTGTTCCAGAATTTTGGAACAATTTAAAAAATGGCGTAAGCGGAATAGACCTGATAACCCATTTTGATGCCAGTAAATTTAAAACCAGATTTGCGTGTGAAGTAAAAAACTTCAAAGTAGAAGATTACATGGACCGCAAAGAAGCCAGGAAACTGGACAGATATGCCCAGTTTGCCCTGGTTGCTGCGGACGAAGCCGTTAAAGATTCAGGATTAGACCTGGAAAAAATAGATTGTGACCTTGCCGGTGTTGTTTGGGCATCTGGTATAGGTGGCATTAAAACTTTTGAAGAAGAAGTCGGATCTTATTTTAAAGGCGACGGAACACCTCGTTTCAGCCCCTTCTTCATTCCTAAGATGATAGCCGACATTGCCGCCGGCCATATATCAATGAAATATGGCTTTCGTGGACCTAATTTTGCTACTGTATCAGCATGTGCTTCTTCGTCGCATGCAATTATAGCTGCTTATCAGCAAATACAGTTAGGTAAAGCTGTTATTATGATCACCGGCGGATCAGAAGCATCCATTACCGAAGCTTCTATAGGCGGATTTAATGCCATGCAAGCCCTATCGACCAACAACGAAGAATATAAAACTGCTTCACGCCCATTCTGCAAAACACGTGATGGATTTGTTATGGGCGAAGGTGCTGCCGGCATGGTTTTAGAAGAATACGAACATGCTGTTGCCCGTGGAGCAAAAATATATGCCGAAGTTGTTGGAGCAGGATTAACTGCCGATGCATACCATTTAACTGCCCCACATCCGGAAGGAATGGGTGCTATGAAGGTTATGCAAATGGCATTGAACGAAGCCAATATCTTGCCCAACCAGGTAGATTACATCAACGTACATGGCACAGCTACACCTTTGGGCGATATTGCCGAATTAAAAGCTATTCAACAAGTATTTGGCGAACATGCCTATCAATTGAACATTAGTTCTACAAAATCTATGCACGGGCATTTGCTGGGTGGTGCAGGTGCCATAGAAGCTGTGGCCACAATTTTGGCAATAGTTAACAATACCATTCCACCTACCATTAATCACAAAGAAGCAGACGAAAACATTGACCCCAAACTGAACCTAACTTTGCATAAGGCACAGGAACGTGCCGTTCGCTATGCAATTAGTAATACATTCGGTTTTGGTGGTCATAACGCTTGTATTTTATTCAAAAAACACGAATAGTTTTGTTTAGCTTCTTTTCCAGAAAAAAAAGGCATCCACTTTCAGTTTTTATATACAACTTATTCAAGTTTTATCCTAATCAGCTTTATCTTTATGAATTGGCGTTTACGCATAAATCTGCGTCGGTTCATTATACCAAAGATTTCTCCATCAACAACGAACGGCTCGAATTTCTGGGCGACTCTGTATTAAACACTATTATTAGTGAATATTTGTACGAAGAATTTCCAAACGAACAGGAAGGCTTTTTAACTAACCTACGTTCGAAAATGGTTAGCCGTTACACCCTTAACGAAATAGCCTCGCACATGCAAATTGACAAACGCATCAAGCATCATTATGACAAACGCAATAGCACAACCAATATATATGGAAATGCACTCGAAGCACTTATTGGAGCTATTTTTCTTGACAAAGGTTATGAAATTACCAAAAAAGTCATCATACAAAACATAGTAATTCCCTACATAGACATTCAATTTCTTATAGAAAACGACACTAATTACAAAGGACAATTGATTGACTGGGCTCAAAAGCATCACTATACCATAGAATTTATCAACAGCGAAATACTTTTACCAAATAAACAACATGGCTTTTGCTGCGATGTGTATATAAACAACGAAAAAAAAGGCAGCGGAAAAGGTCTCTCAAAGAAAAATGCAGAACAAGAAGCAGCAAAACAGGCTTTACAAAAAATACAACTTTCGTAAATCAATTTTGAATCGTATCTTTGTTAGGTTCTTTACAGCCACAGTACATATTTTGTGTACTCACAGTACGTTGTGATTTGCTAACAGTTTTGTATCTTTGTTAGGTTCTTTACAG
>FWWL01004586.1_pt1 | contig 23025 bp, 22 predicted proteins | sample 2228331 | NCBI WGS metagenome assembly FWWL01 (sample SAMEA103939775, study PRJEB20133) | metagenome | reverse complement strand
CAGCCGCTGGATCTCTTCCTCTGTAAGGCCGCTGGAGGCCGTTATCTTTATTGATTGCTCCTTGCCAGTGGCCAGATCCTTGGCAGACACATGAACAATCCCGTTGGCATCTATATCAAAGGTCACCTCGATCTGAGGCACGCCCCTTGGTGCCGGTGGTATGCCCACTAGCTGAAATCGGCCAAGGGTCTTGTTGTCTGCAGCCATTGGACGCTCACCTTGGAGCACATGGATTTCTACAGCAGTCTGATTATCCGCTGCTGTACTAAAGATCTGACTCTTTCTAGTGGGTATGGTGGTATTCCTCTCAATGAGCTTAGTAAACACACCGCCCAGGGTCTCAATGCCCAGTGATAGAGGTGTCACATCCAAGAGGAGCACATCCTTTACCTGCCCCTTAAGCACCCCTGCCTGAATAGCAGCACCCACTGCTACCACCTCATCTGGATTAACCCCCTTGCTGGGCTCCTTACCAAAGATGTCTTTCACTATCTCCTGAACCTTGGGCATCCTTGTCATTCCACCCACAAGGATCACCTCATCAATATCAGAGGGCCGCAACCCTGCATCCTTTAAGGCTATCTCGCAAGGTGGGATGAGCTTTTCCAGGAGATCCTCCACCAGGGACTCCAACTTAGACCTGGTTAGCTTCATCACCAGATGCTTTGGCCCGCTGGCATCGGCAGTGATAAAGGGAAGATTGATCTCTGTCTCTAAAGTACCACTCAATTCCATCTTGGCCTTTTCAGCTGCCTCTTTTAGCCTCTGAAGGGCCATCTTATCGTTCCTGAGGTCAATGCCATATTCTTTCTTAAACTCTTCAGCCAGGTAATTTACGATCTTTAGATCAAAATCTTCTCCACCCAAGTGGGTATCGCCATTGGTGGACTTTACCTCAAATACACCCTCTCCTATCTCCAGTATGGAGATATCAAAGGTTCCACCGCCAAGGTCAAAGACCGCTATCCTTCTATCCCCCTTCTTGTCAAGGCCATAGGCCAGGGATGCTGCTGTGGGTTCATTGATTATCCTTTCTACCTTGAGCCCTGCAATCCTACCTGCATCCTTTGTGGCCTGCCTCTGACTGTCATTAAAATATGCTGGGACAGTAATCACTGCCTCAGTTACCTTTTCACCAAGGTAGTCCTCTGCAGTTTGTTTCATCTTTTGAAGTATCATGGCCGATATCTCTGCAGGGCTATAGGTCTTGCCTTTTACAGATACATGGGCATCTCCGTTGGCAGCCCTGACAATCTTATAGGGGAGTATCTTGATGTCCCGCTGGACCTCTGGATCATCATATCTCCTCCCTATAAGCCTTTTCACAGCAAATATGGTGTTCAAGGGATTGGTTATGGCCTGACGCTTTGCGGCCTGGCCCACCAACCTCTCACCACTATCTGTAAACGCCACAATGGAAGGGGTTGTTCTACTCCCTTCCGCATTGGCAATAACCACTGGCTCTCCACCTTCGATTACAGCTACACATGAATTAGTGGTTCCAAGATCTATACCTACTATCCTTCCCATATGTATCCTCCTTATTGTGTTTGATTCCCTTTAGTGCCTTTGCTTATTACCACCTTTGACGGCCTAAGCAGTCTATCGTAGAGACGATAGCCTTTTTGGAGTTCTTCAATTACCATCATCTCTTGTGTATCCGACTCCTTTTCCATAATAGCCTCATGGAGATAGGGATCAAAGGGTTTACCCACTGCCTCAATAACTGTGACCCCTGCCCTCTCTAAGGCCTCTTTAAATCCCTTTATTGTGAGCTCCAGACCCTCTTTTATGGCATTAATATCTGAGCCCTTGTTTACATGTTGTAAGGCTGATTCTAGGTTGTCAAGGACCCCCAATAGGGATTTGAGTAAGGATTCATTACCAAACTTCTGTATATTTTCCCTCTCTTTTTGAAACCTCTTCTTGAGGTTATCCATCTCAGCATATGTCCTGAGATATAAATCATAGTTCCTGGCTGCCTGCTCTTCTAATTCTTTCACCTTATCCTTTAATTCCTCCTCACTGAGACCAATTGCTTCGTCTCTTTCTTCAAAGGCCTCTATATTAGTGCTCTCTGGGTTCTGAACGCCCCCTGAGCTCTTCTCTCCTTCTCCCTGCTCCATTGACACCAGCTTGTCCATGGTGCTTAAATCCTCCCTTCCAACACATTCTCAACCCCGCTTTTGATTATTTATCAGGCCTTTTACCTAACCTTGGAAACACTAAGCATGGAGAAAAACCTTGTCAAGGCTGGCTAAATTGACAGATCTTGTTCTTTAAATCCCTGTAGTGTGAGATAATCCAATTTCTGTATTTGACAGTCTCCTCAAAGGGAGGAATGCCACCATATTTCTGCACATTTCCTGGTCCAGCATTATACGCTGATAGTGCTAGACTTATATCGTTGTTGTATCTTTCCATCATTGATGCAAAATATTTCATCCCAAAGTAAATGGATTTGTTAATATCAACTCTATCATCATTTTGGCCCTTGGATACTTCTTTAGCATATCTGTCAATTAATTCTTTGTAACGTCTCCTTATGATTATAGACTCAATATATTTGTCCACTGCCTTTTTAACTGCTGCTGTATCATACCCATTAATGGACAAAAGTATGGAATAGGCCTCATCTCTCTTAGAGTTAGCTTCCTTGAAAAGCCTTGTGGCAGTCTTAAGGTAATCTGGATCATAAATATTCCGCATGCCTAAAGACCTAGCAGTATCTGGTATTATCTGAGTCAAACCCACAGCAGCAGCATGCGATACCGCAATTGGATTTAAATTAGACTCCCTTTTTATCAAGACAAAAAAAAGCAATGGATCTACATTATTTTGGAATAACTTGGCATTTTCAATAAGTGATTTTACAATGGCAGAGTCAACACTTAGTGTTTTAATAAAATTATACACTTGATCTTCAGCAACATCTTTTGATAGAATATCTAAATCAAAATCACTTTTTGGTATAAGCTTAGTGAAAACATCAAAAAACTTATTGACAAAGGCAACATTCTTTGTGGTTATGTTTTTGTCATCATTCATTCCTCTGCACATATTATAGAAGTAGCCAATTCCATCCCTTAGATTATAACCAGTTTCCTTGAAGGCATGTAAAAACATCACATCAATTAAATCATCAATCTTTGAATCGTCAAATCTCTCATCGTCTTTTTTGTTTCTTGCTAAATTTTCAATATAGATTTTTTTTGCAGACTTTGCCTCAAAGCTAAGCCTTTTGTATTCGTTAATATCATCAAGGATAGCGTTAATTAATTGCTGGTTATTGGGGTTGTTTGAAAGTGCAGCCAGCGTCCTTATGGCGTTTTTTTTGAAATAGTTAGCTTGGTTACTATAAGTTACAGCCTTCTCATAATATTCGTCCAGGTAGCTCTTGATACCCCACTTCTGGGCCTCCATGGGATCAAGGGCCAGAGGACCAGCAAGGTGCCTTTCATTATTGGAGGTGTTTTGTCCCTCCATCATATTATATTCCTTTATCTTCTTTTTTATCTCCCAAGGCAATTTCAAGGCATGGGTAGTGCAGGGACCCAGGAACAACCAGCAGGTGGTAACAAAGGCTAGGACAAGCACAGGGACAGATCTTGTATTCCTTTTAACCCTTGTGGCCATGGCAAAGATATTATATTAGTTCGCCCATGGCTTTTCCAAGTGTTTTATGAGAAAAGGGCAAAGGCATTAGAGGTGTGAGATTATGGGAGATTGGTACATAGAAGCCTTAAAAACAGTTCTCTACCCTGGTAGTGTGGCAGTGATTGGGGCCTCAAGGAGGTTTGGAAAGTGGGGGCAGTTGATATCCACCAATATACTGGCAGGGGGGTTTGGTGGATCTGTTTACCTGGTAAACCCAAGGGAATCCTCTATGTTTGGGATGCCTTGTTATGGAAATGTAAAGGACATACCTGGAAAGGTGGACACGGCATTTATAACAGTACCTGCTGAACTGGTAATGGGGGTGCTGAGGGACTGTGCTGAAAAAGGCATAACGGGCGTGGTAATGATAACTAGTGGCTTTGGTGAAACAGGGGAGGAAGGCCAGGCCCTTCAAAGAGAGGTGGTGGAGTTCTGTGAAAGAAACAGGCTTATACTCATAGGCCCCAATACCATGGGCTTCATGTCACCTTATGTACAGCTTTTTGCCACAGGGCCTCATTTCAGGCCCAAAAAGGGAAAGATCGCCTTTGTCTCCCAATCAGGCAATTTGGGCAATCAGCTCATATATTGGGCAACGCAACAAGGGATTGGCGTATCCTTGTTTGTTGGCTCAGGCAATGAGGCAATGCTGAATTATAGGCACTACCTGAGATTTTTAGAGAGGGAACCAAATACCGAGATCATAGTTCTATATATAGAAAATATAGGAGATGGGAAGGAATTTCTGGAGATTGCAAAAGGTATTACCCCCTATAAGCCCATAATACTCCTAAAGGGAGGCAGGACTCTTGCTGGGGGAAGGGCTGCCTCTACCCACACAGGGGCCATGGCGGGTGAAAATAGGGTCTTCAGCCATGCCTGTAAGCAGGCAGGGGTGATCTTGGTGGATGTGAGCTCCGAACTTTTACAGGTCTCTGCCGCCTTTACAGCACTGCCTTTGCCCAAAGGAAATAAGGTGGGAATCGTTACCTTGGGTGGTGGATGGGGTGTGGTTACAGCTGACCTATGTGAACAGGCTGGGCTTATATTGCCCCCTTTGAAGAAAGAGACCGTGGATGAGATAAGTAAATATCTCCCCCCTTTTTGGAGCAAGGCCAATCCTGTGGACCTGGTGGGGAGCAGGGATCCCGATGTCCCCATTGTGGCAGTGGAAGAGCTTTTAAAAAGCCCTGAAATAGATGCTGTCATAACCTTGGGGATAGTTGGTAGGGCAGAGGTGGTGGATTTTCTGGTGGACTCCACTAGAAAGACTGATAAAGAAACGCCTGATACCTTCTTGAAAAGGGTGCAAGAATTTGCCAGAGAATACGAAGAGATGTACAGTGGAAAGATGGTAGAGTTAATGGAGAGATACGAAAAACCCGTCTTAGGGGTGACACTAACCACCACAGAAAGGGGAATCCTCAAGGAATTCCAGGGATCAAGATACTCAGCCCTTTTTTACCAGACACCGGAACAGGCAGTAAATGCACTTTCAAAGCTGCTAGCTTACAAAAGATACGCAAAAAGATAATTACTTTTGCCCCACAAAATCAAAAACCTTCCTGATTTATTTGCACAAGTATGTCAATCCTTGGTTTCAGAAAGATCCAGCATGTGTGGGCCTACATTCTTTAGGGTTGACAAGCCTCATCAAGTTCATTATAAAGATAACTGGATGCGGGAATAGCTCAGGTGGTAGAGCTCCACGTTGCCAACGTGGTTGTCGCGGGTTCGAGTCCCGTTTCCCGCTCCAATTTGGCGGCATAGCCAAGTGGTAAGGCGGCGGTCTGCAAAACCGCTATTCACCGGTTCGAATCCGGTTGCCGCCTTTAGTTTTTGCCTGAATTCTGGCTCCATACTAGTTCCCATAAAACTCCCACTCTTGGGGTAAAATAAATGGCCTATGACCATGTTATCAGGTCTTATCTCGCAGAGGTCTTCACAGGACCTAATCTTATAGGAGATACGGAATTGAAACATAGGGGGGTAATAGTTAGAAAAGGGGAGTTTATGCTCAGGTTCTTTTCCCACGATTACCTGATCTCTCCCCATGGCATCCAGGATATAAAAGGCACTGAGGCACCAGCATCTGTGTCAGTGGTACTATTAAAATATCTATTGCACAGAGGTCCAGCACAGGCATTACAAGACCAGTGGTTAAACTTCAGAGATTTTAAGGACTCTACACCCTTTGTTGGGGCCTTTCAAAATAATGTGCTCACACGAATGGAAAGATATTTTCACAATGATCTGGATTCTCTAAGAAATAGCTCCCTTATTGTTGGCGGTACATTAAAGAATCTCACTGGATATGACCTTGCCTGTGATTTTTTGGCGTTGCCACAGGTGCCATTAAGGCTACTTTATAATGCCGGTGATGAGATATTGCCTTCAAAGGCAATCTTATTATTTAAGTCTAATGCTGGATATTATCTGGATATAGAGTGCCTGGCTGCAGTGGGCTGGTTACTCTGCGATCTACTGATAAAGGCCTCAGGTAGGGACACAAACTTTCTAATTGGTACAATGTAAAAATGCCTCTATCCTTTAACAGCCTCAGCCATGGAAGGATTTCATTTGGGTTTTTCAATATAAAGACTGATCTAGTTATGCTGGAGAACTATTTCTTTTTTGCGAAAGACTTCTGTGAGCTTATAAAAACTGTCTCTCAACAAAATATTCTTAATGAGTGCTACTCTAACCTTAACTGTTATGAAATCTTATTTTCAAGAATCGGAGACCTTGGGAGTGCAATTTCCGGTTTAAATTACACTGGATTTATAGGTGAAATATATAAGTTATTTCCTTTTCCTAAAGAACTATCCCAATTTAGACAGGACCCAGAAGGGGAAAAGACAAGACAACTTGTGCTTACTATTTTAGAGAAATACTCCAAGGCAAAAGACATAGTTTTTTACTTAGATGCCATCAGAGGACTTATCAAGATTGGGAGGTTCTTATTTAACAAGGATCAGTTTTATTCACTTCTAAATTACATATGGTTGGGTGGATATCCCAGATGGAAAGAGAATAAAAGGCCTGGTTACTTAATTGAGATGTACCAGGCCATTATGGAGTGCAAGAATCCCATTTTTAAAGGCTTTAATACCCACCCTTTGCCATGGCCAGAAGCCTTTCCACCCTTGCCTCAATGGGCGGATGGGTTGAAAACAGGCTGAGGAGCCCTCCCCCTGAAAGTGGGTTTACTATGAACATATGGGCTGTGGCAGGCCTTGCCTCCATGGGTATTCGCTGGCTATAGGCCCCCAGTTTTTCCAAGGCCCTTGCCAACCAGAGGGGATTCCCCGAAAGCCTTGCCCCTGTCTCATCGGCCAGATATTCTCTAGACCTGGAGATAGCCATCTGTATCAGCATGGCAGCAATGGGTGCAATTATGGCCATTGCAATGGAACCCACCAGCCCAAAGATGTTCCCGCCGCCTTCCTCATCATCTCTGGAGCCCCCAAATATAGCTGCGAATCTCGCCATATCCGCCAGGATCATTATCGCGCCAGCCAAGGTTGCCGCCAAGGAACCTATAAGTATGTCCCTGTTTTTTATATGGGCCATCTCATGGGCCAACACACCCATTACCTCTTCCTTGTTCATTAAGTTTAAAAGCCCCTCTGTCACTGCCACTGCCGCATGGTGAGGGTTTCTCCCTGTGGCAAAGGCATTGGGGGCATCTTGAGGTATAATGTATACCCTTGGCATAGGAAGGCCTGCTCCCTGGGCAAGGATCCTCACCATATTATATAATTCTGGGTGATCCTCAGGCCCTATTTCCTTGGCACCGTACATGGCAAGCACTATCTTGTCAGAAAACCAGTACCCGAAAAAGTTCATTGCCACGGCTAAGATAAAGGCAAACACCATACCCTGTTGCCCACCCAATGCCCTGCCTATCAGCACCACCAATATAGTGAGGAGGGCAAATAAAAACCAGGTCTTAAAGGTGTTCCCCATGTATAACCTCCAATTTTTTTCCATAATATACCAGTGGAATAGCTTCCTGTCAATGGGTACACCCCCATGCACTTACCGATGAAAACCTCCAGGAGTTGCAAGGCGAAAAATAATAATTCTGCACAAGTTACTCTACTTAAGCAAATGAAAAATTGTATCAATATCCTATAAGAAGAATGCCACATAAGAAGGAGGTCAACCATCTTTTAGTACTCACAGGCCTCACATATATGCTAAATTATAGATGGATAACAACTATCACAAGATTATTTAAAATGTTAATTCATTTGATTGTTTGCCTGCCATCAAAGATATTTTTCTCTGACTATATTTCAAGTTTTGTTCTATATTAAGTTATTTCATGTAAAGTTTTGAAATAGCTGAGATGTTAATTTTCTGTGTAATCTGTCCAAGAAATTTTAACTTTTTACAGCAAAAACCATGTAAATTTACTTAGATTTTTTGTGTAAAAACTTTGATTGAATTTTTTTTGGTTATAATTTTTCGGTGCCTGTTGATATTAAATTGTTACATTTACACTAACTTTTCTATTATTTTGCTAGAATTGCCTAGTTTTATTTGATAATGCACTACATACATCATTGAAAATGTCCTTGATCCTTTTATATTATGGTGAATAGAATGGCAAGGAGGTTACAGGATGCGTTGTGAAATATGTCAGAGTGAAATCACAGAACACCCCTTCAGCTTTGGAGGCAAAAGTCTATGTGAGGATTGCTATCTTGATAAACTGGCCACTCCCAAGACCTGTGATCCTTGGGCAGTCTTTACGGCCAAGAGGACAATGGGCCAAAACCCCACATTAATGCCTACACAGCAACTTATCTATGACCTGGTCCTAAAAGAAGGGCCTCTCACCATGAAACAGATTACCAGCAGACTTTCAATCACAGAGCAGGAGTTTAAAGATGCCTTTGCTGTGTTGAGGCATATGGAGCTCTTGAGGGCCTTTAAAAAAGATGGGGAGATATTCTACACCAAGTTCAATTCACCTTAAGACCACATATCTTGCCAAAAAACAAGGCTAAAAAGGGCTTATTGCCCCAATAATTATTCTTTTTCCCTTTTCTTTTCGCAAAGTAATCCATCAATATATATCTCTGTTATTATGTCAAAAAACTCTTCTCGAGTAAGTCCTGTCCTCTTCTCCAGGTCTGGCTTTAGTATACAGCTACCCATTCCCAAAAAGATTGCCACTGCAGCCTTAGGGGATATATTCTTGAAAAGACCCTTTTCTTGGCCAGCTACAATATACCTTTCCAGATTTTCTGCCCTTTTATCCCTTAATGTCTCATATTTATTCCACAAGGAAGGGGCATATTTTTGAATATCCTCGAAAAATATTGTATTGACCTGAAAAAACTCTTCCTTCACCTGGGAAAGCTTGATTCTCAGCCTCTCTATTGGGTCCTCCACCTTTTCAGCTGCGGCATCTGATATGGTCTTAATCTTCTCAAGGAATACCAACAAAAACTCCTCTGCAAGGCTTTCCTTTGACTCATAGAAGTTATAAAAGGTTTTCTTGCTAATTCCGAGGATCTTTGAAATCTCTTCCACTGTGACTGCCTTGTACCCCTTTTTACTAAATAGCTCACTGGCCACTCTTAATATGTTGTCTTTTGTATCCTTCTGACTGACCATAGCCTGGCCTCCCTTATAACTTAAATATCCATGGAAACCCATTCTTTATAAGCTGTTTACTTATCATAGCCTTCTTGATAGTCAAGGAGAATTGTAAATCAAAGAATAGAGAGCTTAACTCCTGTTTTTTCTTTTAAATCTATTGCCCAGGTGATAATAAATCCTGTCTTAATTGGAGGAGGGGCCCATGGATAATGAGGGACAGTGGATACGGACACATTGCACCAGGATGGACCATGGAGGATGCGGTCTTGTTGTAAAGGTCAAGGAAAACAGGATCATAAAGATTGTACCTGATCCCCAGGCCCATTTTAGTCGTGGCCACATATGTGCAAAGGGTATTTTCGGGGTGGAAAAGCTCAATCATCCACAAAGGCTCAAAAACCCTCTTTTAAGGGAAGGAAAAAGGGGGGAAGGCAGATTCAGGCCCATCTCATGGGATCAGGCCTTGGAGATAATCTGTGAGAACTTTAGGAAAATAAAAGGGCAAGAGGGTGCGCAGGGAGTTGCCTTCTGCCAAGGGGCACCTAAAGGCCTTGAGCATTTTGTACTGATCAGACTGGCTAATCTATTTGGCTCACCCAATGTGGTCACAATCCAAGATGTCTGCCATGCACCCAGGGAGATTACAAGCTCACATATCTGTGGTTTTTACCCAGTGCCTGACCTGGAAAATCAAGCCCAGCTCATTCTTGTTTGGGGGAGCAATATTTTACACACCAATGAGGAAGGGTCCTTTGGAAAGATCTTGAAAGGGCAAATAAAAAGGGGAGCAAGGCTAATTGTTATTGACCCTTGTAAAGGGCCCCTTGCTGGCCATGCGCAATATTATCTTCAGATAAGGCCAGGGGCAGATTTGCTCCTGGCCATTGGCTTCCTAAAGGTGATTATTGAAGAAGGTCTGTATGACAAAGAGTTTGTAGCCCAATGGTGCAATGGATTTGATTTTCTTCAAGAACAAGTAAAGGGCGTAGTTCTAAGAGACATTGCAAAGGTGACAAGGATTTCAGAGGAGCTCATTGTGGCCTCTGCCAGGGCTTATGCCTTGGCAAGGCCAGCCATGATCCTCTGGGGCAATGCCCTGGAGCAGACAGTTTACAACTTTAATACCATAGCCAGCCTCGTGTGCCTGATGGCAATTACGGGAAATCTGGATATCCCTGGGGGCAATGTACATGCCCTGGATCCCGTTACCCTAAGACCAGGGGAGTTTGTCAAGGCCGGGATCTTTAGGGAAAAGGCCAGGCTGATGTTAAACTCCTTTTTCCATACTGTACCTAGGTTTATGACCGTGCCCCCTGCTTTTTTTAAAAAGGCAGTGCTGGAAGGAAAACCATATGGAATAAAAGCAGCGTATTTTCAGTGTACTAACCCTTTAATCACCTGGCCTGAGAGCCCCAGTACAAAAGAGGCATTGGAGAGATTAGATTTTGTGGTAGTATCCGATGTATTTATGACGCCCACTGCCCTTTTTGCCGACATAGTACTGCCCGCTGCCACCCAGTTTGAGTTCAACGATATAAACCAATATGGACTTGGCCATGGCCGAATCATTGCCAGCAAAAAACTAGTGGATCCTCCATTACAGTGTTGGCCAGATATAAAGATACTAAACGAGCTGGGAAAGAGGTTAACCAATCCAGATCATTGGTATGAGCATTGGGAGGGTTTGCTGGATGAGCTCCTTTCACCGGCCAAAATGAGTTATACTGAATTTGCTGAAAAAGGATTTCTCACAGGGCCAAAGGAATACCAAAAATACAAAAACGGTGGATTCAAGACCAAATCAGGAAAGGTGGAATTGTTAACAGGTATTCCAACAAGAGAAGATATAGAAAAGATAATCAGGGAGATGACACTGGAGGATTCAGATACTGAATTTCCATTAATATTTACCTCTAAGAAAGAGGCTTATTTTCTGCATTCATCCTATCGATGGATACAGTCCCTAAGGAGGCTTTCCAGTAAGGCTCGCATTCTCATACATCCTGAGACCGCCATTGAATGTGGTGTGAGGCAAGGAATGGAGGTCTTTGTTGTAACTAAAAATGGAAAAGCAGCCTTTGTTGTGGAAGTTCAAGATGGGGTACTGCCTAGGATCATTGTTGGTTTTCATGGGTGGTGGTACCCGGAGTTGGGGATGGAAAAGGGATATGGCTGGGACCTATCCAACATAAACTGCCTCACCTCTTTAAGTAAGTTGGGCACTGCCTTTGGAACCCCTCAATTGAGGGGCATACCTTGCAGGATCGAAAAAAGGGAAAACAGAGGTCAAATTGATTGATCTGACTCTCCTATATGAGATTATTACCCTGGTTTCCTTACTATTCCTTTGGCCAGTTTTGGTGTTGTTTTTTATAGAGAAAGGCCTTTTCAAGGCTGGCTTTAGAGAGAGGCTTGGATACTTAGACATAGTTTCAAACCCCGATAAAAAGAGGATCTGGTTCCACTGTGCATCAGTGGGGGAAGTGATTGCGTTAAGGCCTATTTTGGAAGACCTCAGCAGGCTTATTCCCAATTCCCAGTTCTTTGTGAGCACAAATACATATACAGGCAGGTCTGTGGCATCCAATGCCCTAAAGAAAGAGAGCGTGATATTCTTTGCACCCCTTGATCTGATCCCTTGTGTTAGGAGGGCGATTGGCACCATCAAGCCACATGTTATGATATTTGTGGAAGGAGAGCTATGGCCCTGTTGGGTCAGACAGGCCAAGAGGATGGGTGTAAGGCTTGCCATTGTAAACGGCCGAATATCCCCCAGATCATTTAGGTCCTATATGCTTACAAGGTTTTTATGGAGCAGGGTACTCTCGCATTTTGACTCCCTTTCCATGATCTCACAACTTGATGCCCGTAGGATCATTGCCATGGGAGCAGATCCAAAAAAGGTGATGGTAAATGGGAACAGCAAATGGGATGCGGCCCCAGATATTAAAGGGGAATTCCTGGCCTCCTTCAAGACGGACATGGGTCTGGACAAGGAGGGACAATTTATCTTGGTGGCAGGAAGTGTGAGGAAGAAGGAATATCTTGATATCTTAGAGGCCTACAGGTCTTCCCTCAGGGAGATAAATGGACTCGTATTGATCCTTGCACCCAGGCATCTGGACCTGGTCCAAGAGATCGTGGATAAGGCAAAGGACATGGGTCTGGGCCTTAGGCGGAGGACAGGGCATAGCCCATTAATGGGGACCGGCCTTGTAATCTTGCTGGATAGTATGGGAGAACTCCCTCAGATCTATTCACTGGCAGACCTTGTGTTTTTAGGTGCAAGCCTTGTCCCTTTGGGAGGCCAGAACCCCATAGAACCAGCAAGCCTCGGGAAACCCCTGTTATTTGGTCCACACATGGAGGACTTTCTGGATGCTGCAAGGCTTATGTTGGAAAGGGGTGCTGCCATGGAAGTAAGATCTTCTCAGGAATTATCTGAAAAGATTGTGGAACTCTTAAAAGACCCAGAAAAGAGAAGGACCATGGGTGAAAAGGCCCTTGAAGTAGCCCAGGAACTAAAAGGTGCCTCCAGAAGGCATAGCCAGGCCATAATCTCTCTGCTTCAACATCCTGTCCCAAGGTAATAGTGGGAAGGTGTGATGGAGGTTATGGTCATCCTCCAGCTCAAAGAACAATAGGTCCTTGAATATCCTCTTAGAAACCTTTCTCACCTCTTCAATGGGTATGACCTGATCCAATCTCCCATGAAAGAGTATGGTGGGGGTATTGATCTCACCAATATCCTCCTCTGTAAGCAAGTTAATGGCAGGGGCCAATAGTATCATCCTGGAGACCCTCTCAGGATACCTTATTGCATAGAGGGTGGCCATAAGCCCACCAAGGCTGGAACCAATAATGGCCAAATTACCTTTGTGACCTAAGATGTCCTCAAGGAAACTCATCCTCTCCTCTAAAGGCCCCACAAAATGAGGGATTAGTATTTCTGGATATCTTTCCCTGAAGTACTGAGCCTTTGTACCATGGGGGCTGCTGTCTAAACCGTGGATAAATATGATCAAATCAAAGGGAGAGCCTTCCATGTGTTTTCCGTCCCTGTCCCTAAAATGGCATCCTTTTTATGGCATAATTTAGATAATTTCTATTATCTCAAACACCTTTACCCCACTGGGCGTCACCACCTTTACCTCTTCACCCACATTTCGCCCCAAAAGCGCCTTGCCAAGGGGAGATTGGATGGAGATCCTTCCGTTGCTTGGGTCTGATTCATAAGGCCCAACCACCTGATACCTGAGTTCTTTGTCTGCCTCCAGGTCATATACCACTACCTCTCTCCCAAATACCACTCCCGTTCCCCGGCAGGTCCTTGGGTCTATCACCTCTGCCCTGGAGATGATATCCTGGAGCTCTAAGATCTTGCCCTCCAAGAAACTCTGCCGTTCTTTTGCTGCATGGTATTCTGCATTTTCTGAAAGGTCACCATGGGCCCTTGCCTCGGCAATTGCCTTAAGGTTTTTGGGCCTCTCCACAGATATGAGGTATTGTAATTCCTCCTTTATCCTCTCAAATCCCTCTGGAGTAAATGGGATCTTTTCAAACATGTCTTTTCCTCCAACCCTTTTCTTGTATAATTAGGGTATAATAAGCTCAAAAAACCAATGTGCAAGGAATATAAAGGTAACATCCTCAAGAGGAGCTTTTAGATGGAGAACCATTATTATCTAAACCTGGCCCAAGAGGTAATCAATGGGTATTTAGTAAAGGAAGATGAAATAAAAACCTTGGCGGAGACCCCCGCCTCTGAGATGCTTTATCTAATTTTAGGCGCTTGGAAGATAAGGCACCATTTTTTTGGAAATTATGTCCACCTTTGCACCATAATTAATGCTAAATCGGGAAAGTGCCCAGAGGACTGTGCCTTCTGCGCCCAATCCTCCCATCACCAAACTGAGGCACCTATCTACGAGTTTGTGGGGAGAGATGGGATCTTGGAAGCAATAAAAAAGGTTGGAGAAAAGTGTCACAGGTTTTCAGTGGTCACCAGTGGTAGGAGGTTGGGAAAAAAGGACCTAAAAGAGCTTTGCCAGACCCTTACCCTGGGAAATAAAAAAGGCCTTTCTTATTGTGCCTCCTTGGGCAGCCTGACAAAGGACGACCTGAGGGCCTTGAAGGAGTCAGGCCTTAGCCGTTACCATCATAACTTGGAAACAGCGCCCAGTTTCTTTCCCAATATATGTACCACCCATAACATAGAGGAAAGGGTTCAAACCATAAGATGGGCAAAAGAAGTGGGGCTGGAGGTATGCTCAGGTGGAATATTTGGCATGGGAGAAAGTATTCATCATATTGCAGAGCTTGCACTATTCCTCAGGGAACTTGATGTGGATGCTGTGCCCATAAACTTTTTCACTCCGATAAAAGGTACAAAGCTGGGGGATAAGCCCGGTCCTGATGCCCTCCACTGTCTAAGGATAGTGGCAGCCCTCAGGTTTGCCCTCCCCAATAAAGAACTGATAATATGTGGGGGCAGGGAGTACAATCTGAAGGACCTACATCCCTTTGTGTTAATGGCAGGGGCAAGTGGAATAATGACAGGAAATTATTTAACCACACAAGGTAGATCATACCAGGAGGACATAGAAATGATTGAATTTTTAGGTTTTGCCCCAAGGCCAAAGTTTTAACACATGCCATAGGAAAGGTTTTTGGTTGACTTTGACCCTCCTTCCAATATCCTCAGAATAACTTATAGAAGGAGTCAGACATGACAGCAGCAAAGAAGATTGTCCAGTCTTTAAAGAGGGCCTCCTGGATAAGACAGATGTTTGAAGAGGGTGCTAAAAGAAAAAGGCTTTACGGTCCAGAAAATGTCTTTGACTTTAGTCTTGGAAATCCCAATCTGGAACCCCCTCAACGATTTAAGGAGATCTTGAAGGACCTGGCGCTAAATCCAAGGCCCATGCAGCACTCCTACATGTCCAATGCAGGGCTTATTCCCACCAGACAGGCAGTGGCAAACTACCTTAGCAAGGAAAACGGCCTGGAATTCTCCGTTGACGACATAATAATGACATGTGGAGCAGGTGGTGCACTGAATGTAATCTTTAAGGCCATCCTGGACCCAGAAGACGAGGTTTTGTTCCCATCTCCCTATTTTGTGGAATACAACTTTTATGTGGATAACCATGGAGGTGTTCCAAGGCCAGTGGATACAGACGAGGCCTTTTTGTTAGACATTGATAAAATTCAAGCAAACATCAACCAAAAGACAAAGGCACTATTAATAAATTCACCAAACAATCCCACAGGAAGGGTGTATCCAGAGGAGCAGATAAAGGCACTGGCTGAGGTCCTAAGGGCAAGGTCCAGGGACCTGGGCAGGCCAATATACCTGGTCTCCGATGAGCCTTACAAAAAACTCACCTATGATGGGGTAACTGTTCCAAGCCTGTTTAAATATTATGAAAACACAATCATGGCCACCTCCTTTTCCAAGGATCTTTCCATCCCCGGTGAAAGGATAGGTTATATTGCCATACATCCCCACATGGAGGAAAAGGGCCTGATCTCTGAGGCCCTGGTATTGTGTAACAGGATATTGGGTTTTGTGAATGCCCCTGCCCTGATGCAGTGGATCATACCCCATGTCCTGGAAGAAAATGTGGATGTGGAAATATACAAAAAGAGAAGAGACATGCTCGCCAAGCCCCTTTTGGAATTTGGATACAGCCTCCACATTCCAGAAGGTGCCTTTTACCTCTTTCCCAAGAGCCCCATCCCCGACGATGTAGCCTTTGTTAAGATGCTCCAGGAGGAAAACATCCTGGTTGTTCCTGGGAGCGGATTTGGAAGACCAGGATACTTTAGAATAGCCTATTGTGTGGAGGACTCCACCATCACAGGAGCCCTGCCTGGATTCAAAAAGGTTATTGAGAGGATCAAAGCCTAAGGAGGCTGCCATGATTTACTCTAAAGTAGTGTCATTGAGATTTCCCAAGGAGGTGGTGGAACAGCCCATTGCCGTGAATCTCGTCCGCAAGTTTGACCTGACCTTTAACATCCTCAAGGCAACTATATCCCCCAAGAAAGAAGGACTGATGGTAATGGAATTGAGCGGACACAAAAAGAACTTCAAGAGGGGTATAAGGTACCTTAAAAGTTTGGGGATAAAGGTAGAAAGCATTGCCAATGATATAAAGAGAAATGATGAAAGGTGCATACAATGTGGATCATGTACTGCTGTTTGTCCGACGGGGGCTCTCTATGTTAAAAGACCAGAAATGAGTGTGCTTTTTGATTCTAACAAATGTAGTGCCTGTGAGATGTGCGTTGCAGTATGCCCGGTTCATGCCATGATAGTTAAGTTTAATAGGGCACTCCTTAGCTAAGAGTTACATTAATGGCATGGGAAAAAAAACAAAAGTATTGGTTGGACTAAGCGGGGGGGTAGATAGTGCTGTAGCAGCCTATATCTTGAAGATGAGTGGGTACGAAGTCATTGGTACCCATCTCTTATTTCCTACCTATACCCTAAATTCAGAATCTAGATTAAAAAGAGCAGAAGACCTGGCAAATAAGCTTGGGATCCCATTAATTATTTGTGATTGCAAGGCCCACTTTCACGAAAATGTTGTCAAATACTTTGTCAACTCCTATTTACAAGGCAGCACCCCCAATCCTTGCATTAAATGCAATGAGACCACCAAGTTTAAATTATTGTTTGATCTTGCCAAGGAGAATGGATTGGATCTGATAGCAACAGGCCACTACGTGAGGACAAAGGTCAAGGATGGGCACTGCTATTTATTAAGAGGTGTGGATCCTAAGAAAGACCAGAGTTATTACCTATCAAGACTAAACCAGGAGACACTCAGGATGTGCATATTTCCCTTAGGGGTGTTAGAGAAGGTTGCGGTAAAAAATATGGCCAGGGAGTTTGGAATCTTAGACCTGGCAGGTGAAGATAGCCAGGAGGTGTGTTTCTTAGGAGATAGAGACTACAGGGAGCTTCTTTATAACTATACCAGACACTGTGGCCCTGGCCATATTGTAGATGAGCGGGGAAACACCTTAGGGACCCACCCTGGAATACACCTCTTTACCATTGGACAGAGAAAAGGTATTGGCCTTTCAAGCCCAGAACCCTATTATGTAAAGGAGATCATACCTTCAAAAAATCAAGTGGTTGTAAGCAGGAAACCTGGGCTGTACTCAAGGGAGGCATACCTTCAAGACCTGGTGTGGCTCATACCCAAAAGGCATATACGCTCAGGGATAAGGCTAATGGCACAGGTAAGGTATAAACAAGAACCCAGTTGGGGCACCTTGTATCTAACGAACAACGGGCCTATGTTTTCCTTTGATAAACCTCAGTGGGCCATAACACCTGGACAAGGCCTTGTGGCTTACAGGTGCTCAGTCCTCATAGCAGCAGGCTGGATCAGGAAAAAAGATAGCTGTGATGATGCTTTTTAAGATCTACACCCTTGGTTGTAAGGTGAACCAATATGAATCCCATGCCATAGAGCATGGGCTTTTAAGGCAAGGCCTTGGCCCAGCAGGCAAAAATCAGTTAGCACAAATATCTCTTATCAATACTTGTGCCGTAACACACGTAGCTGCTCATCAGTCAAGGCAGGCAATTTCAAGACTGGAGAGGGAAAACCCAGAGGGCACGGTGATTATTACAGGCTGTTATGCTGATCTTTACCCAGAAGAACTATTATCCCATAAAGGAAAAAGGGTTCTTATACCCAACAGATATAAACTCTCAATCCCCTCCTTAATTAACCAATACGGTATGGAGATTAACCATAGCATCTTGAATTCATTAGAGATTCTCCCTTTCCCCACACATCCACCCTGTCCAAAGGGCAGGGCAAAGGCGTACCTGAAAATACAGGATGGATGCGAAGCCCGTTGCTCCTATTGTGTGGTACCCATGGCCAGGGGAGGTTATAAAAGCCTGGATGGAGAGGAGGTGATTAAACAACTCCTTGAGCTTTCATCTTCTTATGGAGAGATCATACTCACAGGTATTCATCTAAGTAAATACGGCGCTGACCTGAAAGATACAGGCCTTATCCACCTTTTAAGAAAAATAGACCATCTAAATCCAGGATCTAGGATAAGGGTCAGCAGTCTGGAGCCCAATGAGATCTCTGACGAGTTACTGGAATTGATCTTGGGATCCCATGTATTTTGTAAACACCTGCACATACCCCTTCAAAGTGGATCCAATCCTTTGTTGAAAAAAATGAACAGGAGCTATGAGGTAGAGGACTACAGAGATCTGGTTGTAAAGGCCTCTAAAATGGAACCCACTGTGGGGATAGGCTCTGATGTGATTGTGGGGTTTCCAGGGGAAGATGAAAAGGCCTTTCAAGATACATACAAGCTCATAGAATCCCTGCCCATCTCATACCTCCATGTATTTCCCTATTCCCCACGAAAAGGCACAGAGAGTTATAGTCTCACACCTATGTTGGCCCATGAGATAATAAAGGCAAGGGCAGCAAAGCTAAGAGACCTGGGCCTAAGAAAAAAGAGGGCCTTTTTGGAATCCCAAATAGGCTTACCCACAAAGATGCTTGTGGAAAAGAGGATGAACAAGGGTCTTTATCTTGGCCATACCACAAATTATGTGCCCTCTGGTTTTTATTTAGAGAAGGACCTTAACATTGGTACCTGGGTGGAAGGGAAGGGAGACAGGATCGTAGGTGATATACTAATTCTAAAAGGGGTGAGGGCTATTTAGGTCCTTCTGAGTTTTCGACTCTGCTCCTTCCAGCCTTTTGGTTTTCTCCCTTTTTCTCTCCTCTGCCTCATCTCATCCAGTGGCCTCATAAAAACAGAACCAGGGAGCTCCACGGCCCTCTGCCTTGCCAGTCTTTGTACTTGTTCCCTCTTTTTCTCCTCCACAGCCTCCCTCATCTCACTGGACGGAAATGGCCCAACAAAGGCCTCCTTGGGTATTTCTTCCAACAGAAAGATATCATTCATCCTCAAGACCCTTTTGCCTTTCAGATTCAGTTTTGCTCCATCTATGTGGAGGATAACAGCTTGGCTATCCTTTCTCTTTCCCCACCTCTCCACTAGATCCCTCCGATAGCTAACTGGCCATGGATGATCTGGGGCTGCCTTTATGCCATCTTCAAAGACCCATACATGGGCCCTCCTCCTAATGGCTGTAAACAACTGGCCTTTTAATGCACTACCGTCCACATATTCTAGGGTGTAATAGACCTGTTTTGCCCTAATTTTATTCCCCTCCAGATCAATGGAATCACAGCCCTGGAGCAAGAGCTCACGGAGATCTTTCTCACTCACATCAAGCCCTTCCTCCCGTAAGGCCTTCATTACCTCCTTTAAGGAAAAATACCCCTCCTGGTCTGGTATCAAGACAAATTCCTCTGGCGCCCTGGAGAGCATATACAGCAATTCCTTTTCAAGATGCACAAGTCTGTGACTACCCTTTAGCGCCATTGTAAAGCCCCCAAATCCCTGGCCTTGTTATCACAAAGTCATATCTTACAGGGTCCTCAGGACAGATCTCTCTAAATCTATTGGTAACCTCCACGGCCATCCTCATATTGGGTGTCTTTAAAGTGGTAATACCAGAGTCTATGGCAAATCTCGTCATATGCACGTCAAGGGGAACAATGAGCTTCTCCTTTGGCACCCTATCCCAACCTCCTGGGTCCACCTCGTCTCTTCTCACCATCCACCTTAAAAATAGGTTTAGCCTCTTACAACAACTGTTCTTCCCAGGATCAGGGATTAAGCTCCACCTGCCATTTCCTTGAAAATCCTTGTTGAAATTAGAACAAAAAAACAAAAGGGCATTTCTTATATTTATATCTGACCCCTTGTACCCCTCTAAAAATAACTCCTCCAACGACCCATAAAGTATTAACACTTGCTTTATCTTCACCAAAAAATTCCCGAAACAAGTACCATCTGTGAACCTGTGTTTAAAAGAACTAAAATCATGTAAAATATCCTCGTCATTTGTGTTAAAAAGATAATCATAAGGTTTATAGTGCATAGTTTTTAGAACTTCTTCTACACTTCTCAGAATTTGTGTAACCCTTCCATATGCAAGGGAACTTGCAATAAAACCAACTAGCTCCCTATCTCTGATATTGTCATAACAATATAGGAATTCCAGTGGATCAGGGTGAACAAATTCTCTTTTGTTGAACTTTTGATAAAGTTCTTCAAGCAGCTGCTTGTTAAAAGCTAGCTTATATACCTTTTTGGTCAACAGTAATACAACCTCTAGGGCAAGCACTATAAAGTCTACTTAAAAAAGAGGAATCATAATTGTTAAGCTCTTTTATGAAAACTTTATCTGTAACATCGTCCAAGAAAAATACATCAGGATAAAGTTCAATACAAGACATGCATAAATTGCAGCATGTGTAATCTACCATTATTTCAGGGTAAGAACTACTTATCTGGGCCATTCTTTAAGCACTTGCCAATGGGAGTAAAACCAGTACTTTTGATCCCCTGCCCTTTTCACTGGTTATCTCTATGGTGCCTTTGTGTTCTTCCAAGATCTGTTTGCTCAGGCTGAGCCCCAAGCCTGTGCCCTTTGGTTTTGTGGTGTAAAAGGGTTTAAAGGCCTTTTGAATCTGCCATGTTTCCATTCCACACCCACTATCTTCCACCATAATAGCAACCTTACCATTTGCCCTTTCCATGACAAGGCTCACTGACCCACCCTCTGGGGTAGCCTCTAATGCGTTTTGAATGATATTTATAAAGACCTGTTTTAATTTCTCCCTCCTGCCATGGATATATAAGGGATCAAGGGGTATCTGGTATAAAAATCTAACAGCGTTTTTCAAAAAGCGTTCTCGGAAGAGCTCCACCACATCAATCATTAGGTCATTAAGGTTGAACAGGAAACTGTGTTCTTGTTTTGGTAGGTGGTATTCCCTGAGTTCTTTAATCATATTCTCCAGTCTCTGCACCTCTTCAATTATAATATCTACCTTGTACCTATCCTTCTCATCTTTTAGGTGATCTCTCAGCTGCCTGGCAAAACCGCCTATAGCAATAAGAGGACTCTTAAGTTCATGAATAATCTCTGCTACTATTCTGCCAAGGCCCGCAAGGTCTTCATAGAGATTTATCCTTTCTTCCATCTCCCTTGGTACTGTTAAGTCCTTTACAATGGCTGTAAAAATATATTCACCATTTGCTTTTGTAACAAAAAATGATATATCTGCAGGAAAAGGACTACCATCTTTTCTTACAGCAACAACTTCTGTGTGTTTTGATTCTTTTATATCATGGCTGAGCTCAAGATATCTTTTTACTGCTGCCTTGTGATCTTTTGCACAGCTTGGGCTCATAATTGTACTTATATCATTACCAATTACCTCATTTTTTGAATACTGGAAAATATGTTCTGCAGGTTTATTGTAGAAGAGAACTTTATGATCACTATTTATGACTATTACTGCCTCATCAATGCTATCCAAGGCAGCTAATAAGATTTGAAGGTCTTTAACTTCTTTTAGCTGCCTTGGGGTCTCCATGTTTTGATTAATCTTTCACTACTTAAGCTTTTCAAATTGAAATTTTTCTGCACCACATACTGGGCAATGCCAATCGTCCGGAAGGTCTTCGAACCTGGTTCCTGGTGGTACCCCATTTTCAGGATCTCCATTGGCAGGATCATACACATATCCACACACGCCACACACATATTTGTCCATTTCCATCCTCCTCTCCTTGATTTAAAGAAAAATTTGGTGGTAAGATAAAAACATATGGGAACTGTGTCAATGGAAACGATGACAATTACCTTTAAGATTCTATCCAGGCCTGAGTTATGATACGACACGACTTCAAGAAAATGCGTGAGGACATGGTTAGGTATCAGATTGAGATGAGGGGGATCCTTGATCCCAGGGTCTTGGATGCAATGAGGTCGGTGGAAAGGCACCTTTTTGTCCCAAAGGAGTATCTTGATGAGGCCTATAATGACCACCCCTTGCCCATTGGACACGGTCAAACCATCTCCCAGCCTTACATTGTGGCCCTCATGACAGAGGCACTGGAGTTAAAGGGGGACGAGAAGGTCCTGGAGATTGGAACAGGGAGCGGGTATCAGACGGCAATCCTGGCTCAGCTGGCAAAAGAGGTATATAGCATAGAGAGGATCCCGGAACTATATGAGAAGGCAAGGGAAAAGTTGAATCAGCTTGGATATAAGAATATCAAGTTGAAGCTCTTTGATGGTACCCTTGGCTGGGACGAATACCAGCCCTATGATGCCATACTTGTTACAGCAGGGGCACCTTCTGTCCCGCAACCTTTGCTGGATCAGCTAAAGGAAGGTGGCAGATTGGTCATTCCAGTGGGGGAAAGGCATGAGCAGGAACTGATCAAGATTATTAAGCAAAAAGACACACAAATAAGGGAGAGCCTTGGGGGATGTAGGTTCGTAGACCTAATAGGTGTCCATGGTTGGAGATATTAGGCCTTTTAATCTTTGAGCTCAAAAGTCTTGAACAATTCCTCCATATCTGAGTAATCCTTCTGAGTTAAATCCATTAATTTTTCCTTGGCCACCAATGAGAATGTGGCCTTTCCCCTTGCAAGGATTTCATCCTCTGGCCCATAGAGCACTGAACCGGCCTTTACATCGTTCTTGTTTGGGCCATCCTTAAAGAAATAGGCCTTGCACAGGAGTCTTGTCCCCAGTCTTACCGGTCTTACAAAGGTTATCTCCATACTCTTTGTGACGAAGAAGGACCTTTTAAAATAAAG
>FWWL01004585.1_pt1 | contig 23027 bp, 23 predicted proteins | sample 2228331 | NCBI WGS metagenome assembly FWWL01 (sample SAMEA103939775, study PRJEB20133) | metagenome | reverse complement strand
GACCAGCGACGACATGAAGAAACTCGCCCTTGGCGCGCTGCGCCGCATCCAGAAGCTTCCTGAACTCGTCAAGTCATTCTTCCGGCAACCCGAGTGTCAATATGCCTCAATCTGAAGTTACTCTTCCTAAAAGGTTAGTAAGTAGAAAATTCTACCTCCGTACGTTCTCTTTTTGTGGCGGGATTACCAAGCTTTGCATGGTAGAGGATTCGCGCGACTGGACAAACCTTTCATTTCTTTAGGGGCGAGAACTGCCTCTGTCCCCACTCCTCGAGAATAGTCAGCTCCTCGCGCGTGACTAGATCGAGCGGGCTAGTCCAGGGCGAATTTCTAATACCAGCATTTGCATTCATGTTCATGTACAGCAACCAGTCCTTTGAAATCGGGAGTGGCTGACCAGAGTCGGGATTGAAAAACGAGGGCGGGTCGTTCACTGCACTGACGCCACACCCACTTAGCACCGTCGTAAGAACGAAGGTATCACCAACATTATATTTACCCTTGAAGGACTTCACCACTAAGAACGTATTGATTTCGGCATCCATCGCAAAATCAATGTTATTCAACTTAACTTGTTTCTTTCTAGTATCGACAACACGTGCTATCAACACTGTGTCGACACTATTGAACTTCTTTCTGATTAGCCCCAGCGAATTACCTTCCTCTTCCGGCGGAAGACAAGCACTTGACTTACCAATAACCAAAAACAACGCCGCGACGAAAAAAAATTCTCTACTTCGTTTCATTCTCATTACCGCCCACTTTGGAAAGCGCTGAACAAACAGGCTGCGCGGCCGTTCCGACGTGACAAAACCGGCGCCGGACCGAACGGTGGTCGAGATTAGCTGTTTTTCGCGCTCCAGCTCGGGCATTACGTTCGTTTTTGTGTGCTATGGCACGCATTTCCCCGGTCATGCCACGTGGCTCGGCAGGAATCGAAGACGTCATTGTGCCAGCTCGGACGCCAGCCGGCATCGGTCAACGATTAAATCAGTGCCTCCTTAACCCTTTGCTGTGTTTGAAAGGCAAACTGGGAGTAATGCAGAGGTCGTGTCTAAATGACAGATCTGCCCCCCAGCCTTCCCTCTGTTTTGCTATTTGCCTTTAGCTACTTTCCTAATTTCTTTAGTAAGAAATCGACGGGACAGATAGAATCCACAAACTGAACATTTTTTTGGGAAAGGATTAACTCCTTTGCTGTAAGAAATTTCTTGCCCCGCAGAAATGGCGTGACCTGTCGGCAGCGCCCCGCAGTTCGGACATTTACATTTAAATATTGAAAATAGTATGAATAACAAATTAGCAAACATCACTGCAACTACGTAACCTTCGTCCTCCAAGCTAACAACAGATTTTGCGGTTAATCCAATAAAAACCAACAATGCAAAACCAAAAATTAGCCTTGCTCGTCGCCGTTCGAACCTTAAGGCGTTGGCCTTTTGCCTTTCCTGTTCGTCATGATTCGAAAGATCGATGTTTGAGATTGCCCTCTTTTGCATACCATTACTTTCTATATGACCAATTAAATAAATTCAATTTTCCAATGATCCCAACTCCCAATTGAGGGAGTAGCTGTCCGGACATTTTCACTCCCCCGAATCCACCATTTTCACCACCGGCAACTCTACTATAGACCCCGGCTTTAGCCACCTCGTTATACACAACTCGACAGCATCCCCATGTCGCGTAGCGCTTTGATGGTATGAGCCGAGGATCGAACATCGCGCAGTCCTTCCCAAATGGTCTTGGCGCCGGGCTCGCCGTCACCCTTTCTGGCCAGGAATCCGCCAGCACGGGCGATCATGCGCAGCACGTCGTTCAGTCGTGGTGCGGGTGGGGCCAGTTGCTTGTTGAGCAGATAGGCGGCTTGAATCTCGTCAGGGTCGAAGAACAGGCTGGCGTCCAGGTCCGGGCAAGTGCGGCCCATCCTCATCAGATGGGCAATGCGCCACGCCACGACCAAATACAGCGCCAAGGCGCGCTCGATTCGCTCGATCGTGCCCAACTGAAGCTCCTCGACCTTGCAGCCGTTCTTGAGCACGTTGAACAGCATTTCGATCTCCCAGCGGGCGCGATACCAGTCGATCAATTCAGCCACCTCGGTCGCGTTGGTCGCGAGGCGGTTCGTCAGCAGGCGCCATTCGATTGGCTTGATGCTGGTGCCCCAACTTCACGTGCGATGATGCAGCTGGCGGCAACCACCTTGCCCTTGCCCGCGTTCAGTTCGACCCGGCGCGCCCACAATTGTTGGCGCACGGTGCGCGCCTTGGCGCCCGTACGCGCGGCCAACACGAACTCGATTTCGCCCAGCAGCTCACCTGCCGTGACGTGCGGCCACAGCCTTTCGCTGCCGGGCAAACAGCGGTTGTGCGCGGCGCGCACGAGCCAATCGACCGGACATTCCAGCTGCTGCGCCCGCAACATCAAGGGCAGCATGTCCGCTTCGCGGTTCGCCACGTACACAAGGCGCGTTGCGGGCAGGCGTGGCGCCAGCTCCGCCAGTCGTTCGTAGCCTTCGATCCAGCGCAGGCTTTCCTTCGGACCACCGCGCTGACCGGTAGCGTCGCGCGGTTCGCGCGCCCACATCCACACATCCAGGATTCCCAGCGGCTCGCGCGCCGTCGTCACCGCGTAGGTCGGGTGGACGTACATGCCGCGCTGCGCTTCGTAGCTGAGCGGTCCCAGACCGCGCGCCTGCTGCCCGTTGAAGTCCAGCTCCGTCGTGTCCTGCAGGCACAGCACCACCGGCTGCTCGGCCATTCGCTGCTCTGTTTGCTGCCAGTGCGGCTCCAGAATCGCGCGCCAATCAACGCTGGCATTGTCAAGAAGCGATACGTGGCCATCGTCTCGCCCCAGCCGTTGCAGGCCTTCGGCACGCTCGCCGTCGGTGTCGCCGCCATACTTTCCATTAGTGTCCTCGCTCGCCGGTTCAGGCGCGCATCGCCCAGATCGAGTTGCCCGAATTCCACCTCAGTCCATGCCGATCTGTTTGCCAATTGCGCCACGCATAAGGCGAGAGTAAACGCGATTTCTCCAACGTTTACAAGGGCGGCGGCAAGTCACTGAAAGTAAACGGTATTTTCAAGCCGTGTGGTGCAACAGACGAACTTATGTATAACGAGGTGACCTTGACCCTGGTCCGGGCCGTGTCACGACGACATCAAGCATTCACAGCGGTAGCCGACATGGTAGCCGAAGTCAACTTCCACTCAAAACGACATCGGGCCAAGCAAAGTGACCCCCAAATTGACGGCGATGGAAACCACAGCGAGCGACAGGAGATAAAGAGCTACAAGCCGTTCATTTTTTTTCCAAGCCTTCTTTGAGGCAGCAAAAAAACCCACCTTTTTGTCGAAAAATATAACCAATAGAGAAACTGACGTGGTCCAGCCAAAAAATGGATGCCCCCCCCAAAGCACGGAAATCGCCATCACAAACATCAGCCCAAACCCAACTAGCATAAGTGGGATTGTGACCCATGGCACCACCTTAAAAAATATTTCGCCGGTTCGCTTTAAACTCAACTAGTCCTCCTACTTCTTTGAACCGCCCCGGCTTTCGTGGAGGCCGGTTAGTGTGAGTCAGGCCGGGATAGCCTGACTGCTCAACTGCTTGTAATAGTTTGCCTCAGCTTCAGCCGGCGGTATATAGCCGAGCGGTTCCAGCAAACGGTGGTGGTTGAACCAGGACACCCATTCCAGCGTGGCCAGCTCGACGGCTTCACGCGTTCTCCAAGGAGCGCGTCGGTGGATCAGCTCAGCCTTGTAGAGCCCATTGATGGTCTCGGCCAGGGCATTGTCATAACTGTCGCCAGTCGATTCGCGGTTTCGCGTAGATCGCATCTTCGATACCGTCGTCCGACAAGCCGAAACACTGCTGGGCGATGTACATGCGCAGCATGCGCTCCAGGCCCATTGGAGGACGGCCGCGGCCATCGCCCTTCGGGTAATACGGCAACAGCGCGGCGACCAGCGCCGGCCACGGAGTCGCGGCCTCGATCTCGGCCAGCAAGCGCTCGCGTCGCGTCAGCTTTTTCTTGCTTGCGAACTCCGCGTCGGAAAAGCTCGTTTGCTTCATCGGGTGGGTCGGAATGATGGGATGCGCCATTGTGCCAGTTGTACATCCCATCGGGGAACTCAGCGATTAAATCAGCGCTTCCCTAGAGCATAGTCAGCAGCGCGGTTTTTATTACGGTGAGGCGGAAGAACTGGTGGGGCTGGCGAAGAACGTCCGCCAACGTTCTCCGCGGCAATTCAAGTTCGAGTTCGCATTCGGCCTGTGGGCCGTGTCGTTGATCGGCAGTCTTATCGAGCGCCAGTTCGGCAAGTCGCTGGCGCTGTCGACGGTCAGCAGGATGTTGACGTCGCTCGCCGGCGCTTGCCCCCCCCCCCGCTCAGGACAGATCATCTGGCATTTAACTGTTGCAGATGCGAAAATGCCGACTCCATGTCCTTCCTCCCTCAATCGTTCTTGCTAATAACCTCACGAGCACACGAGCAGCCCGCGCGATCGTCATCACGCGTCGCATGAACAGGGAGACGAAGGCTGGGCCATGCTGGCACTTTCCGGAGCGGCCATTGCCGAGCCGCCTTTTGGGCTCGCGCGAATCAATATCAACGGGCTCGGCTCGCATCTGGTGCACACGCTAAAGTGTAGTCTGCGCCACCTACAGAACGAATCCGCTTAAGGGAATGAGGATGAAAACGACGGCATTAGTACTCTTTTCGGGTGGTCAGGACTCGACTACCTGCCTGGCATGGGCGCTGCAGCGTTACGACCATGTCGAGACCATCGGCTTCGACTACGGGCAGCGCCACGCCGTGGAACTGGCCTGTCGAACGGAGATTCTGGCGGCGCTCCGCAGCCAGTTCCCCGACTGGGCGGCGAAGCTTGGCGACGACCACATGCTGGACATGCGCATGCTTTCCACGATCAGCGACACCGCGATGACATCCGGCCGTGCGATCGAAATGGAAAAGAACGGTTTGCCGAACACCTTCGTCCCGGGCCGCAACCTGCTGTTCTTCACCTATGCCGCGGCCGTGGCCTACCGCCGCGAATTGAAAGTGCTGGTCGGCGGCATGTGCGAGACCGACTATTCGGGCTACCCGGACTGTCGCGACAACACTCTCAAGGCCTTGCAGGTGGCGCTGAGCCTGGGCATGAATTATTCGCTGGTCATCGAGACGCCGCTCATGTGGCTGGACAAGCGCCAGACCTGGGAGATAGCACAGGGCCTGGGCGGCCCCGAGCTGCTGGCGATCGTGCGCGAGAAGACCCATACCTGCTACGTGGGGGACCGCAGCACCTTGCATGAATGGGGCTACGGTTGCGGGACCTGTCCTGCGTGCGAACTGCGGCGCAGCGGTTTTGATGGGTTCAGAAAGTCGTCGCCCAGCGCATGAAGCCGCCCGCGCGCAAGCATGCGCGCGGCTTCGAATCCCACGCGCAGGGCGCGCAGGCGCCCTGCTCGCCTGATCCGTTGCGGGAAAGAAAAAAAGCCACCTTGCGGTGTAACACCGTTCAGTTAAGCGGAAGCGCATTCCTTTGCTAGCGTTAAAAGAGTCGTTCCCGCGCACGGGGAACCTAATTTTGTCAGCGTTTCGATAACGCCTGCAAGAATTGGGTTCCCGCTTACGCGGGAACGACGTGCTTTATTGCGGCTAACTAACGGCACTACACCTTGCGGTGGCTTTTTTCTTTGTAACTTGGCGGAGGCGGTGGGATTCGCCTACATCCCGCAGGCCGCCCGCGCGCAAGCATGCGCGCGGCTTCGAATCCCACGCGCAGGGCGCGCAGGCGCCCTGCTCGCCTGATCCGCTGCGGGAAAGAAAAAAGCCACCTTGGGGTGGCTTTTTTCTTTGTAACTTGGCGGAGGCGGTGGGATTCGAACCCACGATACAGGTTTAAGCCCGTATGCTTCCTTAGCAGGGAAGTGCCTTCGGCCACTTTCCGATCTCTCCAATCAACACCAGCTTCGCTAGCGCTGAGAGCACGCATATTAATGGTCGCTGCCTGATTGGTCAAGGCAACACGACCATTTTTTTGAAAAAAGTTAAGCTTCTTCCAACTCGAAAGCTTTATGCAGGGCACGCACGGCCAGTTCCATGTATTTCTCGTCGATCAACACCGAGATCTTGATCTCAGAAGTCGAGATCATCATGATGTTGATGCCCTCTTCCGCCAGCGTGCGGAACATCTGCGACGCCACGCCCACGTGGCTGCGCATGCCCACGCCCACCGCCGATACCTTCGATACCTTGGCGTCGCCCACCATGCGCGCGTAGCCCAGCTCTTCCTTGGCGCCCTCCAGCACGCTCATCGCCCGCGTGTAGTCGTTGCGCGAGACGGTGAAGGTGAAGTCGGTCTTGCCGTCCACCGACTGGTTCTGGATGATCATGTCCACTTCGATGTTGGCGTCCGCGACCGGCCCCAGGATGTGGAAGGCGACGCCCGGCTTGTCCGGCACGCCCAGTACCGTGATTTTTGCCTCGTCGCGGTTGAATGCGATACCGGAGATGACGGCTTGTTCCATGTTGGTTTCTTCCTCAAACGAAATCAGGGTGCCCGAGTTGGCTTCTTCCTCCAGGGGCATCAGGGGGTCGGTCAGGGACGACAGCACGCGTGTCGGCACCTGGTAGTTGCCGGCAAACTCGACCGAGCGGGTCTGCAGCACCTTCGAGCCGAGCGACGCGAGCTCGAGCATCTCTTCGAACGTGATTTTCGACAGGCGGCGCGCCTCGTGCACCACGCGCGGATCGGTCGTGTACACGCCGTCCACGTCGGTGTAGATCAGGCATTCGTCGGCCTTGAGCGCCGCCGCGATCGCCACCGCCGAGGTGTCCGAGCCGCCTCGTCCCAGGGTCGAGATATTACCGTCCTCGTCCATTCCCTGAAAGCCCGTGATGATGACGATCTTGCCGGAGTCCAGGTCCGCGCGCACCCGGGTGTCGTCGATCGACTGGATGCGTGCCTTGGTGAACGAGGAGTCGGTGCGGATGCCCGCCTGCCAACCGGTGTACGACACCGCGTCCTTGCCGATGGCCAGCAGTGCCATGGCCAGCAGGCCGACCGATACCTGTTCGCCTGTCGAGGCGATCATGTCCAGTTCGCGCGGGTCCGGTTGCGGCATGATTTCCTTCGCCAGGCCAATCAGACGATTGGTCTCACCGGCCATCGCCGAGGGCACGACGATGATTTTGTGCCCCGCGTCATGCCACTTGGCGACCCGGGCCGCGACATTCTTGATACGGTCCGTCGAGCCCATCGACGTACCGCCGTATTTGTGGACAATTAAAGCCATATCAGGTGCTTTCCAGCTTGTCAAAGATCAAAGGGAATCCTTACTCTAGCATGCTGCATCGCAAAATCACAAGGCCAGGAAAGAGAAAAAGCTATACCGAATGAATATAAAGTTATGCACTTTATGCATAGAAACACTTGACATGCGGATGGCGGCGGAAGTAGCCAGCCAAGGCGTCTAGTATGCGCCTTTCCGGCGCCGGGAGAAAGCCTGCGTCAGGCCTGGACGGACGGCCGCGTTTCCCAGCGCAGGGCAATGCGGGCAGCGGTCCCCGTCACGAAGTGCCTGCAGTCCATGCCGATGCCCGCGGCGAACAGCAGGTCGGCCCCGGCGCTGACGATCGGCAGGCGCGATCGCTCCCAGGCAGGCACGTCCAGTGCCTGGTAGTGCATCTTCAGGCTGCGCGTCGGTCGATTCCGGGCAGGCTTGAGCCGCTCGCCGCCCTTACGGAAATCGATGACCAGTTCCTGCGCGGCCAGCCACGCGGGATCGAAACCCTCCTCCGCCGGCTCGAAGTGCAGCACGCCACCGTAGGCGGGGAAAGCCAGGTGCCGCTCGCCCTGCCAGCGGAAGCCCTGGCCAGGCCGGTCGAGCACGCCCTCGTCGTCGGGGTCGCGCATCCCGGCCAGGTCGGCCAGCTTCGGGGTGATGTGCAGCCGGTCGCGGTGGCGGCGGATGTGGCAGGCGGGGTGCGTGACGAGCAGGCTGGCATCCGCCCGCGCTTCGAGCAACTGCGTCACCATCTCGTCCAGCCATGCGGTCGAGGGCATCGCCAGGCGGCGCACCGAGAACCAGTGGCGCAGCAGGTTGTCGATCCGGTCCCGGCTCAACATGCGCAGCCGGGCCAGGTCGATGGCGTCGCCATCCAGGCAGTGCGCCAGGTCCTGTTCGGCCAGTTCGACCAGCAGGCGCTGCGCGGAGGCGCAATGCGCGGCGCTGCGCGCGGCCCGCTGCTGGAATCCGGGGAAGACCGTCGCCAGCGCGGGCATGACCTGATGGCGCAGGGCGTTGCGGGCGTAGCGCGTGTCCATGTTCGACTCATCCTCGACCCACACCAGGCCATGCTGGCCGGCGTAGCCTTCAAGGACTGCGCGCGGGTGGTCCAGCAAGGGCCGCGCCATCACGAGCGAAGGGTCGCCAAGCAGGCCGGGAGCGCGGTTGGCGGCGTCCATGCCGGACAGGCCGGCCGGACCGGAGCCGCGCAGCAGTTGCAGGAGGACCGTCTCCGCCTGGTCGTCCAGGTGGTGCGCGGTCAGCAGCAGGCCGGCGCCGTGTGCGCGGCACATCTCGCCAAGGGCGGCATAGCGTTGCTTGCGGGCTGCGGCTTCGATGCCCGAGCCGCCGCTGGCCACGGTGACCCGGCGATGGTCGAAGGGGATGTCCAGGACGGCGCAAGCCTGCTCGCAATGGAGCAGCCACGCGTCGGCATTGCGGCTGATACCGTGATGGACATGGAATGCGGAAAGCGGCACGCCATGCTGGTGCGCCCATCCGTGGGCGAGGTGCAGCAGGACCATCGAATCGAGGCCGCCACTGCACGCCACGGCGATGCCGCGCGGGGAGTATTGCGCGCGCAGGCCGTCCATGGCCTGCGCGAAGGACGCCGGGAAGGACCCGGCCTGGCGCCGGCTCACGCGTCGCGCGGGGTCGTTTCCTTGAACTTGCCGTAGCTCATCAGCTTCTGGTGACGTGCCTCGAGCAGATCCTTGGTGGACATGCCATGGAACTGGCGCAGGGTGTCCGCCAGCGCGCGCTTGAGCAGTTGCGCCATGGCTTTCGGGTCGCGGTGCGCACCGCCCATCGGCTCGCTGACGATCTTGTCGATCAGGCCGATCGCCTTCAGTCGATGCGCGGTCAGGCCCAGGGCGTCGGCGGCATCCGCTGCGCGCTCGGAGGTCTTCCACAGGATCGAGGCGCAGCCTTCCGGCGAGATCACCGAGTAGGTCGCGTATTGCAGCATCAGCACCGCGTCGCCCACGGCGATCGCCAGCGCGCCGCCCGAGCCACCCTCGCCGATGATGGTGGCGATCAGCGGCACCTTCAGCTCGGCCATCACATACAGGTTGTGGCCGATCGCTTCGGACTGGCCGCGCTCTTCCGCGTCGATGCCCGGAAACGCGCCCGGGGTGTCGACGAAGGTGAAGATCGGCAGGTTGAACTTTTCCGCCAGCTTCATCAGGCGCATGGCCTTGCGGTAGCCTTCCGGCTTGGGCATGCCGAAGTTGCGCATCGCGCGCTCCTTCGTGTCGCGGCCCTTCTGGTGGCCGATGACCATGCAGGCCTGGCCGTTGAAACGGGCCAGGCCGCCGATGATCGACTGGTCGTCCGCGAAGGTACGGTCGCCGTGCAGCTCGTGGAAGTCGGTGAAGATCGCGTTCACGTAGTCCATCGTGTACGGGCGCTGCGGGTGGCGCGCGATCTGGGATACCTGCCACGGCGTGAGCTTGGCGTAGATGTCTTTCGTCAGTTGCTGGCTCTTCTTGGCCAGACGGTCGATCTCTTCGGAGATGTCGACCGCCGAGTCGTCCTGGACGAACCTCAGCTCTTCGATTTTCGAGTCCAGCTCGGCAATGGGCTGCTCAAAACTGAGGAAAGTTGTTTTAGTCATTGTACCTCCGGGTTGTTTCGTGGCCGCGGCGCGTCCTCCGCGCGGCAAATCAGGGCGTTATTCTACCGGAACCGGGTCCAGGCTACGCCATAAATACCAAGTGGCAACGGTTCGCCAGGGTTCCCAGTTCGCCGACACCTCGCGCGCATCGCTGCGCGAGACCGGCTCGCCCGAGAAGTAGTTCTGGCTGATGCCCTGGATCAGGCCTGGGTCGTCGAGCGGGAGCACGTTCGGCCGCAGTAGATTAAATATCAAAAACATCTCGGCTGTCCAGCGGCTGATCCCGCGGATCTGGACGAGCTCGGCGATGACGGCTTCGTCATCCATCTGCGACCACAGGTCGGCATGCACGCGCCTGGCCTTGAAGTGGTCGGCCAGGTCGAGGATGTATTCGGTCTTGCGCTTGGACAGTCCGCAGCCGCCGACCTGCTCGGCGCCGGCCTTGATCACCTGCGCGGGGGTCATCTTCGGGCAGATGGCGGACAGCTTGGCCCAGGCCGCGTCGGCCGCCTTGGGCGTGACCTGCTGGCCGACGATCGAGCGGGCCAGCGTGGTGAACGGGTCCGGGTGGCCGCGCAGGTGCATGTCGCCAAACTGCGGAATGAGCTTGTTCATGATGCGGTCGCGCGTCATGAGCTCGGCCTTGGCCTGCGCCCAATAGGCGGGCACTTCCAACGCCTGGCCGGCGCCCGGATTATCCCTGTTCAATGCCATTATGCGCGGCGCCAGTTCGTCGTACCGTCCGGCTTGTCTTCCAGGATGATCCCGGCCGCCGTCAGTTCGGCGCGGATCCGGTCGGCCTCGGCGAAATTGCGCGCCTTCTTGGCGCTGGCGCGGTCGGCGATGGCTTGCACGATGGCCCCCTCGTCAAGACCGCCCTCGCCCGGCCCGGCCTGCAGGAAGGCCTGCGGGTCACGCTCGAGCAGTCCGAGCACGGCGCCGAGCGCCTTCAGCTGGCGCGCGTCGGCCGGGGAACGCGACTTGTTCACCTCGGCGGCCAGGTCGAACAGCGCGGCCACCGCCAGCGGGGTGTTGAAGTCGTCGTCCATCGCCTCGCGCAGGCGCAGGGCATGGGCTTCGCTCCAGTCCACCTCGACCGGCGCGTCGCCCAGGTCCACGCCGGCCAGCGCCGTGTACAGGCGCGTCAGCGCGCCCTTGGCGTCGTCGAGGTGCGCGTCGGAGTAGTTGAGCGGGCTGCGGTAGTGGGCGCGCACGATGAAGAATCGCACCACCTCGGCGTCGTACTTCTTGAGCACGTCCCGGATCGTGAAGAAATTGCCCAGGGACTTGGACATCTTCTCGTTGTCCACCCGCACGAAACCGTTGTGGATCCAGTAGTTGACCATGGTGTGGCCGAACGCGCCCTCGCTCTGGGCGATTTCGTTCTCGTGGTGCGGGAACTGCAGGTCGGCGCCGCCGCCGTGGATGTCGAACTGTTCGCCGAGCATCGCGCACGACATGGCTGAGCACTCGATGTGCCAGCCGGGACGGCCCTGGCCCCACTTCGAATCCCATTTCGCCTCAGCCGGCTCGGATTCCTTGGCACTCTTCCAGAGGACGAAATCGAGCGGGTCGCGCTTGCCGGTGTTGACGTCCACGCGCTCGCCGGCGCGCAGGTCGTCGAGCGACTTGCCGGAGAGCTTGCCGTAGCCGGCAAAGTTGCGCACCGCGTAGTTGACGTCGCCATCCTCACCCTTGTAGGCGAGGCCCTTTCGTTCCAGCTGCTCAATAATCGACAGCATCTGCGGCACGTATTCGGTCGCTTTCGGCACGAAGGTCGGCGCCAGGATGCCCAGCGCGGCCAGGTCTTCGTCCATGTACTGCGTGAAGCGGCCGACCAGCGAGGCGAGCGTCTCGCCATTCTCGACGGCGCGTTTGATGATCTTGTCGTCGATGTCGGTGATGTTGCGCACGTAGGTGACCTCGTAACCCGAGGCGCGCAGCCAGCGATAGATCACGTCGAAGGCCATGACCATGCGCGCGTGCCCGACGTGGCAGTAGTCGTAGACGGTCATGCCGCACACGTACATGCCGACCTTGCCGGCCACCATCGGGATGAATTGCTGCTTGTCACGCGCCAGCGTGTTGTAGATCTTCAGTTGGCTCATTGGGTTTTGCATTGGCGAGTGGCCTGTGACGGGGCAATACCGCGACCGGGCACGAGCGCCGCAAGGGCGCGTGCCGGCAAGACAGGGCTTGCAGCGAGTTCCTCAGGACCCTCTCGTGTAGTTCTTATTTGATAGAATGGGACGCTTCGCGAGAAGTATAGCATTGTTAAAATCCCGTCTGGCCCAATATGGTTGAGGTTTATTTTTCTGCAAAAGCCTTGACATCATCCCGCGCCACGCCCACCGAGAGGAAGCCCCGATGCACATGCCCAAATCCGCCCGTCCGTCCCTGACCGCCCGCCTCGCCCTCGCCATCGGCGGGCTGGCCCTGTCCGCCGCCGCCTTCGCCAACGACGCCCCCAAGGTCTCGATCAAGACCACGATGGGCGAGATCGTCGTCGAACTCGACAAGGAAAAGGCGCCCAAGACGGTCGAGAACTTCCTGGCGTATGTGAAATCCGGCTTCTACAAGAACACCATCTTCCACCGCGTGATCGACGGCTTCATGATCCAGGCCGGCGGCATGAACGAGAAGCTCGAAGGCAAGCGCACGCGCAAGCCGATCAAGAACGAATCGGACAACGGCCTGTCGAACCTGCCGTACACCATCGCCATGGCGCGCGAGGATCATCCGGACACGGCCACCTCGCAATGGTTCATCAACGTGGCGGACAATTCGGGCCTGGACTATCCGAACTTCAAGGGTTCGGGCTATACCGTCTTCGGCAAGGTCGTCGAGGGCCAGGAAGTGGTCGACAAGATCAAGGGTGTGCTGGTCGATGACGTGCGCGGCATGCAGAACGTGCCGGTCACCCCGGTCGTGATTCGCTCGGCAACCGTCGTCAAGGCCGACAAGCCTGTAGACAAGCCTGTAAAATAGCGGTTTCGCAAGACCTCAACAATAACCAACCGAACAGGATCTCATCATGACGACCGTACTCATGACCACCAACAAGGGCAACATCAAAGTCGAACTGGACGACCAGAACGCGCCGAAGACCGTTGCCAACTTCCTGGACTACGTCAACAAGGGTCACTTCAGCAACACGATCTTCCACCGCGTCATCAAGGACTTCATGATCCAGGGCGGCGGTTTCGAGCCTGACATGAAGCAGAAGCCGACCGACCAGACCGTGGAGAACGAAGCCAAGAACGGCCTGAAGAACGACAAGTACACGATCGCCATGGCCCGTACTTCGGCGCCGCACTCGGCATCGGCCCAGTTCTTCATCAACACCAAGGACAACTCCTTCCTGAACTACCCTGGCCAGGACGGCTGGGGCTACGCCGTGTTCGGCAAGGTCACCGAAGGCCAGGACGTCGTGGACCAGATCAACAACGTCAAGACCGGCCGCAGCGGCATGCATTCGGACGTGCCGACCGAACCGGTCGTCATCGAGAAAGTCGAAGTCGTTTAAGTGACATGGGCGCGCCGGGACCAACTTCCTTCATCGCTCCGATGAGCACGCCCGCGGCTTCCGGGGCTGTCCCGTACGCGCTGTTCATTTCCGACCTGCACCTGCAGGAATCCCATCCGCGCACGGCGGAAGCCTTCTTCCGCTTCCTGGCCGAGCGCGCGGTGCACGCCGAGCGGCTCTACCTGCTCGGCGACATCTTCGAATACTGGGCTGGCGACGATGACCTCGCCAGCCCCTTCCACCTGGGTATCGCCGGCGCCTTGCGCGCCCTTGGCGATGCCGGCGTTGCCGTGTCATGGGTCGCGGGCAATCGCGATTTCCTCGTCGGAAGCGGCTTTGCCGAGGCGGCCGGCCTCACCTTGCTGGCCGAGCCACACGTGATCAGCGTCGAGGGGCGGCGCATCGCCCTCGTGCACGGCGACGCGCAGTGCACCGCAGACACCAAGTACATGGCGTTTCGCGAGCAGGTACGCGAACCTGCCTGGCAGGCCCAGTTCCTCTCGATGCCGCTTGCGCAGCGCAAGGCCATCATCGCGAATCTGCGCGAAGGCAGCCGCGAGTCGCACGCGAGCAAGTCCTACGAGATCATGGACGTGGCGCCGGCGGCCATCGACGCGCTGTTCGCGCAGACCGCGACCGAGATCGTCATCCACGGCCACACGCACCGCCCCGCCCTGCACGAGGCCGGCGGCCGGCGGCGCTATGTGCTGCCCGATTGGGAACTGGACGCCGAACCGCGGCGCGGCGGCTGGATCGCCCTGTATCGCGACGGCACCCTGACGCGCCACGCGCTGGACGGGACGATCCTGTAATCGCCGGTCCCGCGACGGCCTCACGCCAGGGTAGTTGCGCGCCATGTAGCCGTCGTTCCGGCGAGTTCCTCGGCGGCCCTGCGGGAACCCCATGCTGAGCCAATCCGCTACCTGCGTATAGGCTCCCGCCTACGCGGGAGCGACGGTTGAACGGAGCAACGGGCAGTGGCCCAACGCACCCGCCCCATCCTCTCACCGGATCCCGGCGAATTAAATTGTTGACACCTAACGCCTCACTGTTATACTTCACTACACCACCACTTCATCACACCACCAATATGGAGGCAAGCATGCAACACCACGCTGCACCACTCCACCAGGAGGGCCGGACATGACCGTCGGCTGGAATGACAACACTCCCATCTACCGCCAGCTCAAGGAGCGCGTGGTAGGCATGATGCTCGACGGTATACTCAAAGCCGGCGATGCCCTGCCCTCGGTGCGCCAGATCGCCGCCGAGTACCAACTCAACCCGATCACCGTCTCCAAGGCCTATCAGGAGCTGGTGGACGAAAACCTGGTCGAAAAAAGAAGGGGAATTGGCATGTACGTCACCGAAGGAGCAAGCGAAAAGCTGCTGGCAACCGAACGCGAGCGTTTCCTCCGCGAGGAGTGGCCGGCGATGGTCGAACGCATCCGCCGCCTGGGCCTGAACGTGGAGCAACTGCTGCGCAGCGCGGAACCCGGAGGTGCGGCATGAGCGCCGTACTGTCCGCCCGCGGCCTGACCAAGCGCTACGGGAAGCGGGTCGCCGTGGACGGCATCGACTTCGACATCCCGGCCGGGCGCATCGTCGGCCTGATCGGCCCCAACGGATCGGGCAAGACCTCCACCCTCAAGGCGGCGCTGGGACTGGTACCCTTCGACGGCCAGCTTTCCGTGCTCGGCTTCGACCCGCGCACCCAGCGCGACGACCTGATGAAGGACGTCTGCTTCATCGCCGACGTGGCCATCCTTCCGCGCTGGCTGCGCGTATCGGAGGCAATCGACTTCGTCGCCGGCGTGCATCCCCGCTTCGACCGTGAACGCGCCGGGCGCTACATCGCCAACACGAAGCTCAAGCCCTCGATGAAGGTCAAGGAAATGTCCAAGGGCATGATCGTGCAACTGCACCTGGCGCTGGTGATGGCGATCGACGCCAAGCTGCTGGTGCTGGACGAGCCCACCCTGGGCCTGGACATCATGTACCGCAAGCAGTTCTACCAGAGCCTGCTCGAGGACTACTTCGACGAAAACAAGACGATCATCATCACCACCCACCAGGTGGAGGAAGTCGAGCACATCCTGACCGACCTGATGTTCATCCGCGACGGCAAGATCGTGCTGTCGGCCTCGATGGAGGAAATCGGCGCGCGCTACACCGAAGTGATGGTGGCGGGCGACAAGGTGAAGGCGGCCAACGCCCTGCAACCGATCGACCAGCGCACCGTCTTCGGCAAGTCCGTGATGCTGTTCGATTCCGCCAGGCCGGGCGGCGCCTCGCGCGACCAGCTTGCCGCGCTCGGCGAAACACGCAACCCGAGTGTTGCCGACCTGTTCGTGGCAACCATGAAAGGAACTTACGCATGAATACGATGAAATGGCTGATCCGACGCGAGTTCTGGGAGCACAAGGGGGCCTTCTTCTGGACCCCGGTCGTGGTGGCCGGAACCTTGCTGCTCTTCATCGTGGCGGGTCTGATCTATGGCTTTGCCAACAGCAACATGGGGGGCATCTACATCCATGGCGACAAGTTCGTCGCGACCGGCGACCTGATCGGCGCGATCCCCGAGGCGATGCGCAGCGAGATCGTGCGCGTGGCTTCCGGCAGCTACCTGGCTTTCGCGACGCCGCTGTTCCTTGTCCTGCCGGTGGTGCTGTTCTTCTACTGCCTCGCGGCCATGTATGACGACCGCCGCGACCGCAGCATCCTGTTCTGGAAGTCGCTGCCGATCTCGGACCAGGAGACGGTGCTGTCGAAAGCCCTCACCGCCCTGTGCGTGGTGCCGCTGATTACGATCGCGATCGCCACCGTGACCGCCCTCGTCATCCTGCTGCTGGGTGCGACCGCCGCCTCGATCAAGGGCCTGAACCTGTTCGCTCCCTTGCTCGCCAGCTCCAACCTGTACCTGTCGCCGCTCGTCCTGCTCGCACTGCTTCCAGTCTACGTCGCCTGGGCCCTGCCGACGGTTGGCTGGCTGCTGCTGGTGTCGAGCTGGGCGCGCTCCAAGGTGTTCCTGTGGGCCGTCGGCGTGCCGCTGCTCGCGGTCGTGATCATCAAGTGGTTCAATGTCGTCGTCGGCAGCTTCTCGAACAGCGTGATCGATATCCGCTGGTTCGTCGAGAACATCGTGGCGCGTGGTTTGGGCGGCCTGTTCCCTGGCGTCTGGCTGGCCGATGCGAACGCTCCGGCGATCGTCGGATCGAACAACCGTGGCATCGACCCGACCGGACTGCTGGCCGAATCGTGGAGCACGCTGGCCCAGCCGGGCGTGTGGGCGGGTGTCATCGCTGGCATCGCGATGATCTACCTGGCAGGCCGCCTGCGCCGCTGGCGCGACGAGGGCTGAGCATGCGCGCGCTTGCTTCCCTGCTGTGCCTGGCCCTGGCACAGCAGGCCTTCGCCGGCCCTTCCGAGGGCCAGGCGGTGCCGGAAGTGACGATCAGCGCGGTCCGCTCCCCGGTTTCCTACACTTACCGCAGCCTGCTGGCCGGGCAGGATGCCTTCGAGAAGGATCGCGAGCTGGCACCCGCGGCACCGGCCTTGCAGTTCCTGCTGCGTAAGCGTGGCGGCGGACCGGTCGAGGCGCCGCAGGCGGTCAAGCTGCGCATCGCCAGCGATACCGAATCGCTGCCGGTCGCGGTGGCGGAGGATGGGATGTTCAGCCTGCCGCGCAACGAGTCGCTCTTTGACGACAAGGCGGACGTCATCATCGATCTCAAGCGCAAGAGCTACAACATCGCGCCGCAGGTGCGCACGCCCGGCTTGCCCGCGAACGTGCGCAGGCTGGGCGACCTGCGCCTGGAGTGCCGGGCCGGCGTGGCGATAGGGAAGGAGCTGATCCCGTTCTGGGTCACGGCTTCGGTCAACACCCTGCTGCTCACGACCAACTGGTGCGGGCACGAGAAGATGGTGTGGCCGTCGTTCTCGAATGTGCGGATCGCGGGCGCCGTGATCACGCACGAGGGGAAGAGCCTGCAGCTCGAGGCCAGGGACTGGGAGTTCACCGCGCCGATCGGGGACACAGCCTGGCCAGATGACGCGCTGGTGGAGTTGACGGTGGCGCCGTAGCGCCGCCGGTGCCCGCGACCGCGGGGCGCGAGGTCCCATTTTCCGTGGACCGGCCGGGCGATGCGCCGCCGGCGGTCGGTGGGCACGAGTGCCCACCCTACACCGCTGCGTCCCGGTGGGCACGAGTGCCCACCCTACGAGACACAGGCAGCGCGGGAGGCTTTTATTCGAACTGCTGGCGGAAGGTCTCGAATTGCGCCTTGAGGGCTTCGACCTCGGCACGCAGGTCCGCCACTTCCTGTTCGAGCTGGCCGATGCGGCCGCCGCCGGCTCCGGCACCAGCGCCGCCTCCCACTGGCGCTTCGTAACGCACCTCGCCGCCCAGCAACTGCGCGTAACGCGCCTCCTTCGTGCCCGGCGCACGCTCCAGGCGCGCCACCAGCGGCGGGTATTTGTCGATCAGGAACTGCAAGCCGTTCTCGACGTCCGCCACGCTCTTGAAGTCGTGCAGGCGCCCGGTGCGGGTGCGGATCTCCCCCGCCGTCTGCGGCCCGCGCAGCATCAGCACCGTGAGGATGGCGAGTTTGTCCTGTTCGAGCGACCACTTGATGCGCATGCGGTGCTCGTATTTCGACACGCGCGCGCCGGCCTGCGTGATGACGTTGGCCAGCTTGCGCGCGATGAGCCGCTGCAAGGTGTCCAGCACCGCGTCTTCGGTCATCTGCATCACCGGATCGCGGCTCGACAGCTGGTTGCAGCCGGTCACGATCGCGTTCAGCGACATCGGGTAGTTGTCCGGCGTCAGGGCTTCTTTTTCTGCGAGCACCGCGAGCACGCGGATCTCTTGAGGGTCCAGCACGGCTGCGGCATCTTGCCCGCCAGTCGTTTCGTCAGTCATGCGATTCCTTAGTCAACCAGTCGGTTCAGTCGTTCCGAATCGAGTTTATCACCCTCTTGCATGTTCGGACAGGCGATGCCGGCGGCCTTGATGGTGGCGGTGAGCTTTTCGATCTGCTCGTCCTGGCGCGCGACGTGGTCGATCAGGCCGCGCAGCGCCTTCGACAGCGGGTCGTCGCCGCTGGGCGTGACGCCATAGGCGGCGAACATGCGCGCGCTGCGCGATTGATCTTCCTTGCGGATGATGTGGGCGGGATTGCCGACGGCGGTGGCGCCGGCCGGCACCGGCTTGACGACCACCGCGTTCGAGCCGACCTTGGCATACTCGCCGACCGTGAAGGCGCCGAGCACCTGGGCGCCGGCGCCGACGATCACCCCGCGCTCGAGCGTCGGGTGGCGCTTGGCACCGGCGACCAGCGTGGTGCCGCCGAGGGTGACACCCTGGTAGATGGTGCAATCGTCGCCGATCACCGCGGTCTCGCCGATCACCACGCCGAATCCGTGGTCGATGAAGACGCGCCGGCCGATGGTGGCGCCGGGATGGATCTCGATGCCGGTGATGACGCGGGCGACGTAGGAGATGAAGCGGCCAAGCCACTTCAGCCCGGCCTTCCAGCAGGCATGCGCCCAGCTGTGCATGATGAGGGCGTGCAGGCCCGGATAGCAGGTCAGCACCTCCCAGCCGTTGCGGGCAGCCGGGTCGCGTTCGATGATGCTCTTGATGTCGTCGCGCAACTTGGAAAACATAGGGGATAGGTACGGAAGCAAGTCCGCCGATGGTAACGTATCCCGGCAAGGCTTGCTTACGAAGTGGTCAATTCGGGGGCGGCTCGTAGGGTGGGCGGGGCCGCCGAGGTGGGGCCGCCGAGGCCGGGCCGCGCAAGGTTCTCGAGCTCGTAGGGTGGGCTCTCGAGCCCACCGCGCACAGGGCACCGCCAGAACCGGATCAGCCCTCGAGTGCGAGGCGCTGGCGGCGTGCCTCGTACAGGCACACGCCCGAGGCGACGGAGACATTCAGGCTCTCGACCGAGCCGAACATGGGGATGCTCACCAGCAGGTCGCAGGTCTCGCGGGTCAGGCGCCGCATGCCCTCTCCTTCCGAACCCATCACCAGCGCCGTCGGGCCGGTGAAGTCGGCCTGGTACAGGCCCTTGTCCGCGTCGTCCGAGGTGCCGATCAGCCAGACGCCGCGGTCCTTCAGGTCGCGCATCGTGCGCGCCAGGTTGGTCACGGTGATGTACGGGACCGTCTCGGCGGCGCCGCTGGCGACCTTGGCAGCGGTGGCGTTCAGGCCCACTGCGCGGTCCTTCGGCACGATCACCGCGTGCGCGCCGACGCCGTCGGCCACGCGCAGGCAGGCGCCGAGGTTGTGCGGATCGGTGATCCCGTCGAGGATCAGCAGCAGCGGCGGGCCTTCGACGGCGTCGAGCAGTTCATCCAGGTTGCGCGCCAGCGTCAACTGGCTGGCAAACGCGATCACGCCCTGGTGGCGGTGGGTGCCGACGATCTTGTCGAGGCGGGACGACTCCACCGGCATCACGCGGACGCCGGCCGCCTTGGCGTTGGCGATCAGGTCCTGCATGCGGCGGTCCTGGCGGGCCGCGTCGACAAAAATCTCTTCCACCGATTGCGCCTCGTGCCGAAGCCGCGAGGTCACCGCGTGGAACCCAAAAATCATCTTGTTCTTCATTCTTTACTTCTTCTCTTCCTGCTGGTTTTGGATGCGGGCTGTGCCGCTTTTTCTGCGCTCTTTCTTGCCGCGCTATTCTTGGGCGCGCCGCTTTTCGCCGCACTCTTTTTTGCCGGGCTCTTCTTTGCCGCGCCACCACGGCCGCTGCCGCCGGCCGGCCTGGCCTTGCGCGTGGGCGGGACGAAGACGACGTCTTCCTCCTGCTCCGGCACCTCGGCCTCGTCCTCGACCACCAGTTGGTAGCGCGATGGCTGCTCGGCCTTGTTGCGTCCGCGGCGGGCTGGCGCCGGCTTGCCCTGGGCCGCTTCCTGCGCCACCTTGCGTGCGCGCTCCATCGGCGCCGGTTCGGGTTGGGCGCTGTCGGCCAGCACCAGGTCGATCTTGCGCGATTCGAGATCAACGCGCGCGACCTTGACGTTCACGCGGTCGGTCAACTGGTAGCGCTTGCCGGTGCGCTCGCCGCGCAACTCGTGGCGCGCCTCGTCGTACTGGAAGTAGTCGGTACCCAATTCGGTGATGTGCACCAGGCCTTCGACGTAGAGCACGTCCAGTTGCACGAAGATGCCGAACGGCGTCACGCCGGCCACGGTGCCGGAAAATTCCTCACCCAGCTTGTCCTGCATGAAGTAGCACTTGAGCCAGGCCTCGACGTCGCGCGAGGCTTCGTCCGCGCGGCGCTCGTTGGCCGAGCAGTGCACGCCCAGCGCGTCCCAGATCGTCAGGTCCCGGGCGTCCTTGGCCTTGCCTTCGGCACGGTCCTTCGCGGCCTGCTTGCGGGCCGAGTTCGACACCGTGGTGTTGAGCTTGCCCAGTTCGATGCCCTTGGGCTCGTACTTCTTGCCCGCCAACACAGCCTTGATGGCGCGGTGCGTCAACAGGTCCGGGTAGCGGCGGATCGGGCTGGTGAAGTGCGCGTACGCCTCGTAGGCCAGGCCGAAGTGGCCGACGTTGTCCGGGCTGTAGACCGCCTGCTGCATCGAACGCAGCAGCATGGTCTGCAGCAGGGCCGCGTCCGGACGCTCCTTGATCTGCTTCATCACGTCGGCGTAGTCGCTCGCGGCGGGCTTGTCGCCGCCGCCCAGGTTCAGGCCGACCTGCTTGAGGAAGGTGCGCAGTTGCTTGAGCTTTTCCTCGGTGGGTACCGCGTGCACGCGGAAGGTACCGGGGTGCTTGTGGCGGATCAGGAAGTCGGCGGCGCACACGTTGGCGGCCAGCATGCACTCCTCGATGAGGCGGTGCGCGTCGTTGCGCGTGCGCGGGATGATCTTTTCGATCTTGCCCATCGCGTTGCAAACGATATAGGTCTCGGTGGTCTCGAAATCGATCGCGCCGCGCTCGTGGCGCGCCTTGAGCAGCGAGTGGAAGACCTCGTTCAGGTTCAGCAGGTGCGGCACGATGGCCGGACGGCGCTGCGCTTCCGGCCCGCCCGTGTTGGCCAGGATCTCGGCCACCTCGGTATAGGTCAGGCGCGCGGCCGAATGGATCACGGCCGGATAGAACTGGTAAGCCTTGACCTCGCCCTTGGCGGTCACGACCATGTCGCACACCAGGGTCAGGCGGTCCACCGCGGGGTTCAGCGAGCACAGGCCGTTCGACAGCTTCTCGGGAAGCATCGGGATGACCCGGCGCGGGAAGTACACCGAGGTGCTGCGTTCAAGCGCGTCTTCATCGAGCGCGTCGTTCGGCTTGACGTAGTGGCTGACGTCGGCGATCGCCACCAGCAGGCGATAGCCCTTGCTGCGGCCGATCTTGACCGGCTCGCAATACACCGCATCGTCGAAGTCGCGCGCGTCCTCGCCGTCGATCGTCACCAGCGGCACGTCGCGCAGGTCGACCCGGTCGGCCAGGTCGGCGCCGCGCACTTCGGCCGGCAGCCTGGCGGCCTGCTTGAGCGCGGGGGGCGAGAACACGTGCGGCACGCCGAACTTGCGCACCGCGATCTCGATCTCCATGCCCGGGTCGTCCAACTCGCCCAGCACTTCGGCCACGCGGCCGGTGGGCTGCTGGAAGCGCGACGGCTGCTCGATCAGTTCCACGCTCACCACCTGCCCCGCCTTGGCCTTGCCGGGCGAACCGGACACCAGGATGTCCTGGCTGATGCGGTTGTCCTCGGGCGAGACGATCCAGACCCCGCCCTCGTTGAGCAGGCGGCCGATGATGTGCGTGTTCGCGCGCTCGACCACCTCGACGATCGAACCCTCCGGACGGCCGCGGCGGTCGGTGCCGGTCACGCGGGCCATGACGCGGTCGCCGTGGAGCACCTTCTGCATTTCGCGATCCGACAGGAACAGGTCGTCGCCGCCTTCATCGGGAATCACGAAGCCGTAGCCGTCCCGGTGCGCGCTGACGCGCCCGGCGACGAAGGCCGACTGGTCGGCCAGGGAGTACCGCCCTGCCTGGTCGGAACGGATTTGCCCGTCACGCTCCATGGCGTTCAGGCGACGTCCAAGCACTTCCTGCGCGGAAGACTTGACCTTCAGCGCACGCGCAAGCGCGCCCGCATCGAGGGGTTCGTTCGCTTCGCGAAAGACAGCGAGGATGTCCTCGCGGCTGGGAATGGTATGTGTAGGTTGCTTCAAATCGTTTTCTTGGTTCTTCTGATGTAAGCGCCGGACCACGGCGCAGGGTTGGATTGACAGCTTGACAGGCGTAGTGTAACGGACGACCGTCGTATTCGCCTAACGAAGCGTGCGTGCGCGGCGCCTGGAAATTCCTGCGCGGGGCGTTGACCTTTGCCATCGTTTGGCTATAATAGCGGCCTCTTTCGACGCGACCTTCATGGGACGCGGCGGACGGAGGCTGCGATGGCTGTCTCGCGGCGCGGATCGGAAAGGTTGATCTGGCGCAAAACGAGAAAGCCTGCTATTGTAGCAGTCTGTACGCAAGACGGTAGAAACAGTGCCCACGTGGCGGAATTGGTAGACGCGCATGGTTCAGGTCCATGTGCCGCGAGGTGTGGGGGTTCGAGTCCCTCCGTGGG
>FWWL01002543.1_pt1 | contig 23037 bp, 13 predicted proteins | sample 2228331 | NCBI WGS metagenome assembly FWWL01 (sample SAMEA103939775, study PRJEB20133) | metagenome | reverse complement strand
GGAAGCTGCGGGTACCTAAGCTTTCAAACTTGCGTATGTCCTCTCCGTCGGGCTTGTCATTGGAGAGCAGCGCCCAGACTTTGGCAATTTTGCCGCGCCGTATCCAGAGCATACCATTGCCGAATGGGGCACACAGCCACTTGTGTAAACTAGTACCGAAGTAATCGCAGCCCAAATCAGAGATGCGATAGTCTAACAGCGCAAAGGAGTGCGCGCCGTCCACAATGACCTCGATACCACGCGCATGAGCAGCCTCTGCGATACGACGCACGGGCAAAATCTGACCGCACCAATTGATGACGTGGGTCAAGTGCACTACACGGGTTTTGGCAGTAAAGCGCGATACATAGGCATTCACTAAGTAGTCTTCGTCCTCGCTAGGTAGCAGCAAGTCCACCCAATTGAGACGAATGCCATCGCGCTTTTCTCGCTGCTTCCAGGCATTCATCATGTTGGGGTAGTCGAATCGCGAGAGCACTACTTCGTCGCCGGCCTTTAAATCGAGGCCGAAAATGATGGTATTGAGCGCCTCTGTAGCGTTTCGATTGAGGGCGATCTCCTCCGGACTAACGCCGGCCAACTCAGCCAATCCCTGCCGCAGTGGCTCGCGGTCTTGGTCGAGGATGCGCCACATATAATAAGAAGGCGCTTCGTTGCACATGCGATTGTAGTAGTCTAATGCATCCAAGGCAGCCCGGGGAGCAGGGCACACGCCACCGTTGTTGAGGTTGAGCAGCGTAGGGCTAGCGGCAAAGGCAGCGCGGACTTGGCGCCAGAAGTCGTCTTCGCTGTCGTCTGCTCTGCCTACTGGTGTGGTGGGCCTGGGCGGAAAAAAGGCCGCCTGGGCATCGGTGTGTAGGGCGAGGGCGCCCAAAGCAAGGGCGGTTTGGCGAATGAAACTACGGCGGTCGAGCATACTGGTCAGGTGTTTGATGTACGAAAATGGCGCAGATCAGCCTGATATTAGGCCTCCCAGAAGCAGAAGGTTGCTACAAAGGAAGTGAAAACTGCGTGGTTCAGGTGTGTTATTTTGACGTTATGCGCTGACGTCAATAGCCTTCTTTCAGGGCGTCAATACACGTTGGCCTAATGGCTTTAATGGGATGACGCCATCTGCAGCCACCCTATTTTCCTGACGAAGAGGCGTTTGCCCAACTGCCCAAAACAAAAAAGCCCGCCAAAGGCAGGCTTCGGTCTTTGTCGGGATACCAGGATTCGAACCTGGGACCCCCTGCTCCCAAAGCAGGTGCGCTACCGGACTGCGCTACATCCCGAGAAACCAGTTATCTCTGAAAAGGAAGCGGATGGGGCGGGATTCGAACCCGCGGTACGAGTTTACCCCGTACGACGGTTTAGCAAACCGTTGGTTTAAGCCACTCACCCACCCATCCGTACGCTTGTGGCTTATTTGTGGGTGCAAAGGTAGTTCCATACTGTGCGCCTGTCCAAATTTTTCAAAGCGTTTTTTGATGTTTAAGCCATTAGGCTGAGCTTAATCCTCTTTTCCAACTCTTCCATGGTCGCGCGGAAGGCACTGTCAGTTTCGAGCATATTCTGAACCGTCTGGCAGGAGTAGATGATGGTGCTGTGGTCGCGCCCACCAAAAGCCTTGCCTATGGCCTTCAGCGAATAATCTGTCATCTGTTTACACAGGTAGATGGCTACATGGCGAGGGATGACAAAATTGCGCTTGCGGGAGTTGTGCGAGAGGCGCTCTACAGGTATGTTGTAATGCTCGGCCACCAATTTCTGAATGGCCTCAATGGTGATGCCGCGGCTGGGCGACTTTATGAAGCTGCGCGTTACAGTTTTAGCCAACTCCAGGTCAATTTCTCGACGCAACAGCTTGGACTGGGCTAATAGATTGGTGGTGATACCCTCTAAGTCGCGCACATTGTCCTTGATGTTGTAACAGATAAATTCGAGTACTTCCGCGCTAACCACGACACCTTCACGCTCAAATTTTGCCCCTAGGATAGCCATCCTTGTCTCCAGGTCAGGGGCCTGCAGGTCTGCGCTAAGCCCCCATTTGAAGCGAGAGATGAGGCGATCTTCGATGCCCTCCAAATCGCGTGGAGCACGATCAGAAGTCAGCACAATTTGCCGGCCGCTTTGGTGCAACTGGTTGAAGAGGAAGAAAAAGATCTCTTGGGTCTTTTGCTTTCCGGACAAAAACTGGATGTCGTCAATGATGAGGACGTCTAGCCCCTGATAAAAATTAACGAAGGTGTTGGTGTCGTTTTTTTTGATGAACTGGATAATCTGGTTGGTAAATTCCTCTGCCGAAACGTAGAGCACTAATTTATCTGGAAACTGCCTAACTATTTCATTTCCTATGGCTTGTGCACGGTGTGTTTTACCTCAACACACTGCACCAAATATAAATAAAGGGTTGAAGGCCGTACCGCCCGGCTTTTTGGCTACTGCGATGCCTGCATTTCGGGCTAAGCGATTGCAGTCACCTTCGATGAACTGATCAAAGGTGTACTTGGGGTTCAGGTTAGGCTCTACCCTGTCGCGGCGGATACCGGGAATAATGCGAGGGTCCTTGATAGCTCCGACATCAACAACACCAGATAGGTGCGAGGTCATTGGCGGAGTCGTCTGGCTCATAGAGCCATTGCCCGATGGCGTTGAGTTGGTCTCGGAGCCATTGTTCATAATGCGGTACTGCAGGCGCCCCTTTTCTCCCAGTACCTGGTAAATGCTGGTGCGTAACTCCTGCACGAAGTTTTCCTCCAACCACTCGTAAAAGAGCCTGTTGGGTACTGCGATAGTCAGTACCGAGTCCTCTAATTGTATAGGACGTATAGGCTCAAACCACGTTTGGTAGCTCTGTGGAGGCACGCTTCTTTTTATGATGTGAAGACAGCTGTCCCACACCATCTGGCAGTTGTTTGTCATACCACGATAGTTTATTGGATGCCGGAGAGACTTTCTGTTGAGTGCTTGCTTAAATCGCAGCCGTCGGAAGGGAGGACAAAGATTGTGCAACTGGGTCTAACTGAAGCAAGCTCTCGGCCATTTTTCGACGAAAAAATTTACACCCCCTCAGCCACCAAAAGCCACCGATTTGATAATCAAAAACCTAACGCATCCGTACTAAAAAATCGCTGTTTTTTCTCGCTTACGTTCGTCAGTCAATGTTTTTTTGTTTTAAAACATCAAAAAAGCGCCACTTTTCAAAACAATCTTGTTTCCCAATTGAGGATTAAGTAGTTAGAGAAATTCCCTGCAAAGACTTCCCTATTACGGTCGGTTGAGGACTTCTCAGCCATACACGAATAGCACGAAGCGAAGCAGACATGGCAGCCTAAGTTGTGCCTTGGCCTCGGCTCTTCGTATGTAAAAAGATTGTTGAGCATGCTTTAATGGCATCTTTCCCAACAGTTCTTTTTCAAATTAATCGCACAGGCTCGTGTTTAGAAGAGTTGGCTGGCTTCCATCCGAATGGCCACGAGCGCCCTTTGCAGCGGCGTGGGTTCGCCTTGGGCTTCTAACATGGCAAACAGGCGTTGTACCAAGGCGTCATCACTGGCTTGAAGTTCGAGGTCTTCCGCTGCTTGTGTGATGAGGGTAAGCGTTTGTTTGCGCGCCTCGCTGATGATGCGCCAAAGGGTTTCGGAGACGTAGAGCTGCTGCGAGGTATTATGGTCAAACTCCTGGTTGATGGACAACAGGAGCGCGTGGGAGAGCTGAGCCACTGTCATGCCCGGCATGCGTACGCGCAGCAGGGTGTTAGGTATAGCAGCTCGCTCACAAAGCAAGGTCAGGCGCTCATAAGCTTGCAGGCGTAGAGGAAGAGTGATCTTTTGGGCATCTTGCCGAAGCAAAGCGGCATCCATTCGCTGGCGCTCTTCCAAAAGCATTTTCAGCATGAAGTAAACCGTAAAGAAAACAACCAGCGATGGAAGCGTCAGCTTGAGTATTTCAAGAAGGAGACTCATGAGGAATGGTACCGTTGCTTGGTGAAAAAGGCGGGCAAAGGTATATGAATGTTCGCCTCAAAGCACCAGGAAGGAGAAATGCACATGAACTCCAAAGGCTGTAGAATGTTTACATCTGCGTACTTTTGCTGGTCAAAAACGGCTATTTCGCAATGGAAAACGCACAAGACAATCGCCCTTCAGTGGCTTCTCCTATTACTTTGACCCCAGGTGCTGTTGAACAATTAGCCACCATCCGACGCGAGGAGAACATCCCCGAGGAGTACGGCCTGCGCGTCGGCGTAAAAGGTGGAGGATGCTCGGGTTTCTCCTATATCCTGGGCTTCGACCTGCCTCAGGAAGGCGATGACATCTTCGAAGTTAGCGGCGTGAAAGTCCTGATGAACAAGGCCCACGCCATCTATTTGCTGGGCATGGAGATTGACTTTGTCAATGGTTTAGACAACCGCGGCTTTAAATTTAACAACCCTAATGCCACCTCTACTTGTGGCTGCGGTACCTCCTTCGCCGCCTGAGCCTCTCTTCTTTGCTGAAATGCCGGCCCGGGATGTCTCTCGGGCCGGCATTTTGTTTTGGGTAGTGTACTGGAGATACCTCACTCGAACTCGACGATAAATGACTTGGGGTAGCCCTTCTTGGCAGCAACCTTCTGTTGCTCTTCAGCCTCCTTTCGGCTATTAAAAGGCCCGAGCAGTAATTTGAACTTAGTTGTACCCGCAGTTTTCTCGTGGTAGATGATGACTTTCTGCGGCCAGGTGCTTTGTATCTTCCTGATTTCCTGGAAAAGGTTATCGGTAGAGCTCAATACTGCTAGTTGAAGGCCAAACGTCTTGGGCGGCACGGGCTTGATCTCGACCTGATAGAGTTCCGCAACACTCATTTTGGCTGGTGCAGCGGAGGCCGGGGCGCTGGGTTTGGCTCCTATAGGGGTTACTGTGCTATGCGTTACTGGAGCGGAAGCAGAGGAAGGTGGTGCCGAAGTACTCGCTCCCGGAATACTCAGCTGAGAAGCCGCCTCCGAGACCGAGGAAACGCCCTTGCTCGTCGTATTGGGCGCCCCAGTCAGAGAAGGAGCCAAAGGCCTACTTGCCTCAGATGCTGAAGCGGTGGTTGGAGCATTTATTGGCGCCGTACCCTCCATGCCGATTACCTCTACCTTGACCTTGGCCACGCCGTCGCGCTTAAGGCCGATGACTTCCGCTGCCTTGCCCGAAATATCTACCACATAGCCATTCATGAATGGCCCGCGGTCATTGACGCGCACTTCCACCGATTTTTTGTTGTCCAAACGCATTACGCGCAATCGCGTACCAAAGGGATGCGACTTATGCGCTGCGGTGAGTTGGTTCTTGTCGTAGATCTCGTTGCTGGCAGTTTTTTTGCCGTGATGTGCATCAGGGTAATATCCGCATTTTCCAACTTCGACTTTGGCAGACTGGGAAGAGGCATTTGAACATAAAACGACAAAAGCACAGAGTAGCAGGTTAAAGGAAAAGACATTTGGGCACAAGCGCATAAGCATAAAAAAGAGTTTTGTTGAAAAAGGCTGTTTACAACTGCGGGCGAAAATGGAGGTTTTTCGCCAATTGGCGCAAATGCCTGATGGTCTTTTTGTTGTGCCTTAACCCTTCGGATACGCTGCTGAATCTTCTGTTTATTAGTATATACGAACCAAATGGAACTCCACTCGGCGGTTAAGTGCTCGCCCTTTAGGCGTTTTGTTGCTGGCAATAGGCTTGGTTTGGCCGTATCCCACAGAGGTAAGTCTATGTGTTTCAACGCCTAACTCAATGAGTTTTTCTACACAACGGGCGGCCCGCCTTTCAGACAGCTCCTGGTTTTTCTGCTTTTTGCCTCGGTTATCCGTATGGCCTGCCACCGTAACGCGGTAGTTGGGATAGTCTTTGAGAATTTGGGCCACGCGTTCTACGATAGGCAACGAGGCCTCTGTAAGTTTGTCTGATCCGGTTTCAAACTGTATTTGCTTGCCGGCTTCTTGTAGCTGGCGAACGACCTGCTTCTTCAACTCTGGGCAGCCGTGATTAGACGTTAAGCCAGAAACGTAAGGGCATTTGTCATCGGGGTCTGGCAGCCCATCCTTGTCAGTATCGGGGCAGCCCTGAAAAGCAAATTCCCCTCTTGAAGTAGAGCATCTATCGAGGTAGTCAGGTATGCCATCGCCATCAGTATCAGGGCAGCCCTGGAAGGCCCACAGCCCTGGCTGGTCGGGACAAAGATCCTCATAGTCCGGGACACCATCGCCATCGCGGTCAGGGCAGCCCAAGTGGATCCAATCACCTACTTGGTCAGGGCACAAATCAACCAAGTCGGCCAGACCATCGCCGTCTCCATCCGGGCAGCCGAAGGTCAGCGCAGGCCCCCATATGTAGGGGCAGGCATCGTATAGGTCAGGAATGCTATCGCTGTCAGTATCGGGGCAGCCATCTAGGTGATGTAAGCCGGGCAAGTCTGGGCACAGGTCTTCCACATCTGGGATGCCATCGCCGTCTCTATCTGGGCAGCCACAGGCGCTGGCCGGGCCAAGGACGAACGGGCAGAGGTCGAGGCTGTCTTGTACCCCATCTCCGTCGGCATCTGGGCAGCCGCGCGCTGAAGAAACGCCCGGTACGAAAGGGCACGCGTCGTAATCATCTACGATACCATCCCCGTCGGCATCTGGGCAGCCGCGATATTTACGCAGGCCGGGTGAAAGTGGGCACTTGTCGCGGCGGTTGGGTATCCAGTCGCGGTCAGAGTCCACCTCGCGAATGCGATGGACGAGGGAGACGCCGGCAAAAGCAAACCAGTCGCGATTGCCAGAAATGCCGGCGATGCTGACGCCATCTAAGTAGTCAGAAAAGACAGGTCGAGCGCCCAGTTCAAAAGCCAGCAACCAGTAGCGGTCAATATCCCACTTGAAGCCGCCGCCAAAATGCAGCACGGGCACAATGGCCGGTGCGACAGCAGCCTTGTCAGCCAGGATGCGCTCCGAGGGCACTATAGGGTTAGGTCGGTAACTGTCATTGTAATCAGGGCGGGTGTTGAAATAGTTGTAGCCGGCGCCTGCAAAAACATAAGGCCCAAAAATCTTGCGAAAGCGCCAGCCATTGCGACGACGGTAGCCGAAGATGTCCCATTCCAACAGCAAAGAGGCCTCATGAAAGCTAGCCTTAAAGTTGAAGGCCCGCTCTGCGCGCCAAAAAGGCTCAGGGAAATGGGACTCATCACCCGCTATTCTGCCTCCCAAATAATTGAGGCGTGCAGAGAAAGCAGGGCCAAAATTGCGGCGAAGTAGCAGGCCAAGGCCTACCTCGCGCACCTTATAGTCAAAGTATTGGTGCTCGTTCAAATCGCCTGCATAGGCTGTCATGCCCCCCATCACTCCTACTTCCCAAGTAGCTTGGCCTGCCATACGGCCGAAGCATAGGGCTACTATGAGCAAAGAACAGCAGTACTTCATGTTTAAACCGAAGGTTGTTAATACGATTAGAGAAGTTGGGGGCTGATTATTGTCGCTGCAGAGGTCCGCTTCACTGTCGCAAAATCTGCTCCATTTCAGCATCCGACACGGCTATAAGCCCTACAGCGCGCAGGCGAGGCAATGCGAGCCGCCACACCGGTTCACGGCGGAAAACATCAGCGAAAAGGGGCAGAGCGTCGTTCATTCGGCCCAAGTTGGCCAGCGTGAGTGCTGTCCAGAATTGCAATTCCACTTGTTGCGGCAGCAGTCGCCTGGCGGCGGCATACTCGCGCATGGCAGCGGCCATATCGTTGATTTCCACATAGTAATCCCCGAGGTTCATGTGCTCGTAGGCTTGGTGCACCGTGTAGAGGCGTCTGAGTTCAGCAATGGGCGCAGGATGATCATCCACCCGTAGATCCACCAGGCGATCATCCCAGGGCTTATCGGTACGCTGCCCTCGCACGACGATGAGGGCTGCCGACTGCTGCCCGCGGAAGTCTCCCCCTGCGGCCTGGGCAGCCTCCAAAGCCAATAGCAGGCGCTCAGCTAATGGTAACCCGCGGCTGCTTTCCAGCGCTTGTTGCATGGCTGTGCACACATCCGGCCCAAGCATCATGTTGGCCTGAACGGCGTACTGCACACCCATAGCATGGCAAGCATAAGCGATGCAATTTGCCCCTGTATGTACGGCGAGCCGCCCTTGCGCATCCAGCAGCGCCACCTGCCGGACTGCCTGCCCGGGGTCATCTTTGAGCAGGCTGTCCAAAGCTTCTTGGGGTGAAAGCCCGCTGCGCATAAGGGCCAGCCCGCGTGGGCCAAAGGACTTGTTCACAAAAGACTGCGTAGCCACTACACCTACGCCCGCCTCCACCCATGGAACCACCGAGCCGACATTGAACCAATGGCTCTGCACTGCAACCCCCATTTCACCGCTGGCGCTATCGCGAGCAACTATCGAAAAAGTATGAGCCACCGGCTCCTGCAGCCATCGCCTCCACAACCCTTCAGAGGTCTCTACCTCCTGGGTTGATGCGGGAAGAACACAGCATACTAAGCCCAATACAGCAAGTACTAATCGCTTTAGCATAGCAGTTGAACCTCGGAACCTCGCCTGCAAATGTAGCATGCCACTTGCCTTTGAAATAGTCTCCTCCTGAGGAAGATTGCCTTTCCCTCTCCAAAAACGCCTTTCATGCGAAAGAAAAGGCCGATAGCCTGAAAAAACCGCAAGCGGTCAGGACAAAAACAAAAAAGCCGCCGAACGCATTACGCGTCGGCGGCAGAACCCCAAAAAACCAAATGAAAACAATCTTCCTTTTGTATTGCCTGCCCCTGCTCTTTTGCAAAGGACATCGTTCTGACGCTTATAGCTTCAAGAGTCACGCCATTAAGGGCAGGTCTACACTGGATTTGCAAGATGTTAACAGCGCCATTACATCATAGAGCCTCACTCTGAATTTGAAAGGCGACAAGTGCCCGTATTTTATTTGCACACTGTTAACTAATTGGCGCGGTTAATCCACCTTCACGCGTATGCCTTGCGAGTGACTGGAAAACTCAGGCGCATACATGCACTGCAAGGTAGCGATACCAGAAGAGAAGTCGCCCCGATAAGCAACGACCAAAGGATACTCCAGCACGAAGGTGCCGCGCGGCAAGTAATCAATGAAGAAATGGGTGGCTAAGTCGCGTGTGCTTTCGTAATAGCCCAAGCCGCCCTCCCAGCGGTATCGGCTCAATACGTTGACAGGTTCGAAGCCCGCTGGGCGCATGTCCTTGAGGTGGACGAACTCCATGGCCCGGTCGGTGCGGATCTCAATGCGTACCTTGATGCGGTCGCCGGGTTTTAGGGCGTTGCCGTCATTGAGGCGATAGAGTTTTGGCCCAGTAGGCGTGTTTTCCTCCCGATATAGCTCCTTGACGATGGTCTGCGGCGTGTTTCGGAAGGCAGCGATTTTGTCCAGGTCCTCAAAATACTGCCAATAAGCGGCACCCCAGACGATGTGTGGGTTAGGGTTATCCACGCGCACGGTACTCCAGTCAGCGCGGATTTCGCCGCCGCTCCAGCTTTGCTTGAAGTAGCCTGTGCCCGGTTCGTATTCGTTGGTGCTCAGTGCCAGGTTGCCCAACTGCAGGCGCACAGGCTGAGTGGAGGCAAGCCAGTTGTCGCCGCGCAGGAGCAGGGCATAGACCGCCTCGGCCGTGGCCTTGGTGCTTTCCCAGCGGTTGGTTTGCTTGTTTTTAAGCAGCCAGATGCGCATTTCCTCTACAGCGCGGGCGTCGTTGGCCACTTCGTCGAAGGCCTCGATGAGCAAGGCCTGGGTCTCGATGGGCAGCTGGTACCAGAACATGCCGCGGTCAAAAGGCCAGTACATGCCGAGTTCTTCTTTGACGATGGCGCGCTCGCGCAAGCTGGCCATGATGTCCTGAGCGGCCTGTGCGCGCCCGTGGCGATGGAGCGCTAAGGCGAGCATGCCCTGCGCGTAGAGGTTGCGCCCCAGCCAATAACGCGCTCCTTGATCGAGAAAATAGGCCGTAACGCGGTCGGGTTTGTCCACTGCGAAGAAGGACGTGGCATACAGGTAGTGGATGGCCAAACCATCGAGATGGTCGTCTTCCATCTTGATTTTGCCTTCCTGGGCCAGCTTTTCCAGCTCAGCGTAGCGTTGCTGTATTTCGCGGTGGCAGAAGCCTAGCGCATCATCGAGCATCTCGCTCACCTCTTCATCTTGTTCTATATTGAGCACGCCCAAGTGCTTGAGATGGCCCAAGCCGGCCACAATGTGCTGGGTGATGTACCAGCTTTCGCGGCCGCCGGGGAACCACGCCCAGCCGCCGCTCTCAGACTGCCGCTCTCTAAGGGTGCTCAATGCGCGCTGACGCTCGTCGGCCATGCGATTGAGGTCGAATAGCAAAGCGATGTTTTGCTTTTGCTGCTCTTCGCTGAGGGCCTCCAGTACCCAGGGCGTTTCTTCCAAAAGGGCCGTCTTGAGCTCCTGGTTTTTGGTTAGGTTTGACTGCATCGCCGGGCTGCCCGTCGCCTTCCAGCGGTCATAGACCCGGCGCAGATTGGGCAGCTGCTGGGTTACGTGAGCGGCCAGGGCATTGGCGTAGAAACGGCTGAAGATTTGCTCCGAGCACTCATGCGGAAACTCCATGAGATGGGGCAAGGACTGCACGGCATACCACACCGGATTGCTGCTAAACTCCACCGTGTAGCGGTGGTGCCGCAAGGTATTAGAGGTGCTGTTTTTCAGGCTTTCGAAGGTGAAAGTCTTCTGTTGACCGCCGCGCACCGCCAAGGGTAGCGTTTCGGTAACGAGCATCCGATTGGTAACCACCGGCAAGGTGTTCTCCTCGCCGTCGCAGTGTTGTTTGCCCTCGGCAAACACCTGCCACGTCAGGGCGCTTACTTGGCCTTCGGGCACCTTCAGGCGCCACGACACCAAAGCGGATTGGCCCGGGTTGACTTCGAAGGGCACCACCATCTCGCGCGGCATCAGCCCAAAGGCTGCTTCCACGGCTTGCATCGTGATAGCGTCGAACAGGCTGAGGGTTGCAGTGCCTGATATGGCTACCTCCGACAGGTTGCTCACTTTGGCCGTAAACTCCAGCACGTCGCCTTCTCGCAAGAACCGCGGCGGGTTGGGCAACACCATGAGCTCCTTTCGGGTAACCACCGTGCGCTCTGCCTGCGCTTGCTGGAGCTCCTTGGTATGGGCAAAAAGAAGCAATTTCCAACGCGTCAGCGCCTCATTCATGGTAAACTGCAACACCACGTTGCCTTCGGCATCGGTGCGCAATTCTGGAAAGAAAAACACCGTCTCGTTCAGGTTGCGCCGAATAGGCGCCGGTGCGGTTTCCTGGCCTGCTGAAGGTCTCTGTTCCTCCCTGACGGGGTCATATGACACGACGGAGTCAATGATTTTCATCATCTTTAGCCCATTCACTTGAAGCTCCATCACAGCGTCATCCGCCCTCTCTTCCATGCGCTTGGCCCTGCCAGGCGCTATTGAGAGGGCCACTTCTTGGTACAATCCGAACATACCATACCCCCTCAAGCTAAGCCCGAACCAGTCCACCTCTGCATACCGCCTCTCTATAGGCCGAGGTTCCCTTTCCCGCCGGGTGTAGCGCACCACTCCGCCTTGGTCGCCGAAGCCATCAGGATTGACGGAAAGGGAATGGTAATGGGTAGGAAATCCGACTTTGCTCCAGCTGTGTGGCAAAAACTGGTCAAGCGACGCATCGTACATGGCCGCCACCAGTTCGGCGGCTACTTTTTCCTTTTTCGGTCCGCTGATGCGCAGGCGCCAAGTTTCGCGGTCGCCCGGGGCCAAGCGGTCGCGGAAGGTTTCGAAGGTAATAGTCAGTTCCTTATTGCTCCACGGTACCGCCAACGTGTGCGGGCCGGTTTCGTAAAAACGGTTGTGCTGCACAGCAAAGGCATTCAGCCCGATACCGCCGCGGTCAGCTTCTTTCACGGCAATATCAGTACTTTGGGCACCACTGACGCTAATCCAGCGAGGCTGTTCGGCCTTGCCTTCGCGCCCTATCAAGAGGAGAAACTGCAGGCGCTCGCCACCGCCCAGCCAGAAATGCGCCGTTTCGCCCGGCTCGCAGGAGACTTTTTCGAGTGCGCCCGTGGGGCGGTCAAAACGCGTAGCGGGTTTTTGGGCATCCCACACGCGCACGATTTGTCTGATTTCGATAGGCTTGCCAAAGGTATCAGCGGTTTTCAGCACTACTTCGTAATAGCCCGCCGTCATTTGCCCGCCGTGCAGGTCGAGAGTCGCCTCGCCGGTACTGCGGAAAGTAAGCGTGCGGGTAAAATCCTGGCGGTCCCACTTCTCGGGGTTGTCCTCGCCATTCCAGGCGTAGCGTGGGAAATCGCGCCGGAACTCGGCCTCGCCAAGGGTGAGCACGTCAGGGTCGGGCCAATAGCGCTTGACGAAACGCGTTGTCGGCGGCATTAGGCGCGTAATGGCAACGGTGCCTTCAGCGGCCTGCGGCTGCCCAGCAGTGTTGGTGGTCTTGAGGGAAATCTCACGCAGGGTACTCAGCTCGGCCTCTTCGCCTAAGCTCCAGTGCACATTCAAGGCCACATATCCGGCGGATACAATGGTCTGCTGGCTGCGCGTCTCGCCGGTGATGTCTGTAACGTCAGCCATGACCGTGTACTCGAAGGTGGGCAGGTCTTTCTCAGAAAGGCTCTTGTCGGGTAGGGCCGTGAAGGTAATAGCGAAGGCGCCGTCTGCATCGGTAGTGGTGAAGCCATTGGCTATTTCCACTTCCTCTGCCTTAAAAGGCGGCCATAAGCGCCACGACCACCTCCACCACCAAGGCATGTTGGCCCTGCGCACTATGCGATAGCGCACCTGAGCACCACCCACAGCACTGCCTGCGTAGTTCTTGGCCTCGCCTCGCACAGAAATGGTGTCGCCTACGCGATAGCTGCCCTCCATAGGCTTGAAGGTTACTTCAAACTTCGGGCGCTTGTATTCCTCCACAGAAAAACGAGCATCACCAGAGTAGCCCTCAGCCTCGATGCTCATGGCGCCCATCAGCCCAGAGGCCGGCGCCTGAAAGGCACCGTTGAAGGTGCCGTATTCGTTGGAGGTAAGCAACAGTTGGCCTTTGGGCTGGTAGTTGGCGTCATAGAAAGTAACTTTTACCTTTTGACCGGCCAGGATGCGCGGCATGCCCTTCGGGTTTCGCTCCACCAGAATGCCTTTGAAGTACACCGTCTGCCCGGGCCGGTACAGGCTACGGTCGGTGAAGAAGATTACTTCGCGTCTCGTTTGGCCGCGCTCGCGTTCGTAGCTGTAAAAGCGCTGGCCGAGCCAGAGCGTGTCCCTCTCTTCGCTGATGCGCACCTCCAAGTTGCGATTGACGCCGGCCGGTGAGCGCACGATGCCGTCCTTGTCGGAAGTAACCTGCGCCACGCGAGCGCGCTGGTACTCTCGGCGGGTGCGATCCCATTTTTCTTCAAAAAATTCGGCCAACACACCTGCCTTGGGCGCGCCCGTTTCGCGGTGCACTATCGCCAAATGCTTCGAACCGTTGACGTCATACGAGACGCCAGCCAGGTTCGAGCAAGCAAAAAAGGCATAAGAAGTGGGCTGGGTTTTGCCGTCAAAAGCATCGCTCGCCGACACTAACACGGCATAATGGCCCACTGGCAGCGGGGGCAATCGCAGCTCAGTGCGATGCTGGCGGAAGTCTTCCGGCGCATTCAGCACCCACTGCCGTTGCTCCAAGGCAGGGCGGCCGCTCAAGTCTGCCAGGTCGAGGTTTGTGCCACTGGGCGCAGCCGCCATTTCAGGCACAGCCACTACTTTCACCCAAACTCGCTGGATGTTCTTGAATGTTACGGAAATAAGCGCGGGTTTGTTTGGCAGGTACACCTGCTCTACCTGCATCTGCACAGAAGGGCTTCTTATTTCGCCCAACAAGATGCGGCACAGGGCTGCGCCGTAAGTATCCGGGTGGCGGGCAATCGCACTCTCACACTCGGCTACCGCCCGCTGAAGCAGGTCGCTCTGGGCATTCTCTGGCTTTTCGCTCAGCTCTCGATAGGCCGCAGCCAAGTGATAGACTATTTCAGGGTCAGAGGGGTGGTTGTAGTGTTGGCGCTGCAGAGCATTGAGCGCATCGGCATAGCGCTCCAGTTTGTCCTCCAGTGTGGATTTGTTCCGAACGAACTGCAACCGCAACAAATCCGCGTCAATGAGGGCAGAGATGTTGCCGCTGGCCAAATGTGCCGCCAATACCCGCTGGTACAGGCGGATAGCCAGCCAAAGGCCAGAGGTGCTGTCTTGACTGGAGAAATCAAAGCGCACGAACTCCTCTGCAGGAGCAAAGGCCTCGGGCTGCTCCAAGTAAAATTGGTACACAGGCTGCGTGAGGTAGCTGCGCTCATCGGCAAAGTGCTTCAGGGCACGGTGCGCAAGCAGGTCAAAAAGCATAGGGCGCAAAGGGCGGCCGTCCACCGTGTCGGCCAAGGAAGGAGTGAGCAGCGCCTGCACTCGCTCGACGGGCGTCTGGCGCAGCATTTCCTCATTCGCCACAGAGGCTTGGTAATAACGAAGGGCCTGCAGTTCTATCTGCTCGGCCGACCAAGTGCGAATGTCACCACCTTCACCCTCTGGCAGCGGTGTGCGGTCTTCAATGAGCCAGGAGCGGTTTTGCAAATAGGCGCTGTACATCTCGCCCAGCAGGCTCCGCAGCACAGAGCGCTCGGGTTCGGCAGCGCTTTTTTCCTCTTGTTCAAAGAGGAGAATGGCCGTTTCAAAGCCATCTTCTCCCAACTGAACGGCGTACTTGCCGCGGTAAAGCAGGGTTTTGATGACTTGCGGCGTGTTGCCCTCCTCTTTGGCGCGCTTGTAGAGAGCTTCGGTCAATTCCAGGGCGCTTTTGGGCAAGCCTTTCTTTTCCAAGCTGTCAATCTTGGCCCATTCTTCTGCGTAGTTGTCATAAGCGGAGGTGTCGGGGCGAGTGGGTTTGGGCATGGTACTTACGGGTGTTTGGGTGGAAGCATCGGGTGCGGGTCGCGACCTTTGGGCATATTTGCAAAAGGTCAAAGCGAGGGGCAAAAGCAAGAACCAGATACGCGAGGTGATAGGCATTGTTGAGTGGTTTTGGAAAAACAAATGTACTCTATTGCTACATAGGAGACCGATAGAGATGTCTTTCTGTTGGAGAATGCACAAAAAAGAGCATCGTGCAAGAAGTAGGGCATCTCGCCTTTACAGGCACCGCCTTTCTCTCCTCCGTTTTTTGGGGTGAAAAAACGGCCTTCGGCTCCGGGGCAATTACTGTAGGCATCGAGAGCGGGTGTAGCTCCTGTTTGGCCCTTAGGCGCGTTTTTGTCCCGCTTTCGGGCCTTAATAATGGCAAAACGGCATCTCCCTCTCTCCGCGCCGGCCCCCTTGCCGGTGCGACGCCCAGCCGCGCCAAGCATCCCGGCTTGGTCGCCCTCTGCCGCATGCGCGGAGACGCCCAGATGCCACCGCGCCATTATTAAGCGCCAAGAGCGCGACGCACACATGCTAAGCCTATGCAGGAGCTTCACGGCTGCAGGTGCGCTCAGAAGCCCAACAAAAACTCCGGAGCCGTTTTTCCCCAAAAAACAGTCAGCGTGGCGGCTTTCGGATTTTTCACACAACCTCTTCTTCACACACACAACACCACGCAGTAGACGCCTTCACTTGTGATAATGCAGGAAAGACTTGGATACCCAACGCTCATCCACGTTGATTTTGGCCCAATTGCCGCGCTCCTCGAAGACGAAGACTTCCTCATTGCGCACCAAAGTGCCGATGACGTCGAACTGCGTGCTGGGGCCGCTGCGCACGTTGAGCACGGCCGTGTTGGTTACGGTGGCGCGTTGTACTTCGCGCACGAAATTGGCCGACACCCACTCTTGCTTGGAGGCCGAGATGCGGTACCAATTGTTCTGCACTTCGTAGATGCGCAACACCGAGCCAAAAGGCGTAACGTTGATACGCCGCGCGCGCGCTGAGGGCTGATTGCGCACATTGAGCCATTCGACCGTTACATAGCCGTATTTCAACACCGGCGGTGGCACCTGGCCCGTCTGGATGAGCGCGCGCACCAAGGGCAAAAAGTTGGCCTCTGCGTCGGGTACTTTGTTGCCGCCGAAGAACGCTGTGCCAGGGCAGCTTTTCGTGCTGCCTGTCCCGTTGGTGCGGTTGCCTGTGCTTAGGTCGAACCAGTGGTGATACACGATGCGGTCGGTGGTTATGGACACGTTGAAGCGCTTGCACAGCGCTGCCGTAACGCGGACGATGGCCTCGCGCTGTTCTGGGCGCATGGCGTCCTTGCCCTCGTCGAAGTCGCCCACGTTTTCGATGCACACCGAGTGGGCATTAAAGCCAAAGATGCAAGCGGGCGACTGCTCAAGGCTTCGGCCGGTAACTATCATGCCATCGGGGAAGATGCTGAAATGCTGCCCGATGTCGCGCCAGCCGTTCGCGCTGATGTGGAACTGTTGCATAGAGCGCTGTAGTTCGAAGTGGTTGTTGCCTCGAAAATGGGCGTAGCTGGGCACCCAAGTGTGGTGCTCCTGGATGTAGAGCACCGTGCGCGCCACATTTTGCTGGGCTATCCAATCTTCAAACTCGGCCGGGGTGAGCAGGAGAAATCCAAATCGTCTTTGCATGGGATGAAGAGAAAAGATGGAAGAAAGTGGAAGTAGCCGAGTGATGGCAAGGGCGCCACTTATCAGGGGTTGCCGAAGCCGATGCTGCGGCGCTGATAAATGACGAGTTTGTTTTTGTCAAAGGTGAAGGAGGCCACATCGTCGAGGGTAATGGTCTGTTGTTCATCTGCGGAGGCCGGTTGGTCGGCGGGCCGTTGGGCCAAGCGCAGGTTCTGATTTTTGATAGCCTCCGCTACTACCTGTCGCACAGCGCGGGCATTACCAAAGTATCGGTCGCGGAATCTGTAGAGAAAATCGAGGTAATTACCCAAATGTTCGCGGGCGCGCTCATCCACGCGGTAGTGCTCTTGTTGGAACATCTGCAGGGCAATTTCCAGCAGTTCTTCCGGAGAGTAGTCTTCGAAACGCAAGATGCGGTCAAAGCGACTGGCCAGCCCTGGGTTAGCTTTCAGGAAAGCGTCCATTTGCTCAGGATAGCCTGCCACGAAGACGAAGAACTCTCCGCGGTTGTCCTCCATGCGTTTGAGGAGGGTTTGGATGGCTTCATCGCCAAAGTCGCCCTGGGTGCCTCGGCCGGTAGTGGTCAGGGAGTAGGCTTCGTCAATAAAGAGCACGCCGCCCATGGCTTCCTCGATGCGCTCGGTGGTCTTGAGGGCTGTTTGCCCGACGTACCCCGCCACTAACCCTTGGCGGTCGGTCTCAACCATGTGCCCCCGCTCCAGAACGCCAAGCGCCTTGTAAATCTTGGCTAAGATGCGCGCCACGGTGGTCTTGCCCGTGCCGGGGTTGCCTACTAACACAGTGTGGAGGTGGAAGCGGCCCAGTACATCGCGACCTGCTTCCCGATGGAAGCGAACCAACTCGACGAGCTCCCGGATGTCTTTCTTGATTTCCTGCATGCCGATGAGGCTATCCAGTTCGTGCAGGGCCTGCTGCAGCAGCGCGTCGTCCACCGGAATGTTAGGCAAGAGCTTGCGGTTGGCGACTTCTATCTTCTCCACGTCCTGACGCGTAACAAGTTTGAGCATCTCGGGCGACATCTCGCGCACGTTCGGATTAGACATCAGGCGCAAGGCGAGCTGGATTTTGGCCTTGTCCAAGAGGTCGTACACGAAACGGGCATTTCCGAAAGTGCGGTCGCGGCGGCGGAAGGCTTCTACGATGTACTCGTTGAGCAACTCCTTAGCGCTTTCAGAAAGGGCTATTTCCTTCTCCTGGCAGGCATATTCGGCAATCTGGATGAGCTCTTGTGGCAGGTAATCCCTGAACTCGAAAGTCATCTTGAATCGGCTGCGCAAGCCGGGGTTAGAGTCTAAGAAGGTCTTCATTTCGCGCGGATAGCCTGCCACGATGACGGCCAAGTCGCCCGGGCCATCCGACATTTCCTTGACTAAGATTTCGATGACCTCCCTGCCGAAGTCTTTGTGGTCTTCCAAAGAGCGCGCTAAAGAGTAGGCTTCGTCAATGAAGAGAATACCGCCGCGCGCGGCCTCGATGGCTTCCTTTACTTTGGGCGCCGTCTGGCCAATGTACTCGCCCACTAAGTCGGAGCGGTCCACTTCCTTGACGTGCCCTTTGGAAAGGAGGCCCATGCTTTTGTACAGCTGGCCCATCATGCGGGCCACGGTGGTTTTGCCCGTGCCGGGGTTACCCATGAATACGGCGTGCAGGTTGATGCCCTCTTTCTCCTTGAAGCCCTTTTCACGGCGCAGTTGAAGAAACTTGAGATATTGGGCGTATTCGCGCACCTTTTGCTTGATTTCCGTCAAGCCGATGAGCGCATCCAAGCGGGCTAATACGTCCTCAAAGCGTTCGCCTTCTGCAGGTTCTGGCAGAAAGGTCGTTGATGTTTGAGGAAGCCAAACCGGGCTAGTGCCTTCCTCCCAATCAGCCCCTACCTCGAAAGGTAAAACGGCCTGAAGGTGTTCCATAAATACCACCTCGACCGTGTAGTGGTCGGGGCGCCATGAGCCTTTCACATTGCTCCCCCAGCCAGCAGTAATGCGCACAGTTTCCTCATCTTTCTCCACCCGGTGCAGGCGCACCACCTGCCCCTTGAGTTCGCGGGCATCATTGTAAAACTTGATAAACAACTCGCACTGCCATTGGCGCTGAGGCAACAGGTTTTCTAAGGTGATTTCAGCGTACACATAGCGCGTCTCTTCGCTGTTGAAACAGCGCAGATAACGGCGCTCTTCCTCGGGCAGGTCATCATAGGGGCCTTCGTAAAGGCGCAGCGAACTAACGCGGCAGTAAGGGTTGTCATCGCGGGTAATGGGCCGACCTCCATCCTCAATGTAGAAGTATCGGGAGGCCACCTTTTCTCCCTCTATCCAAGCCTCCCAATAATAGGCTCCCTTTTTCCAAAAAGCGCCTTCTTGCTTGTTGCCCCAGCCCTCGCGTACGTAGCCGATGGGGTCGTACTTGCTCACTTTGCGCGTGAAGTTGAGCGTACATATTTCTTTCTTTTGCTTCTTGACGGCATAGCAACGCAACTCCACCCGAACCTCCCAGTCCTCGATGTCGAAGTTTTTGTTAAAAAACGACAACTCCGCATACACATACGTCGTCTCATAGCGGTCGAACACTTGGCGATACTTCTTCTTGTTATCTGCCAGCCATTCGGTGGAAGAGTAGATTTTCAGATCCCGAAATTTCCAGAGCTTGTGGACGGGATTCTCTTCCGGAGGGTTCAGTTGTTGAGAGCCGAAATACATAGTATGCTGTGCGTGTTAATCTGTTTGGGCTGATTAAGGTTGCCTGCAAAATAACGGAAGATTGATGGGAAATAAGAGGTGAGTTTCGATTAAGGTACAATTTGAGCAGCCCATTGTTGCACACCTCTTAACCAATGAGGGATGTCCAAGGAAAAAGCAGCCTTGATTTTGGCCTTGTCCAGCACACTGAACGGCGGGCGCGCAGCAGGCGTCGGATACTCTGCGGTTCGGATAGGATGAATGCGGCAAGGCAGTTGTTTGAGGTCTGCGATACATTGAGCAAAATCGTACCAACTGCACACTCCCTCGTTGGAATAATGCCAAACGCCAGAAATAGCCGTATGAGGTAAGCGCTGGTGCACTATCTGAGCAATAATCTGCACTACAGCGTGAGCCAGATGCGGCGCATAAGTAGGAGTGCCTATTTGGTCAAAGACCACATTCAGCGCTGGCCGTTCGCACCCCAAGCGCAAGATGGTGTGGGCGAAGTTATGCCCATAGGGCGAATATAGCCACGAAGTGCGTATCACCATACCTGCCTCCGGGTGATGCCGAAGCACTGCTCGGTCTCCCGCCAGTTTGGTGCGCGCATAGACGCTGCGCGGGTGCGTAGGGCTGTCCTCGCACAGCGGCAGGTTATGCCGCCCGTGATAGACGTAGTCCGTCGAGAAATGCACCAATGGTATGCCCAAAGAGGCACAACTCTCAGCCAAGTACCGCGGCCCCAAGGCATTGGCGCGCCAAGCCAGATGCGGCTCACTCTCTGCGCGGTCGACGGCGGTGTAAGCAGCGCAATTGAGACACCAATCTGGCCGATTTTCAGCCAAAAAACGGCGCACAGCCTGCCGGCGGGCAATGTCTAAGGTGTGGGCGTCTGCCAGCAAGAAAGTCCATTCCGGATATGCCGGCGCTAAAGCAGCGAAACAGCGGCCAAGTTGGCCATTCGCACCGGTAATGAGTAAGACGGGCCTTTGGCGCATTGCAAACAAGAAAGGTCAGATTTTCCGAGCGAAGGTAGGGCGCCTTTGCACGAACTTTCGGCGCTATGTGGAATGCACTTCTGACGTGGGCGCTACTGTGCAACGCCACCATTCCAGACTTGCAGACCAGAGCGCTGTATGACCACGGCCCTGTCGTTGCCGACACGCTGCGCGAAGACACGCTCAAGGCCATCACCATTTCCGTTGCCCGCTTGCCTGCTTGGCCCGTACGCGCACCCTTGTCTGTATCCGAGCTGCGCGGCGAGTGGTTGCGCCGGGCAGAGCCTCAGCTGACCCTACGCGAAAGCCTAGCCGCAGCTCCAGGCTTGTGGATGCTGGGAGAAGCCAATTTTGCGCAGGACATCCGCATTGCCATCCGCGGCTTTGGCGCGCGCTCGGCTTTTGGCATTCGCGGCATTCGCCTGCTCCTCGACGGCCTACCCGAGTCGGCCCCTGATGGTCAGGGACAAGTGGACAACCTCGATTTAGCCGCAGTGGAATGTATCGAAGTGTTGCGCGGCTCATCAGGCGGGCTGTACGGCAATGCTTCCGGTGGCGTGGTGAGTCTACACAGCGAAGGCATTGGCCCAAGCCCTTCCTTGCGATTTCGGGTGGTATCCGGCTCTTGGGGCTTCGCCCAATGGCACGCCTCGAGCAGCACACGCTTGGGCCGCCACGGAATGCGCCTGACCTTCACCCACCAACGCTCCAACGGCTACCGAGAACAATCGGCCATGCGCGCCGCAGTGCTCAATGTCCGATGGGAGCTGCCCTCGCGCGACTCCTCCCTGCTTCTGCGCGTGTTGCTCAACTACGCTAACAGCCCCCAAGCCGATGACCCTGGCGCCCTCACTGCCGAACAGGTCGCCGACAATCGGCGCGCAGCCCACCCGGCCAACGTCCGCTTCGATGCCGGCGAAAGCGTACAACAGGGCAGACTGGGCGCCATCTTGGAAAAAAAATGGGCCAACAGCCACATCTCCTCTGCCAGAGTGTACGCCCTACGCCGCACCTTCGAAAATCGCCTGCCCTTCCAACGCGGCGGCCAAGTGCTCCTGCAACGCATCGCCGCCGGAAGTGGAGCCCAACACCACTGGATCTGGCGTAGAACAGGCCTGACTGCCGGCTTCGACCTCGACTACCAACGTGACCACCGGCGCCGCTTCGACAATCTCGATGGCCAACGCGGCCCCCTCGAACTCGACCAATGGGAAACCTTCGCCTCCTTGGGCCTCCTCTTAGCCGCCCAATGGCGCCTAAACTCCTCCTGGAGCCTTAGCGGCGGTACCCGCGCCGACTACGTGCTCCTGCGCGCCGACGACGCCTTCCTCTCCGATGGCGACCAATCTGGCCGCACTACCTACCGCCGCCTGAGCCCCTGGGCAGGCCTCACCCGAACACTGACACCTTATTTAAGCGTGCACGCCAGCTGGAGCACGCACTTCGAAACGCCCACCCTCAGCGAACTGAGCAACAACCCCTTCGGCAGTGGCGGCTTCCACCCCGAACTTCGCCCCCAACAGACACACACAGCAGAAGTGGGCCTGCGCACAGCAAACCAACTCCCCTGGCGCGCCGAAGTCGCACTCTTCGGGGCCATCACCCGCGGCGAACTGACGCCCTTCGAAAGACCCGAAACGCCCGGCCGCCTGTATTACCAAAACGCCGGCCTAACCCAACGCGCAGGCATGGAGGTGGCCCTGCGCGCCCAGCTCACCGCACATCTTGCCGCCGAACTCACCTGGACTTCCGCTGTCTTTCGCTACGCCAAATATATCACATCCGCAGGCAACTTCAGCGGCAACAACCTCCCGGCCTTGCCGCAACACTGGGGCATGCTCGACCTGCGCTACGGCGCAGCAACGGGCCTGTTCGCTCGCGCCCAGCTGCGCTACGCCAGCCGGTACTTTGCCGAAGACGCTAACCGCACCGAGGTGGCCCCAGTACTCCTTCTGCAAGGGCGCATCGGTTACCTGTGGCGCTGGCGTACTCACGCCATAGAAGCTTTCGCTGGCACTGACAATGCCGCCAACACCTACTACTTCCACAACGTGAGGCCCAACGCTGCAGCAGGGCGCTTCTTCGAGCCTGCTGCCGGGCGCACTTTCTTCGCAGGAATACAGGCTGACTTCTGAATGCTGGAGAGCGAACCCATCCACCCTACAACTTTAGCCAAAACTCCCGTCTCCGCCCCGCTTTGCCCTATCTCATAGGTATTTTGGGTAATTGGCTTTGTTGCAATGAATCCCGTGAGCAAGTTCTGCCACGGATAGGTAAAAACTTAGGTATACAAACCAAACCCATGTAAAATTTTTTAGTGAATGAATCTGGTTCATGGAGTTATCGAACGACATATCGGCCTTAAAGGATTTGGTTTAGGTTCTGTTTCGGCGAATTGAGACACTGGAATCCGAGAACGCTACCCTTCGGGCGGAGATTGCCGAATTGCGTCTTGAAAACGCCGAATTGCGCTCGCGCCTGAACCTGAACAGCAAGAACAGCCAAAAAGCGGCCCTTGTGGTGGCAGACAGACAAGCTTGGGAGCGGGAATTCGAGCATATCTGCTAGTTGGCCAGCAAGGAGGAACCGCCGCCCAAACAGGGCAAGAGGGGCAAGCCCAAGGACTCGAAAGGAAGGAACCTGCTCAACCGCCTGCTCGACCATCGGGACGGGTGGCTTGCTTTTGCCTTTATCGAAGGTGCCCCGTTTTCAAACAATCAAGCAGAGCGCGACATTCTTTGCCTAA
>FWWL01004583.1_pt1 | contig 23040 bp, 22 predicted proteins | sample 2228331 | NCBI WGS metagenome assembly FWWL01 (sample SAMEA103939775, study PRJEB20133) | metagenome | reverse complement strand
TGCGGCGGCGGGGCGGCGCGCGGCGGAAGCGGCGGAAGCGGCGGAAGCGTATCGGGCACGGCCGCCAAGGGCGGCGGAGCGCGGCGCGGCTCCGGCACGGTGACAGGCGCAGGCACAGGCACAGGCACGGGCACGGAGATCGGCGCCGGCATGGGTTCGCCGCGCGCCTCGCCCGGCGGCTGCTCCATCAGCGGGCGCTCGGGCAGCACGAGATCGGTCTGGCCTGTCGACGCGGAGCGCTGGCCGCCGCGCACGATATTGCTCTCGACGACGACGTCGGAGAGCCCGCCGATCATGATCAGGTGTTCGACATTGTCGCGCCGGATCAGCACGAGTTGACGCTGGCGGTCGAGATCATGCGTGTCGACCACGCCGAGCCGCGGCAGGCGGGCGCGACCGCCACCCTGCCCCTTCATCCGCAGCCGACCGCCCTTGATCTGCCTGGCGAACAGGCCGAGCAGCGCCAGCAGGACGAGAATGATCGCGAAGGCGATGATCCATTTCGTCCCGGTCGAGAGATCGTAGCCAAACAGGGTCTGCAAGATTGGCCTCATGAGCGACGGCTGTGTCCCGGACGGCCACGTTTCCGCCCAAGGATCAACGCCTTGGCTATAGCATAGCGCCCGCAGTTTCAGGAAACATGGTGAATGCGTGGTTAACCACAGCCGCGAAACGCCCGAATCTTAACCGCGCATTAACCCTATGCCCGGCAATATTTGCCCAGTCTGACGCACGGCCGAACGTCGTTTTCCAACAGCAGCCGGCGCGCATGAAGGGGCAAGGGCCATGGCCGGCAACGCTTTGGGCACGGGCGGCAACCTGATGCAGGCGCTGAAGACGCGCATGCACTACCACCAGTCGCGCCAGAAGGTGCTGGCCGAGAACGTCGCCAATGCCGACAGCCCGGGCTTCCGGCCCACCGACCTGAAAGCGCCCGACATCCGTCGCGGCGGCGCGGCGGCCGGCGTCACGCTCGCCCAGACCAGTGCAGGCCATATGGGGCCGAGCGGCCAGCGCGGCGGTTTCGATCCGACAGGCGCGCGCCGCTTCGAGATCACGCCCAACGGCAACGCCGTCAACCTCGAGGACGAGATGATGAAGGTCGCCCAGAACCAGGGCGACTTCCAGCTCGCCGCCTCGCTCTACAACAAGGGCCTCGGCCTGATGAAGATCGCCATCGGCAAAGGACGCTGACCATGGACCTCCTCAAGAGCATCGCGGTGGCGGCATCGGGGCTGCGCAGCCAGTCCGGCCGCATGCGCGTCATCGCAGAAAACCTCGCCAACGCCGATTCGGGGCCCGACCGCGCCGGCGCGGAGCCCTATCGCCGCAAGATCCCGACCTTCCAGCGCCATGTCGACCGCGAACTGGAGGCGCAGGTCGTGAGCCTCGGCCGCGTCCAGCGCGACCAGAGCGCCTTCCGCGCCAAATACGACCCCGGCAACCCGGTGGCGGATGCCGCCGGCAATGTCCGCATGCCCAATGTCAATTCGCTGGTCGAGGCGACCGACATGCGCGAGGCGCAGCGCAGCTACGAGGCCAACCTCAATGTGATCTCGTCCTCGCGCCGCATGCTCCAGCGCACCATCGACATCCTGCGCGCCTGAGCGCGGCGCTTAAGAGGAACGACACGCCATGGCCATTCCCAGCTTCGCCGCCGCCGGCGCCTACGCCTCGATCCAGGGCATGGGCGCGGGCAGTCTGATGAAGAAGCCGCTCTCGGCGGGCATGGGCGCAGGCGGCGTCGATTTCCAGGCGATGGTCGGGAAGGCGCTGGAGGCGACCGCCGATGCCGGCCGCAAGGCCGATGCGCAAACCGCCAATGTCGCCGCAGGCCGCGCCGATGTCGTCGATGTCGTCACCGCGGTGGCCGAGAGCGAGGCCGCCATCGAGACGCTGGTCGCCGTGCGCGACCGCGTCATCGCGGCCTATGAGGAAATCATGCGGATGCAGGTGTGAGGCTTCTCCGCCGCTTTCAAGCCTGACGCCGACGCATTCCCCTGCCCGCCTGCCGCCATCGGACACCAGATCATGACCTCCGGAGCCATCCTAGACGTCGCCCGCGACGGCATCGTCGTCTTCCTCAAGGCGGGCGGCCCGCTGATGATCGTGGCGCTGGCGGTCGGCCTCGTCGTCTCGCTGATCCAGGCGCTGACGCAGATCCAGGAGCAGACGCTGGTCTATGTCCCGAAGATTCTGGCCACCTTCGCGGCGCTGATGCTGTTTCTGCCGTTCATGGGAGACGCGCTGGCGGGTTATATGGGACGGATCGCCGTCCGAATCGCCACGGGCGAATGATCCCCGCGCCGCCACGCCTGGCCCTTTGCATGGGCGGCGGCCGGCTGGAGACAGGCTGGCGCGAAGGTCGGTGCGACCCGATGCAGATCCAGATCCCCCTGCTGCCCGAGATCAGCACGGTCTTCGTGCTCGTCTTCGCGCGCATCGGGACGCTGGTCATGCTGATGCCGGGCATCGGCGAACGCTTCATCATGTCGCGCGGGCGGCTTTCGCTCGCCTTCTTCATCGCGCTGATGATCACGCCGATGGCGCGTCCGCTGATTACGCTGCCGACAGAGGCGGCCGGCCTCGTCACGCTGCTGATCAGCGAAATCCTGATCGGGCTCTCGATCGGCGTCTGCGTGCGCATGCTGATGGCGTCGCTGCAGACGGCCGGCGTCATCGTCGCGCAGACCATGGGGCTTGGCTTCGCCATGACGGTCGATCCGACGGGAGGGCTGCAGAACCCCTCCATCGGCAACCTGCTGACCATGCTCGGCATCACGCTGATCCTGACCTCGGACCTGCACCATGTCTCGATCGCGGCGATGCATGAGAGCTACCGGATGCTGCCGCCGGGCGGCCTGCCGGAGATGAGCGACATGGTGCAACTGGCGATCCGCGCCGTGACGCAAGGGTTCGCGCTGGCCGTGCAGATCGCCGCGCCCTTCGTCGTCTTCGGACTGCTCTTCAACATCGGGCTCGGTGTGCTCGCGCGGATGATGCCGCAGCTTCAGGTGTTCTTCCTCGCCATCCCCGCCTCGATCCTCGGCGGCATGCTCGTCCTGCTCGCGGTCATCGGCGTGATGATGAGCGTCTTCCTCGACAATCTCGGCGGCTTCCTGCGCCAGCTGACAGGCGGCTGAGGCGGCGATGTCAGAGGAAGCCGACAAGGAAGACAGAACAGAAGAACCGACGCAGCGAAAGCTGGACCAGGCGATCGAGAAGGGCGATGTCGCCAAATCGCAGGAGATCGGCACCTTCTTCGTGCTCTGCGGCCTGACACTGTCGCTGCTGGTCGCGGCCGGCTGGTCGACCCGGGAGGCGGCGCTCTCGTTGCGCTCCTTCCTGATGAACGCCCATCAGGTGCCGGCCGACGCGGCGGGCTTCACCGCCGTGACCCAGAAGGGCATCGTCACCGGCTTCATGGCGCTCGGCCTGCCCTTCGGCTTCATCCTCTGCGCCGGTCTCGCCGGCGCGCTGATCCAGCACAAGCCGCTCTGGACCTTCGAGCCGATGACGCCGAAGTTCAGCCGCATCTCGCCCATGGCCGGGGCCAAGCGCATCTTCGGCAAGGAGGCCTGGGTCAACTTCGCCAAGGGCCTGGCCAAGACCGGGCTCGTCGGCGTCGTTCTCTGGATCACGCTCTGGAACGAGCATGACCGGCTCGAGGCCTTCGCCCAGATGAATGTGCAGGCGATCCTGCCCGCGACGCTGGCGCTGACGATCAAGCTCCTGGCCAGCGCGCTCGCCCTCTTCGCGATCGTCGCGATCGGCGATTTCGGCTACCAGCGCTACTCCTGGCACCAGCGCCAGAAGATGACCAAGCAGGAGCTCAAGGACGAGTACAAGAACTCGGAGGGCAATCCCGAGGTCAAGGCCAAGCTGCGCCAGCTCCGCGCCCAGCGCGTCCGCAAGCGCATGATGGCCAATGTCCCCAAGGCGACCGTGATCGTGACCAACCCGACCCACTATGCGGTGGCCCTTCAATACGAGCCCGGCATGGCCGCCCCGCTCTGCCTCGCCAAGGGCGTCGATGCGGTGGCGCTGAAGATCAGGGAAGTGGCCGGCGAGCACCGCGTGCCCATCGTCGAGAACGTGCCGCTGGCGCGCGCGCTCTACGCCAGCGTCGAGATCGACGACGAAATTCCTGTCGAACACTACAAGGCGGTCGCGGAAGTGATCGGATACGTCTTGCGCCTCAAGGGCCGCCGCGCCTAACTCGCATGTCGGATAGCGCGTCGGCATGCGGCCCCGAGGGCCGGCGCGCGACCGCATGGAAACGGACCAGACCGCAATGAGCGGAGCGACAGTGACCACCGCGATCGATCGCTCGGACAAGCCCGGCCATGTCGGCGTCATCCTGCTCGTGGCGGGGCTGCTGGTCGGCGCCGCGATCGCGCTCGGCTTCATCGCCAATGAATGGGCGCAGCCGCTGATCCTCGGGCTGCTTGCGCTGCTCTCCGTCATCGGCGTGTTCGGGCTGTTCGCCTTCGCGATCGGGCTGATCCAGTTCTCGGGCCGCGCCGCCCGCAACGACCTGACCAAGGCGATCGTCGACACCGCCGAGGACGGCATCGTCGTGACCGAGGGCGAGAACCGCATCGTCTACGCCAACGAGGCCTATCTGACGCTCGCCGGCGCGCGCGGCGCGAGCGACATCCGGCCGGTCGAGCGCCTCTTCACCGGCCGCGCCGAGGTTTCCGAGGCGATCTACCGGCTCGCCACCGCCTCGCGCGAGCAGCGCCGGCTGGTCGAGGAGATCCGGCTGGAGCCGGCGCTGAGCGGGCGCGGCGGCGTCGGCTGGTACCGCGTGCGCGTATCGGGGCTGAAGCGCGACGGCCGCCCGGCCCTGCTCTGGAGCGTCGCGGACGTCACTCCCGAGCGCGAGCGCCAGGAAAACGCCTTCCAGGAACTCCAGCACGCGATCGACTATCTCGACCATGCGCCGGCCGGCTTCCTCTCGATCGACGCCGATGGCGAGGTGTCCTATCTCAACGCGACGCTCTCGGGCTGGCTCGATTTCGACCTCGCCCGCTTCGGCTCCGGCGGCCTCAACCTCCACGACATCGCGACGCCGAATGCAGCCGCCCTCGTACAGGCCATTCGCGGCCAGCCCGGCGATGTCCGCATCGAGGTGCTCGACGTCGACCTCAAGCGCCGCAACGGCCAGCCCCTGCCGGTGCGGCTGCACCATCAGGTCGCCTTCGGCAGCGACGGCCGCGCCGGCCCCTCGCGCACACTTGTCCTGAACCGCACGGCGGGCGAGGCGGGGGTCGATCGCGGCAGCGACGCCGAGGTGCGCTTCGCGCGCTTCTTCCATTCGACGCCGATGGCGATCGCGACCGTCGACAAGGCCGGCGCGATCCTGCGCTCCAACGCGGCCTTCACCCGGCTGACGCAGGGAACCCAGCAGCCCGCGACGATCCAGGAACTCGTCCTGCCGGGCGGCGGCGCGCTCGACCGGGCTCTGACCAGCGCCATGGAGAGCGGCACGGACACCGCCCCGCTCGACGTCACCCTGTCAGGGGAGGACGGCCGCTCAGCCAGGCTCTACATCGCCCCCGTGGCGGCCGGAGAAGACGGCGACGGCGAACGCGCCATCATTTACGCGCTGGAGACAACCGACGAGCGAAAGCTCAAGGACAATATGGACCAGGCCGGCAAGATGCAGGCCGTCGGCCAGCTCGCAGGCGGCATCGCGCACGACTTCAACAACGTGCTGCAGGTCATCATCAACGCGTCGGAGTTTCTGCTCGCCAGCCACCGGCCGACCGACCCGTCCTTCCCCGACATCATGCAGATCAAGCAGAACGCCTACCGCGCCGCCGCGCTGGTCAGGCAGTTGCTCGCCTTCTCGCGCCGCCAGACGCTGCGCCCGCAGGTGCTCGAACTCGGCGACGTGCTGTCGGACCTCTCGCTGATGCTGAAGCGCGTCGTCGCCGACAAGGTGACGCTCGATGTCCGGCAGGGCCGCGATCTGTGGCCGGTCAAGGCCGATCTCGGCCAGCTCGAACAGGTCATCGTCAATCTCGCCGTCAACGCCCGGGACGCTATGCCCAATGGCGGCAAGCTCTCGGTCCGCACGCAGAACGTCGAGGCGGGCGACTGCGCGAGCTTCGGCCAGCAGGCCCTGCCGCCGGACGATTATGTGCTGCTGGAGATCGCCGACAGCGGCACCGGCATCTCGCCCGAGCATCTCAACAAGATCTTCGAGCCCTTCTTCACCACCAAAGAGGTCGGCAAGGGCACGGGGCTCGGCCTTTCCATGGTCTACGGCATCGTCAAGCAGACCGGCGGCTTCGTCTTCTGCGAATCCGTCGTCGGCCAGGGCACGACCTTCCTGATCTTCCTGCCGCGCTACACCCCGACGGAAGAGGACATCGCGGCCGAGCGCGCTGCCAAGGAGGCGCCGAAGAAACTCGCCGCCGACCATACCGGCGCAGGCGTGATCCTGCTGGTGGAGGACGAAGACGCGGTGCGCGCGCTCAACGCCCGCATGCTGGTCTCGCGCGGCTACACGGTTCATGAAGCGGCGTCCGGCGTCGAGGCGCTCGACATCTTCCTGCAACAGGACGGCAAGATCGACCTCGTCGTCTCCGACGTGGTGATGCCCGAAATGGACGGCCCGACGCTGCTCGGCGAATTGCGCCAGCGCAACCCCGCCACCAAGGTCGTCTTCGTCTCCGGCTACGCCGAGGAGGCGTTCCGCAAGAACCTGCCCGAGGGCGAGGATTTCCACTTCCTGCCGAAACCCTTCACCATGAAGCAGCTTATGGAGACGGTGAAGGCGGCGATGGCCTAAAGGCCACGCGAGCCTATTCGACGATGACGGCCCTGTGCGACAGCACGCGCACCCCGCTGACCGGCGCGTCCATCACATAGCGCAGCTCGTAGGCCCCTGCCTGTTCCGGCGCCTCCAGCACCGCCTCGACATTCTCGATGGGGAAGAAGACCGGCCCCATCGCCTCGGGCGGAGCGTGGGGCGACACCAGCACGACGCGATCCTGCACGCCATTGGGGCCGATCCCGCGCGCAGGGAAGCTCGCGCCGCGCCTGATGCGCGCGGGAGCCGACAACGTGGCGCTCGGCTCGGTCGTTGCCAGCGGTTGACGCAACAGGATGTCCGGCGCATCGCTGCGGCCCGCCGCGAGCCGCAATTCGTAAGCGCCAGCCACCCCGGGAACGGGGAGGCTGGCCTGCCCCGCCCTGGGTTCGACGACGACGATCGCCGAAGTCGCGGGATCGCCCGGCCGCGCGATCGCGACCCTCGCGCCTGCCGGCGCATGCAGCAGCGACACACTGAGCACAGAGCCCGCCATCACGCTACGCGAGGCGGAGAGCGACGGCCCTGCCTGCGGCGCGGGACGCGGCTGAGCCACTGATCCGGCCGCTACGAGCAGGGTTGCGAGCACAAGAACGCGCCGCGCGATCATCCCTGCGCCAGCGCCCGGATGCGCGCCGCCAGCTTGGGATTGCGCGAGGCGAGCGCGCGGAAATCGATCGGATCGAGCACCAGCAATTTGCTCGGCGCGGTCGCCACCGCCGAATGCGGACAGGGCGAATGGCTCGCCACGCAAAGGTCGTCGAGCCTGACCTCGCCGAAGAAATGACCTTCGTCGAGCTTTTTGGCCCCCTCCGCGAGCCCGACCTCGACCTCGCCGCTGGCGATGAAATAAAGCGCCTGACCGGGTTCGCTCGGCTGCATCACGACCGTGCCGTTGCGCACCGTCTTCGCGCGCAAAAACTGCATCACCTCGGCGATCTCGGAGGCGTCGAGCCCGCCGAAGAGCGGCACGCGCGCGATCATGCTCCATGTCACCACGAACTCGCGCCGATGGATCTCCTGCGCAAAAGCCGTCGCGACGATGCCGACAGGCAGAGCCAGCATGACTAGGCCGAGCACCGCCGTGACCGCCGCGACCGCCTTGCCCGGCGCGGTCGTGGGAAAGACGTCGCCATAGCCGACCGTGGTCAGCGTAATGATCGCCCACCACATCGCATCGGGGATGGTGCCGAACTTGTCGGGCTGAGCCTCGTGCTCGACCAGATGCATCGCGCTCGCCGCCATCAGCATCACCCCCATCAGGATGACGAAGCAGGCGAACAAGGCCTTGCGCTCGGCGACCAGCGCGGCGCCTAGCGAGGCCATGCCCGGCGAATAGCGCCCGAGCTTGAAGAAGCGGAGCAACCTGAGCAGCAGCAGCACCTTCAACTCGCCGAAGCCAAGCAGACCAACGAGCAGCGGCAGCGTGGCTAAAAGATCGATGACCGCCGGCCAGGAGACGGCATAGGCAAGACGCGCCCGGCCGGGAGACAGCGCCCGGTAGCGCGCATGCTCCGGCGCGGTCCAGAGCCTGACGACATATTCGACAGCGAAAACCGCGAGCGAAACCACCTCCAGGAGCTGGAAGCCGGGGCCGTAGCGCTGCTCCAGCGACGGCACCGATTCCAGCACGATCGCGGCAACATTGGCGCAGATCAGCAGGACGAGGCCGCGATGCAGCAGAAGCGCGACGAGATCGTCGCCCGCGCCATGATCGAGCCAGAGATGAACCCGCCGCCGCCACACCGCCAGGGGTATGGAGGCGGCCATCACGGCTCAGCCCATCGCCGCGGCGACGGCGTTCAACGCGGCTTGCGCCTTCTCTCCATCGGGGCCGCCGGCCTGCGCCATATCGCGCCGCCCGCCGCCGCCCTTGCCGCCGAGCTGCTCGGAGGCGGCGCGGACCAGAGCCACCGCGTCGAAGCGCTCAACCATGTCCGGCGTCACGCCAACGACCACGCCAGCCTTGCCGTCGTCGGTGACGCCGACGATCGCGGCGACGCCGGAGCCGATCCGCGCCTTGGCCTCATCGACCAGGCTCTTCAGATCCTTCATCTCGACGCCTGTGACCGCGCGCGCTAGCAGTTTCACGCCGGCGATCTCCCGCACAGGGTCTTCCGATGCGCCGCCCCCACCCATGGCGAGCTTCTTGCGCGCCTCGGTCAGCTCCCGGTCGAGCTTGCGGCGCTCCTCGATCAGCGCAGCCAGCCGCGCCTCGGCTTCACCCGCCGGAACCTTGAGCAGGCCGGCGAGGCTGTCGAGGCGGCGGTTCGCCGTGTTGAGTTCACGCCGCGCAGCCGCGCCCGTCATCGCTTCCAGCCGACGCACGCCCGCAGCCACGGCGCTCTCGGCCACCACGCTGACGAGGCCGATATCGCCAGTGCGGCTCGCATGGGTGCCGCCGCAAAGCTCGATCGAGAAAGCCTTTCCGTCCTCCTCGCGCGTGCCCATTGATACGACTCGAACCTCATCGCCATACTTCTCGCCGAACAAAGCGCGCGCGCCCGAGGCGATGGCGTCGTCGACGCTCATCAGCCGCGTCGTCACCGGCTCGTTGCGCAGCACGATCGCGTTGGCGATGTCCTCGACGCGGGCGAGTTCCTCGTCCGAAATCGGCTTGGGATGCGAGAAATCGAAGCGCAGCCGCTCGGGCGAGACCAGCGAGCCCTTCTGCGCGACATGGTCGCCGAGCACAAGCCGCAACGCCTCGTGCAGCAGATGCGTCGCGGAATGGTTGGCGCGGATGGCCGAGCGGCGGGCGTGATCAACGACCAGTTCGACCGGCTGGCCGCGCTTGAGCGACCCCTCCTTGACCGTGACGGCATGTGCGAAAACGTCGCCGAGCTTCTTCTGCACATCGCCGACCTCGGCCAGCGCACCAGCCGCCCTGATGAGGCCGGTGTCGCCGAGCTGGCCGCCCGACTCGCCATAGAACGGCGTCTGGTTGACGATGACGAAGCCGCGCTCGCCGGCATTCAGCGTCTCGACCTCGGCATTGTCGCGGATCAGCGCGGTGATCACGCCCTCGGCCGTCTCGGTGTCGTAGCCGAGGAATTCGCTGGCGCCGACCTTGTCGCGCAGCGGGAACCAGAGCTTTTCGGTCGCGGCCTCCCCCGTGCCGGACCAGGCGGCCCGCGCCTTGGCCTTTTGCTGCTGCATCGCCGTATCGAATCCGGCGGTGTCGACCGAGACCCCGCGGGCCCGCAGCGCGTCCTGCGTCAGGTCGAGTGGGAAGCCATAGGTATCGTAGAGCGTGAATGCGACCTCGCCCTTGAGGCTCTGGCCGGAGGTCAGATCGCGCGAGGCATCGTCGAGCAGCGAGAGCCCGCGCGCCAGCGTGGTCCGAAAACGCGTCTCCTCCAGCTTCAGCGTCTCCTCGATCAGCGCCTGCGCCCGCAGCAGCTCCGGATACGCCTGGCCCATCTCGCGGGTCAGCACCGGCACGAGACGGTGCAGCAGCGGATCCTTCGCGCCGAGCAGCTGGGCGTGGCGCATGCCGCGCCGCATGATCCGGCGCAGCACATAACCACGGCCCTCGTTCGAGGGCAGCACGCCGTCGGCGATCAGGAAGGCCGAGCAGCGCAGATGGTCGGCGATGACGCGGTGGCTCGCCTTCATCGGCCCGTCGGAGGCGACCGAGGTCAGCTCCGCGATGGCGCGGATCAGCGCGGCGAACAGGTCGATCTGGTAGTTGTCATGCGTGCCCTGCAGCACGGCCGCGATCCGCTCCAGCCCCATGCCGGTATCGATCGAGGGGCGCGGCAGGCCGGTACGCACGCCGCCCGCCGCCTCCTCATACTGCATAAAGACGAGGTTCCAGATCTCGATGAAGCGGTCGCCATCCTCGTCGGGCGAGCCGGGCGGCCCGCCGGGGATGTGGTCGCCATGGTCGTAGAAGATTTCCGAGCACGGGCCGCAGGGACCGGTATCGCCCATCCGCCAGAAATTGTCCGAGGTCGGGATGCGGATGATCTTGCTGTCCGTCAGCCCGGCGATCTTCTTCCACAGCCCATGCGCCTCGTCGTCCTCGGAATAGACCGTGACGGTCAGCTTTTCCTTGGGCAGCCCGTATTCGCGCGTGACCAGCGTCCAGGCGTGTTCGATCGCCTGTTCCTTGAAATAGTCGCCGAAGGAGAAATTCCCCAGCATCTCGAAAAAGGTGTGGTGGCGCGCGGTGTAGCCGACATTGTCGAGGTCGTTGTGCTTGCCGCCGGCTCGGACGCATTTCTGTGCGGTGGTGGCGCGCACATAGGGCCGCTTCTCTTGGCCGGTGAAGACGTTCTTGAACTGGACCATGCCGGAATTGGCGAACATCAGCGTCGGGTCGTTGCGCGGCACCAGCGGGCTCGACGGCACGATTTCGTGGCCTTGCCCCTTGAAGTAGTCGAGGAAGGTGGACCTGATCTGGTTGACGCCGCTCATTGCAATCTTCGACTCTGCTTCTCGGACCGAGGGCCGGAAAGCCCGGCGACATCAGGGTTTCTAGTCAGGCGGCCCCCCGCTGTCGAGAGAGCCTTTCCGATCGAAAGCAAAGGGCAACGCCTTGCGCCCAAACGCAAACGGGCGGCCCGGAGGCCGCCCGCCAATCATCGCCATCGGGAAGACGCGCGCTCAGGCTTCGCCCTCGTCGAGATCGTCGTCGGTCGGCGTCGCCTGGTCGAGGATGCGCTCGGCGACGAGGCCGGAATTCTGGCGGATCGTCGCCTCGATGCGCGCCGCCATCTCCGGGTTCGCCTTGAGGAATGCCTTGGCGTTCTCGCGACCCTGGCCGAGGCGCTGGCTGTCGAAGGAGAACCACGCGCCGGACTTCTCGACCATGCCGGCCTTGACGCCGAGATCGACCAGTTCGCCCACCTTGGAGATGCCTTCGCCGAACATGATGTCGAACTCGACCTGCTTGAACGGCGGCGCGACCTTGTTCTTGACCACCTTGACGCGAACCTGGTTGCCGGTCGCCTCCTCGCGGTCCTTCAGCGTGGAGATGCGACGGATGTCGAGGCGCACCGAGGCGTAGAACTTCAGCGCGTTGCCGCCGGTGGTGGTCTCCGGCGAGCCATACATCACGCCGATCTTCATGCGGATCTGGTTGATGAAGATGACCATGCAGTTCGAGCGCGAGATCGAGGCGGTCAGCTTGCGCAGCGCCTGGCTCATCAGGCGGGCCTGCAGACCGGGCTGGACATCGCCCATCTCGCCCTCGATCTCGGCGCGCGGCGTCAGCGCCGCCACCGAATCGACCACCAGCACGTCGATGGCGCCGGAACGGACCAGCGTGTCGGTGATCTCCAGCGCCTGCTCGCCGGTATCGGGCTGCGAGATCAGCAGGTCGTCGAGATTGACGCCGAGCTTGCGGGCATAGACCGGATCGAGCGCATGTTCGGCGTCGACGAAGGCGCAGACGCCGCCCTTCTTCTGGGCTTCCGCGATGGTATGCAGCGCCAGCGTCGTCTTGCCCGAGGATTCAGGCCCGTAGATCTCGATGACTCGACCGCGCGGCAGGCCGCCGACGCCAAGCGCGATGTCGAGCCCGAGCGAACCGGTCGAAATCGTCTCGATCTCGATCGCCTGCTGGTTCTTTCCCAGCCGCATGATCGAGCCCTTGCCGAAGGCGCGCTCGATCTGCGAGAGCGCCGCATCCAGCGCCTTGGCCTTGTCCATCGAGGAGCCTTCCACGAGCTTGAGATTCGCCTGATTCACGGGTCGCGCTCCTTATGGCAGGGGCGCGGTGACATCTCAAATCCGCGCCGATGCCCGAACTATGGACACGGTTTGTTCCTGTCATCAAGTTCTTTTTTTGTTCCTGCTGTCAGCATCTGTCAGGAGGAGGATTTAGCGCCCTGGAAACGCTGGGGCTCGCTCACGTCCGAGGATTTCAGGCGTTCTCGTCGGGATGCTGCCGCGAGCGATATCGCGACAGATCGGCCGGCGATAGCTCATCTTCAGTGCGCGGCCCTTCCAGTCGGCAGAGCGTGTCGAACCATGGCATCCGCCCCTCCTGACCGAAGGCCGCGTCGGGCGGAAAGGCGCCGGGGTCGTCGAGGCTGCCCGCAGTGATCGAGATGCGCCCGGAGCCGCGCAACACATAGGTCAGGGGCGTTCCGCAATCGCGGCAGTAGCCACGCTCCGCGGCTTCCGACGACCTGAAGATGGCCGGCTCGCCGCGCGTCCAGGTCAAATCCTCCTCGCTGACGCCAGCATGCGCAGCGAAGTAATTGCCGACCGATTTCTGGCACATGCGGCAGAAACAGATTCCGACGCCGGTCGGCGGCTTCGCCAGTCGATAGCGCACCGCGCCGCACTGGCAGCCGCCCGTGATCGGTTTCGCATCGGCCATGAAGTCGCCCTTCGAACCAAAAAGCCCGGCCAGACTGGCCGGGCTTCGCGTCTCTGGCAATCGTCGCGCCCGATCAACCAGCCATCGCTTTGCGCATGTTGTCGCTGACCTTTTCGAGGAAGCCGGTAGTCGAGAGGAAGCCCTGCTCGGGGCCGACCAGCAGGGCGAGATCCTTGGTCATGAAGCCGGACTCGACCGTATCGACGGTGACCTTCTCCAGCAACGTGGCGAACTTCGCCAGTTCGTCGTTGCCGTCGAGTTTGGCGCGGTGGGCCAGCCCCCGCGTCCAGGCGAAGATCGAGGCGATCGAGTTGGTCGAGGTCTCCTTGCCCTTCTGGTGCTCGCGGTAGTGGCGCGTCACCGTGCCATGCGCGGCCTCGGCCTCGACGGTCTTGCCGTCCGGCGTCATCAGCACCGAGGTCATCAGGCCCAGCGACCCGAAGCCCTGCGCCACGGTGTCTGACTGCACGTCGCCATCATAGTTCTTGCAGGCCCAGACATAGCCGCCCGACCACTTCATCGCGGACGCGACCATGTCGTCGATCAGGCGGTGTTCATATGTGATGCCGAGCGCATCGAACTGAGCCTTGAACTCGGCCTGATAAATCTCCTCGAAGATATCCTTAAAGCGCCCGTCATAGACCTTCAGGATGGTGTTCTTGGTCGAGAGATAGACGGGGTACTTGCGGATCAGGCCGTAGTTCAGCGAGGCGCGCGCGAAATCGCGGATCGACTCGTCGAGATTGTACATCGCCATCGCGACGCCGGCCTCGGGGGCCTTGAAGACCTCCTTCTCGATGACCTGTCCGTCCTCGCCGACGAACTTGATCGACAGCGTGCCCTTGCCGGGGAAGGTGAAGTCGGTGGCGCGGTACTGGTCGCCATAGGCATGGCGGCCGATCACGATCGGCTGGGTCCAGCCCGGGACGAGGCGCGGGACGTTCTTGCAGATGATCGGCTCGCGGAAGATCACGCCGCCCAGGATGTTGCGGATCGTGCCGTTGGGCGACTTCCACATCGACTTCAGGTTGAATTCCTTCACCCGGCCTTCGTCGGGCGTGATGGTGGCGCACTTCACGGCGACGCCATGCTTCTTCGTGGCGTGGGCGGCGTCGATCGTGACCTGGTCGCCGGTGGCGTCGCGATTCTCGACCGAGAGGTCGTAATAGTCGAGTTCGAGGTCGAGATAAGGGAAGATCAGCGTGTCCTTGATCTTCTGCCAGATGATGCGGGTCATCTCGTCGCCGTCCATGTCGACGACGGGGTTGGCGACCTTGATCTTGCTCATGTGAAACGACCCCTGCTTCTGGCCAGACTGGAACGGCTCCGGCCTGCGGCAAACGCGCCGCAGGCGGTTGCCCGTCTCCTAGCGGGTTAGGCGCGTCGGGGGAAGCGCGGCTTTTGGGCAAGGACGACGAGTTGCGCTCGATACGGGCGTCCCCTCGCAACGCGGTGCTTTACAGCGGATAGACGCGGCCTAGTTTGCGGATATGACATGCTCCTCACCCAAACTCGCTCTCGTCACCGGCGGCACGCGCGGCATCGGCGCGGGCGCGGCACTGTCGCTCGCCTCGGCCGGCTATGAGGTTCTGGCCACCGGGCTGACCGACGAGGAGGTCGCCGCCGCGCCGCCCCACCCGGCCATCCGGCACGCCCGGCTCGACGTCACCAGCGACGCGCAGGTCGCGGCGCTCGTCTCCGCCTGCCCGCGCATCGACGCGCTGGTCAACTGCGCGGGCATGATCCAGCGCAACGGCAAGGAGTTCGAGATCGACGCCTTCCGCCTGACGATCGAGGTCAACCTGTCGGGAACGATGCGGATGTGCCTCGCCGCAAAAGACAAGCTCGCCTCGAAGGCGCATGGCCAGAGCGGCGGCGCGATCGTCAACATCGCCTCGATGCTGACCTTCCACGGCTCGGCCTTCGCGCCGGGCTATGCGGCGTCCAAGGGCGCAATCGGACAGCTCACCAAATCGCTCGCGGCGGCCTGGGCTGGCGACGGAATCCGCGTCAACGCCGTCGCGCCGGGCTGGATCGCCACCGAATTGACCCGGCCACTGGTCGAGGACGCCGCCCGCTCGGCCCCGATCCTGGCGCGCACGCCGATGAACCGCTGGGGCGAACCCGCCGATGTCGGCGGCGCCATCGCCTTCTTGCTCTCGGACGCAGCGGCGTTCGTCACGGGCGCGATACTGCCGGTCGACGGCGGCTATCTGGCGGTATGATTCTCAATAATATCAAAGTCTTGCATTCAAACCCGGAATCAGATTGCGAGCCACTTGAATCAGATCAGTCACTCGTTTTTGCGAGCGCAGCGAAGCAATCCGGATGTTTGCGCGAGACGCCGGATTGCTTCGCTGCGCCTGCAAAGACGGCTAACGTCGTATCCGAAAACGAGAACATCCCCAGGGAGACGCAATCATGAACAAGGTCAGCCCCATTCCGGTCGCGGCATCCGACGCCGAGCGCTGGACGCCCTACCGCCATCCTCAACCCAAGGATTCGCCGCCTGAACTGATCGTCCATGACGTGATCCCGCAGGATGAGCGCGTCTGGGTTCCGGTCGACGACAATGTCTGGTTCCGACCGCTCTGTCTGAGCGTCACGCGCGGCTACTGGATGAACCTGCTGCGCGTGCGCCGCGCCGGCGTGCTCTCGCGCCATCGCCATCCCCAGCCGGTTCACGGCTATGTTCTCAAAGGGACATGGCGCTATCTCGAGCACGACTGGGTCGCGACCCAAGGCTCCTATGTCTACGAGGCCCCAGGCGAAACGCATACGCTCGTCGTCGATCCCGACGTCGAGGAGATGATCACGATGTTCCAGGTCAACGGAGCGATGATCTATGTCGATCCCGACGGTAAATGCCTCGGCTATGACGACGTCTTCACGCGGCTGGACAAATGCCGGGCGCATTACGCCGCCAACGGGCTCGGAGCGGAGTTCGCGGATCAGTTCATCCGCTGAGCGGCGACGCCGTCCGGGTCACGCAGTCGTGACGGCGCGCGATCATTCGATGAGGCGCGCGGCGCGGCGCATCCGGCTAGTTTTTCTCCCGCGACGGGAGGCGCAGCCTGATGAAGAGCTTCTTCGCAATCGCGGTGATGATCGCCGCATTGTTGGCTGGCGGCTCGCATCAGGCGCTGGCGCAGGGCATTTCCGCGAGACCGATCGTGCTCGTCGTGCCATTCGCCGCCGGCGGTCCGACCGACTTGGTCGGTCGCCTGATCGCAATGGAAATGAGCCGCAAGCTCGGCCAGCAGGTCGTCGTCGAGAACGTCGCCGGGGCCGGCGGCACCACGGGCGCGGCCCGTGTCGCGCGTGCTGCGCCCGACGGTCATACGATCCTGCTGAGCAATATCGGCCACGCCTCATCGGCGACGCTCTATCGCCGCCTGCCCTATCAGCCGGTCGATGACTTCGCTCCCATCGGGCTTGTCGTCGATGTGCCGATGACGCTGGTCGGCCGGCCCGACATCCCGGTCGCGGACGCTGCCGGCCTCGCTGACTATGTTCGCGCCAATCCGGGAAAAGTCTCGATCGCGCATGCCGGCATCGGCGCCTCGTCGCAGTTATGCTCTCTGCTGCTCATGACCGCCCTGCAGCAGCCGATCGTCTCGGTGCCATACACCGGGACGGCCGCCGCCCTGAACGACGTCGTCGGCAAGCGTGTCGATCTGCTCTGCGACCAGACCACCAACACGACGAGCCAGATCAACGCCGGCGCGGTGAAGGCCTTCGGCCTGACGACGAAGGAGCGGCTCGCCACCCTGCCTGCGGTGCCCACGCTGGAGGAAGCGGGGCTGCCCGGCGTCGAGATTTCGGTTTGGCACGGTCTCTATGCGCCCAAAGGCACGCCGCCGGCGCTGGTCGAGCGACTGGCCGATGCTCTGCGCATGGCGCTGATGGCGCCTGTCGTGACGACGCGGTTCGCCGATCTCGGCGGCGTGGCGGCCAGCCCGGACGCCGCGACGCCAGACGCTCTGAGGACCAAACTGGTCGGCGAAATCACCCGCTGGAAGCCGGTGATCGAGGCGGCAGGCTCGGTTATCGAATAGGCTCGACGGCCGGCGTCAGCGCCCCAACTTGGCGAGTTCCACCGCCGCACGCAATTCGATATGCGCCAGAACCTCGTCGAGGCGCGGATCGTCGGTGATCTCGCGACGCGACGAGAGCACGCCCTTCAGGCGCTCGAGTTCGGCGATCTGGACGCGGCCTGAGAGCAGCGCGGCCTTTAGCCGGTCGAGCCCGTCGAGCAGATCATGTCCGCGTCTGGCCTGGCGCTTCTTGCGCTCGGCAGGGTCTTCCTGCGCCTGCACGGCGAGCAGCGTGTCGAGCGGGGCCGAGGCGTGGACCGAACTCGTGCGCGCTGGCGCGGCCTGCTCCTTCTTCGGCAGCTCGAAGGCGGCCCCGGTGCGCCTGGCCTGACTGGCCTGCACCGCATTGGCGATCGGAGCGCGCGGGTCGATACGGATCATGACGCCCTCCTCCAAAGCTGGCCCATCCTGCCGCTCAGGCTTGAGCCGGCATGGTTAACAGCCGGTAAACCACCCGGCAGAAACTGCCGGGGCGGCAGCTTCGGCAGGGTCTCTCCGCAGGCCGGCAGACTGAACCTCAAACGCAAACAATTGGAAAATAGAGGTTTTCAATTGCGAGCGATCTGGCACGGGGATCGCAAGGCAGTCGCCGGAACGCTTTTCTCCAGCCGGTATGCTTCATGTCCCGCCTGCCTGCCCTCTCCCTTTTGACGACGCGCCTGCCGCGGCTGATGACGCTTTGCCTGGCGCTCGGACTGGCCTTCGTCGCCAGTCCGGTCCACGCGCTGTCGCGGATCAAGGATCTCGCGGCGGTCGAGGGCGTGCGCGCCAACCAGATCCTCGGCTACGGCATCGTCGTCGGCCTCAATGGCACCGGCGATACGCTGAACAATGCGCCCTTCACCAAGCAGTCGCTGACCGCGATGCTGGAGCGCCTCGGCGTCAACACGCGCGGCGCCAACATGCGCACCGCCAATGTCGCGGCTGTCATGGTGACGGCGAACCTCCCACCCTTCGCCACGCAGGGCACGCGTCTCGACGTCACGGTTTCGGCGCTGGGCGACGCCAAGTCGCTGCAGGGCGGCACCTTGCTCGCGACGCCGCTGCTGGGCGCCGACGGCGAGGTCTATGCCGTCTCGCAGGGGCCGGTCGCCATCGCCGGTTTCTCGGCCGAGGGCGAGGCCTCCAAGATCACGCGCGGCGTGCCGACCGTCGGGCGCATCGCCAATGGCGGCCTGGTCGAGCGCGAGATCGACTTCGCTTTGAACAAGCTCAAGACGCTGCGGCTTTCGCTGCGCAACCCGGACCTGACCACAGCCCGCCGCATGGCCGCCGCCATCAACGACTTCCTCGGCGGCGACGCGGCCGAGCCGACCGACCCCTCGACCGTTGTCCTTCAGATCCCGCAGCGCTTCCAGGGCAACATGATCCGGATGCTGACCGATATCGAACAGCTCAGGATCGAGCCCGACCAGCTCGCCCGCATCGTCATCGACGAGCGCTCCGGCATCATCGTCATGGGCAAGGACGTCCGCGTCTCCACCGTGGCGGTCGCGCAGGGCAACCTGACGGTGACGATCACCGAGCAGCCGGAGGTCAGCCAGCCCAATCCGCTGTCGCGCGGCCAGACGGTCGTGACGCCGCGTTCAAACGTCAAGGTCGATACCGAAGGCGGCAACAAGCTCGCTCTCGTGCGCGAAAGCGTGACGCTGGCCGAGCTCGTCGACGGGCTGAACGCGCTGGGCATCGGCCCGCGCGACCTGATCTCCATTCTCCAGGCCATCAAGACAGCCGGCGCGCTGCAGGCCGAAATCGAGGTGATGTGATGAGCGCGACCCTTGCCCTCCCCGCAGCCAAGCTCGCGATCAACGCGGCCGGCAACATTCTCGACGGCGTCAAGAACGCGCTGCTCGACCCCGACAAGGCCAAGGCGAAGAAGCAGGCCGACGATTTCGAAACGGTCTTCCTCGAGCAGGTGACCGAGCGCCTCTTCGCCACGCCCGAGGGTACGGAAGGCCCTCTGGGTGAGAACGGAACCGGCGGCGGCATCTTCAAGTCGCAGCTCACCCAGCAATACGCAAAGCAGATCCAGCAGGCTGGCGGCATCGGCCTGTCGGACCAGATCTTTCGTGATCTGATTCGCGTCCAGGAGCAGTCAGCGCCGCAGGCGGCCATTTCCGGAGCGCAGAATGTCGGTCGCTAGGCGCGTTCTCGACGAACGTCCCCGCATCTCCGGCCCGCTCGACGCTCGCGCGCTCGTCGAGGCGGTGATCGAGGCGCTGGGCGGCCTCTCCCATGTCGTCGGCGAGGAAACCGCGCTGCTGCGCGCCGGCAAACTCAAGGAAGCCATGGATCGCGAGCCGCGCAAGACCGAACTCGCGGGCATCTATATGCGCGGCGTCGAGCAGGTGAAGCTCAACGCCGTCGCTCTGGCGCGTTTCGCGCCCGAGCAGGTGCGCCGGCTCAAGGCCGAGCACGGCGCCTTCCAGACGCTGATCGAGACCAACCAGATGGTGCTGGCCACAGCGCGTGCCGTCTCGGAATCGATCGTGCGCGACCTCGCCACCGACGCCAACAAGGCGATGCGTGCGCCGGGATATGGGCCGACTGCAACGGTGGGAGCCGGCGCGTTCGCGCGCCCAAATGCCGGCCCGCTGGTGATCTCGCGCAACCTCTGAGTGCGCTCCCGACGCACCCGTCAATATTTACCTAATTCCCTTACGTCAGATTCAACCTTTGCTGCCATGGTCGCTGCGATAAGCCGGGCGCATTCCGTCCGTCACCATCGCGACCGGGCGGCAAGAGCCGCCGGTTCACGCTCCAGAAGGAGTGAGACATGGACTTTGGCAACGCATCGAAACTGATCCCGCTGGGCAACAATCTCGTCGTTCCCCGCTCGGATGTCCTCGCGACCGTCGGCGGCGTCGCGGTCGATCTCAGCCCCGAGAAGACCGTCCAGTCGGCCGGCGACGCGGTCCGCGTCGATATCGGGCGGCGCGACCAGCGCGATCTTCAGCAGGACGTCCAGGACAAGCGCAGCGAGACGGACCGCCGGCAGGAGCAGGCCCGCCGCGAGAGCGATTTCCGTGCAACCTCGCTGCAGGACGTCATCGAGCGGCGGCTGGTGATCGACCCGCCGACGCGCACCGTGGTGCTGCAGAAGACGAACGTCGAGACCGGCGAAACCGTGCAGACCCTGCCAGACGAGGCCACCCTGAAACTGCGGCGCTACTCGCGCGAGATCGCGGAACGCGCCAGGCTTGCCGAGGACGCGACCGCGCGCTACGTCGAACGCACCGCCTGAGCAGCGCAGTCGTTCAGGCCACCCCCTCACCGTGTCGACAAGCCGCCCGTCATGGGCGGCTTTTTTCGTTGCGAAACCGCGATCCCATCGGGCCCTGCGGCTTCACGAGCGCTTAACCATGTCACCGCTTCGACACGGTCCTGCACAATTCGACGGCAGAAATTTACCCCTTGTTACGGGCTTGCCGCGCAGGGTCCGTGGGTCGGAGCCAGAATGGCCCGACGCCAGAAGGCATCAAACCAGAAGGTTTCACTCACATGGCCGTCACTTCGCTTTCCTCCGGCGTCCGCGCCGCTCTCTCCTCGCTCGCCTCCACGACCGCGACGTCCCAGCAGGGCCAGCTCCGTCTTGCCACCGGCAAGAAGGTCAACTCCGCCGTCGACAACGCCGTCAACTTCTTCACGGCCGCTGGCCTCAACGATCGCGCCGGCCAGCTCACCGGCCTGCTCGATGGCATCGGCAACGGCATCCAGACCATCCAGGCTGCCTCGCAGGGCATCGACTCGGCCGTCAAGCTGGTCGAGTCGCTGCAGTCGACCGTGAAGCAGGCGCAGGCCGACGCCGCCGCCAATCGTCCCAGCAAGGTCGGCACCGCCGACGTCCTCGCCGACGCCGCGGAGGTCACGGCGACCGGCGGCAAGAGCCGCAAGGACATCGCTCTCGACAAGCGCATCGGCCTCGCCGGCGCGGCTGCCGACGCGACTTCGTCCTCGGTCGGTCACCTGATCGACACCACCACCAACACCAACCTCGCCCTGACGGTTTCGGCCGGCTCGACCACCTACACGGTCGATCTGTCCGCCACCGCGACGGTCCGCGACCTCGTCAACTCGATCAACAGCTCTGGTGTCGCCTCGGCCTCGATCGACGACCAGGGCCGCCTGAACGTCACCGGCAACGGCTCCGACACGCTTCGCGTCGGTCTCGGGGCCGGCACCTCGGCCGCCAACGCCCGCACCAACGCCTCCAGCGCCACCAACCAGAACGTCGCCATCGGCCTGCTGGTCGCTGACGGCGACACCGCCGGCGCCGGCATCGTGGCCTCGGGCGGCAACTCGACCGTTCGCTCGAACCTGATCAAGCAGTTCAACGACCTGCGCACGCAGATCGACCAGCTTGCCACGGATGCGGGCTTCAACGGCAAGAACCTGCTCAAGGGCGACAAGCTCTCGATCGTGTTCAACGAGAAGACCGGCTCGCAGCAGAGCAAGCTGGACATCCAGGGCTCCGTCCTGAATTCGGGCAACCTCGGCATCAACACGGCCGTCAGCGGCACGGCGCTCACCGGCGAGTTCAACATCCAGAGCGACACCGACCTCGCCGGCGCCGCGGATGCCCTGACCAACGCCCTGACCTCGCTGCGTTCGACCTCGTCGTCGCTGGGTTCCAGCCTCTCGATCGTCCAGACCCGTCAGGACTTCACCAAGAACCTGGTGAACACCCTGACCCAGGGCGCGGACAACCTGGTGCTCGCCGACACCAACGAGGAAGGCGCCAAGCTGCTTGCCCTGCAGACCCGCCAGCAGCTGTCGCAGACGGCTCTGACGCTCTCCAGCCAGGCCGATCAGGCGGTCCTGCGCCTGTTCTGATCCTTCGTCCGCAGAAGCGGGCTGCCCACAGGATGTGGGCCGAAGACAAGGAAAGCGGCGGCGCGCGAGCGCCGCCGCTTTTCGTTAAGGGTCTTTGTTATGCGGTTAACCATTTATTAGCCTTAACAAATGATGATCGGTCCAGATCAAACCGGACTTGCGCCGAATCGCGCTTTCAGGGGACCGAGAGATGGCGAACACAATTCTCACCGCCGGCGTCAGGCAGAACCTGCTGTCGCTGCAGCAGACCACCGCCGAGCAGGGCGTCATCCAGAACCGCCTCGCCACTGGAAAGCGGGTCAATTCGGCGATCGACAACCCGGTCAATTTCTTCACTTCGCTTGGCCTGAACGATCGCGCCGGAGAATTGCGCGGGCTGCTCGACGGCATCTCCAACGGCGTGCAGACCATCACGGCCGCGTCGCAGGGCATCGACTCGATCACCAAGTTGGTCCAGTCGCTCCAGTCCACGATCAAGCAGGCCCAGGCCGACGCAGCCGCCAACCGCCCGAGCAAATCGGGCGCAGCGGATGTGCTCGCCACCGCGGCGGAAGTGACCGCCACAAGCGGCAAGAGCCGCAAGGACATCGCGCTCGACAAGCGCATCGGCGAGGCCGGTGCGGCTGCCGCGGCCACGGCCACCGACACCGGTCACCTGATCGACACCACCACCAACACCAACCTCGCCTTGACGGTTTCGGCCGGCTCGACCACCTACACGGTCGATCTGTCCGCCACCGCGACTGTTCGCGACCTCGTCAACTCGATCAACAGCTCCGGCATCGCCACCGCCACCGTCGATGATCAGGGCCGTCTCAGCGTCACTGGGCTCGGCTCATCGACGCTCCGCGTCGGTCTCGGCGCCGGCACCTCGGCCGCCAACGCCCGCACCAACGCCTCCAGCGCCACCAACCAGAACGTCGCCATCGGCCTGCTGGTCGCTGACGGCGACA
>FWWL01004582.1_pt1 | contig 23041 bp, 18 predicted proteins | sample 2228331 | NCBI WGS metagenome assembly FWWL01 (sample SAMEA103939775, study PRJEB20133) | metagenome | reverse complement strand
CCGCCCACCCACCCTAAAAGATTTCACAGGGGGCTTCGCCCCCTAGTAATACCCCCGAGGCTAAGGAGGCTAGGCCTCTTTTCTAAGATAGTATCTTAGATACCCCCATTTTTTTAGAAAAGTGCCATAGGCACTAAGCCTCTTTTCTTAATTGTAGGGGGTTAACACATATTTTAATAAAGTGCCTTAGGCACAGTGCCTTAGGCACCCTTAGGCACATATTTCTCTGTTAGAGAAATTTTTCTTAAATAGAAATTTCTGGCAGGTTTCGATGAAATTGGGAAAAATTTAAGGTTTTTTATTAGGTATCGAAAATAGTATTGCTAGGCAAGGATGCCTAGTAAAAATAACATCAAGGAGGATGTGGATATGATTATCAATCATAATATTAGCTCTATTTTTGCTAACAGGCAAGTCAAAGTCAAAAGCTGGGATGTTGACAGTAATGTTGAAAAACTTTCTTCTGGCGTAAAAATCAACAAAGCAAGTGACGACGCTGCTGGTTTGGCTGTTTCTGAAAAAATGAGATCCCAGATAAGAGGTCTTAGGAGAGCAGAAATGAACGCCGAAGATGGGATATCCTTTATCCAAGTTGCTGAAGGTTATCTTGAGCAAACAACAAATGTTCTACAGAGACTAAGAGAATTAGCAGTTCAAGCAGCTAACGGCATCTACACCGATGAAGACAGACTCTATATTCAAGTTGAAGTTTCAGCTTTGATAGCAGAAATTGACAGGATAGCGTCTCATGCTCAGTTCAACGGTATGAACTTATTAACAGGTAGATTTGCAAAATTCACCGGTGAGAATGCTGTTACAGCTAGTATGTGGTTACATATAGGCGCTAACATGGATCAAAGAATACAGATATACATCGGGACGATGAACTCTCAAGGTCTAGGTCTTAAAAACCCCGTTGGTAACCCATTGACAGCCTCGTTTATAGCACTTTCAACACCCGATAAAGCTAATGCTGCAATAGGTTTGATAGACAAAGCATTAACGAAAGTAAACAAACAAAGAGCTGACCTTGGTGCTTACCAGAATAGATTGATGTATGCCGCTAAGTCGTTGTTGACCGGATATGAAAATATGCAAGCTTCTGAATCAAGAATAAGAGATACAGACATGGCATATGAAGTAAGCGAATTTACTAAGAACCAAATACTACTTAATGCTAGCATATCTATGCTTGCACAAGCTAACGCAAGACCACAAGCTATATTGGGATTACTTAGATAAAAATACACAATAATAGATTATATTTTAGGGGTGTTAACCCCTCTTTTTTTGAATCAGAATAACTTTTTCTACCTGTCCTAAAAGAGACAAAGATTCTTTAAACCGGTTTTACCCGTTTATGCTACATACCATTGAGTTTAAAGATTTCTCTTGCGTCATAAAATCTTAAAACTTATGACTAATAAATGTATAGCTTTCTTTAACTTTTTACTTCGATTTCTTCAAACTGATTGAGTTTCTCGTAATCTTCCAGCATATCTTGAGTAATTCTCATTGCGCAGAAACCTGGTCCGCACATGGCACAGAATTTAGCTCTTTTGTATGGATCTTCAGGCAATGACTCATCATGGTATTTTCTTGCAGTCTCTGGGTCTATTGCCAACTCGAATTGCCTAATCCAATCAAAGGCAAATCTAGCTTTAGACAACTCAAGATCCCATTCTTTAGCCCCTTTTAAACCTTTAGCTATGTCTGCAGCATGTGCTGCGATTCTGTAAGCTATTATACCTTGTTTTACATCTTCAGGATTAGGTATGCCAAGATGTTCTTTTGGTGTTATATAGCATAGCAATGCAGCACCATACCATCCTGCCATAGCGGCACCTATAGCTGAGGCTATATGATCATATCCCGGAGCAACATCCGTAACCAAAGGACCTAATACATAGAATGGAGCTTCATGACAAATTTCTTGCTGTAGTTTTATGTTATATTCTACCTGGTGCATAGGTACATGTCCTGGACCTTCTATCATGACTTGGACTCCTTTCTCCCAAGCTTTCAATGTAAGTTCTCCAAGAGTCCTAAGTTCTGCTATCTGTGCTTCATCTGTAGCGTCTTCTATACATCCCGGTCTCAGTCCATCACCCAGGCTTATGGTTACATCATACTTTTTACATATCTCTAAAACTTTATCGAAATGAGTATAAATAGGATTCTCTTTGTTTTTAATAGTCATCCAATGAGCCATTATTGAACCGCCTCTACTAACTATACCGGTTACTCTTTTCTTAGTCAGAGGTATGTAATCTTTCAGTAATCCAGCATGTAAGGTCATGTAATCTACACCCTGTTTTGCCTGAAGTTCAATAATATCTATTATATCATCTTCTGAGATATTCTCTATGAGTTTTCTCTCGTATAGTACCTGGTATATTGGAACTGTGCCTAAAGGCATTGTGGATTCTTTTATAAGAGCAGTTCTTATAAGATTTAAATCTCCACCCGTTGACAAATCCATAACCGTATCCGCACCATACTTCTTGGCATTTCTTAACTTCTCGATCTCTTCTTCTAGAAGAGGATTTATAGCAGATGTTCCAATATTAGCGTTTATCTTTGTCTTGAAAACCTTACCTATAACTATAGGACTTAGACTAATAGATAAGTGATTAATATTAGCTGGAATTACTGCTCTGCCACGAGCTACTTCATCCATAACAACATTAGGTGAAACACCTTCCTTTTCTGCGGCAATTCTCATGGCATCGGTAATGATGCCATTTATTGCATAATCTTTTTGAGTCATATAAACCTCCCTACGCCAGTATTACCTGGATCAGGTTCAAAGGGTCTCCCGCGAACTCAACGGGACTCTCAGGCAGGTTTACCCCACCTCCCCCGAACTTACCAGATATGTTAACTTAAATATAACACAATTTTAGTAGAGTTTCAAATATAAAAATACTAAATTCCTAAAAATTCCCCATGCTCCAGAGGTTTTTACTTAAGAATTTTTATTAGCATCCATCTAGGGTAATTTCCCACCTATCCCTTAGTTGCTTATAAAGGGCTTTCGCCTCCTAGTGTACCCCCGTTTCAAATAGGTTAACTATTTTTTCTATCCTTAGCATCCTACTTGGTGTAATTCCCACCCACCCAACCCTAAATTGTTATTCTAGAGGGCTTTGCCCTCTAAGAGTACTCCGGCTTCTAAGAGAGTAAGTTAATGGGGGGCTTCGCCCACTAAGAATACCCCCGTTTCAAATGGGGTAATCATTTTTTCAATCTTTAGCAACCTATCTAGAGTAACTCCCACACAGCCTTTAGTTACATACAGGGGGCTTTCGCCCCCTAGTAATACCCCCGTTTTTTAAAGAAAGTGCTTTAAGCACCTTAGACACAAGTGCCTAAGGCACTAGCCCTAATTGTTTAGAAGGAAAAACTTTTGTTAAATAGAAATTTCTGGGCCCATGCTCAGTTCAATTTGAAACGTTGAAAAGACATCTTTAAAAATTAGATTAAATTAGGAGGTTTTTATGCCAAAAGAGCAAGTAATAGACGAAAAAAATATTAATACAGTTCTAGCAGAAGATATATCTTTTAAAGGGACTTTGAAATTTTCTACTTCTTTAATGATAAAGGGTAACTTTGAAGGTGAAATAGACGCTACAGGTCATCTAGTAATAGGACCTAAAGCTGTTGTAAAAGCCCAAATAAAAGCAGCAACTATAACAAACTATGGTGAGATAATTGGAAATGTTGAAGCTACCGAAAAACTAGAGTTACTAAGCGGGGCAAAACTAACAGGTGATATTAAAACTCCAGACCTTTATATTGAATATGGTTGTACTTTCAACGGTAATTGTTCTATGCCATCTAAATCTTCTGCGCAATTTTCTCAGCAAAAAGATGCTAAAATAGCCTAAAATATATAAAGGGGGTTCCCCTGGCTTTATGTAATCTAAAAATAATCTCAATCTTTATTTCACTCTTATTTCTCGTCTCTTCTTGTATTCGGTGGCCTGTCGTTTCTACTTCTGTTCCAGCTAAGTTATTAGATCCAGAGAAATCAGAGATATCTTTTGGTAATACCACCAGAAACTTTAACCTTACTTTCAGGAAAGGTATTATAAGATCTAGTATTTTATCTTCTGAGATCCTTTTTCACATATACTATTCACTCCCATCACAAGACTTCTTTCACATTTCATCTACTTTAGAACCTAGATTATCTTTTTTTTCAGCTTCTCAAACAGCTTTAACACTTTCCATAGGTTTATCTTATCTCCATACCTTATATGATTTCACTAATAACCAGTTGTATATAAACAATTTATACGCAAATCCTGCTATATACATGTCTCACGAAATGACTGACTGGTTCGAAATATCTTTTAATATGAAGTTTTTTATTAAAATAATTAATTCTCAAGAAATTATAGGGCAAAATGTTGTCAGTAACTTTCTGGAAGTATTTAGTAAAAATTTCACTACACTGAATTTAGGAGTTTCATTTTTCAAGTTCGTAACTATCGAAGGATATATGTTTGTACCAACTACAGATAACCCTATATCATTTCCCGTACCCGGATTTAGGATAAGGTATGTATTCAATTTTTAGAATTATCTTATTGATATGACCTTTACATCTATTATGTCTTTATTTTGCTTTATCTTATCTATTACCTTGGGTAGTGGCAAAGAGTCAACAGAAATAACCGTCATGGCTTTATCTCCTTTCCTTTCCCTACTAAGTTTCATTTCTGCAATGTTTATATTGTTATCTCCGAGTATTGTTCCTACATACCCTACTATACCAGGTTTGTCGTAGTTCTTTATAAAGACCATTAGATCCGAAAGATCTAGTTCCATATAATAGTTGTCAATTCTAACAATTTTACCTTCGTTATTTGGGTAGATCGAGAACCAAACTTCAGTTTTGGAATTTTTTGAAACTACGCTTATCTTAACAAGATTTGAGAAAATCGAGAAGTGATCTTCTTCCTTGGATTCAATAATTTTTATGCCTAATTCTTCAAGTTTTATCAGTGCGTTAACAAAATTAACAGTGTCTTTTTCGTAGATCTTGGACAAGAAACCTTTCGCTACTGCTCTGGTAATTATGTGAGTTGGCTCTTCTACAACCGTGCCAGAATAAGAGATTGAAATGTTTAGATAGGGCGATTCACTGATCTGTGCAATAAAAGCCCCAACCTTTTCCCCCATGGATATAAATGGCTGAAGTTCTTTATACTTCTGTATACTAACAGAGGGCATGTTAACAGAATTTATTATTATGTTATCTTTGAAAAACTTGACAATAGATTCCGCTATTTCTATGGAAACATTTTCCTGAGCTTCCTCGGTTGAAGCTCCAAGATGAGGAACTACTATACAATTTTTTGCTCCGATTAGAGGATTGTCAACTGGTGGTTCTTTTGAAAAAACATCTATGGCCGCACCCGCTATTCTACCAGAGTTAAGTGCATCTGCTAGATCTTGTTCGTTTATTATTCCACCTCTTGCACAGTTAATTATTCTTACTGACGGTTTCATCATCTCTATTTCTTTTTTGGTTACCATGTTTTTCGTATGTTCAGTCAGAGGAACATGAAAAGTTATAAAATCCGCTTCTTTGTATATTTCTTCTAAGGAAGCCAATTTTATGTTGAGCATCTGAGCTCTTTCTTCTGTTATGTATGGATCATAACCCATAACTTCCATACCTAGAGCTACACATCTCTTTGCGACTTCAGTTCCTATTTTACCAAGTCCTATAATACCAATCTTCTTCCTGAAAAGTTCTACGCCTCTAAAAGATTTTCTGTCCCATTCACCTCTAGAGGTTGAAATATGAGCCCAGGGAATCTTTCTGGCAAGTGAAAACATCAAAGCTATAGCATGTTCTGCTGTAGAAATTACATTACCAGTAGGAGAATTCATAACTATTATACCTTTCTGAGTAGCGTAATCCACATTAATGGTATCTAGACCTACCCCAGCTCTTGCTATGATCTTGAGTTTTTTACCTTTTTCTATGATTTCTCTGTCTACCTTTGTAGCACTTCGCACAATTAGAACATCGTAATCGCCGATGACATCTAAAAGCTCATCTCTAGACATTTTTTCATACACTTTTACCGAAATATTCTCGTAAAAAGATAGAATGTTTAAACCTGCTTTCGAAAATCCATCTGCACATAAGATTTTTACAGATTTTCTCATAAAAATTCTCCCAAAAGATACTTTGTTCCTTAAAGATTAAATGTGAATGTGAATTCTTTTCAAGTCAAAAAATAAGCATAAACTATATGCTATTTGACTTTATTATGGATATTATTTCCTTAATTTGTTCTTTTAAAACGGTGTCTTTTTTGAGTAGACTTTCTACCCTTATTATACTTCTCATAACAGTAGTGTGAGATTTACCTAGCTTGTCACCTATTGAGGTAAATGAAAGAGAAGTTAACTTCTTAATCAAAAATATTGCTATTTGCCTTGGAAGGAGTAAGTTTTCTTTTCTCGAATCTCCGTAAAGATCCGAAGGACTAATCGAATAATACTTAGCAACAGCTTCTATTATTTCACCAACATCGTATTCTATGACTTTTTCAGCTTCCTGTTTAGTTGAGTGAGTAGCATTAGCTTCCGATACATTAGAGCCTTCGTATATCACATCCTTAAGTAATGTTTCGATTTCTTCCGAAGATGGTATTCTCCTCTTAAATGACACATAAGCAATAACTTTTACTAAAGCTGCTTCTATATCCCTTATGCTATTTTTAACATTCTGAGCAATGGCAAGCTTTATCTCTTCGGTTAAGCTTATGTCCTCATCTTCGAGTTTTTTTTCTATGATTTTCATTCTAGTTTCGAAGTCTGGTTGCTTTATCTCAACTATAAGTCCACTTCCAAACCTACTCCTAATCCTATCTGTCAATTCCGTAAGTTCCTTGGGGCTTCTATCACTAGTAAATACCATTTGTTTCTTATCATTAAATAGTTTATTAAACATGTGAAACAGCTCTTCAATCGTCTGTTTCATAGAAGACCTGAAGAACTGAACATCATCCAGAAGTAATACATCCGCTTCTCTATACTTTATTCTGAACGAATTCAAGTTTTTCTTGTTTACCGCTTCGAAAAAATCATTTGTAAACTGCTCACTTGTAACATACACTACTTTTCTGATCTTTGTTTTGTTTATTATTTCATGCGCTATGGCTTGGATCAAATGAGTTTTCCCCAAACCAACCCCGCCATATATAAAAAGAGGATTAAAATTACCACCTGGTTCCTTAGCAACGTTTTTAGCCGAATAAAACGCCAAATCATTACATGGACCAACCACAAAGTTATCAAATGTAAATTTAGGGTTCAAAGAAAACTTCTCTAAAGTTCTATTGTTTTCTATAACCTCCAAAGTTTTACCAACCTTTTCAATCTCTTTACTAATCTTAGAATAAACTTTATCAATTTTCTTTGGAACTTTCTTGGGTGTTCTCTCACTTTCAACTGTCTCTGAATGTGTTTTATCATTCTGGATATCAGTTCTTTTAGACTCTACTTTCACTTCTGTGGAAATGCCGTAATTTTCATACATACTCTTTATCTTTGAGAAATAGTTCTTTTCGATCCATTCTTTTGTAAAGGTATCTTCGACACTTAAAATTACCTTGTCCTGAGTAAAAGATAACTTCACTTTCGACAATATAGTCTTATCAAGCGCATTCCCATAAGTAACTATGTTTACAAACTCCTCCCAAACCCCTATCAGCCCTTCCATACAACCTCTACCCCTGGAAACTTTTAATATCATTTGCAAACTTATAGCAAATGTATTTATAAATGAACCTTAGCAGTTTTATCAATACAATTTTCAACATCCTTTAAACAAACCCTCAAAAATTTCACACATCCTAGATAAGGCTATTTACATAGCTTCCAAGCACCTAATACCAAAACATATTAGTATATATTAACTTACACTCACTAAAATCCTTCTAATTCAACAGTTTATTGAAAAATAGTTTGGTTTTTCACAACCGAATCTAAGAAACTATTCACAAGTTTATATGTCTTATTCGTAGAACCAAAGGATTTAGATATCTCTACCATTTCATCAATAGCTATTCTAACAGAAAGAGATTTATCAAACTTTACCAGGTATATTCCTAAATAAAGCAATGCCTTATCGATTATGGATATTGTTTCCTTGTTCTTTTTGTAGTACTTCTCAAAAATTTCCTCTATCTTGCTGAAATTTTTCTTTAATCCTTCTACTATTTTTACAGCATTCTCAATTATAAAATCTTTGTTTCTAAATTCCAAATCATCTTTATGAATTTCTTCGACCCATTCCAGATTTTCTGCTTCTTGAAAGCTTCTCCCAGACAAAACTTGGTATATGACCTGAAGAGCTATTTCTCTAGAAATCCTTTTATCATATTTCATACGAATTCAAAAACCATTCCATATTCTATAAGATCTTCAAAACCAATTTGTAGTTGGATTTTGGATCAAAAACTCAAATAGTTTGTAAATTACATTCTTTCTTTTTCGTACTGGGATTTGAGAAAGAGTTTTTATTTCAAACATGATAGCTTTTAGGCAGGTTCCTATGATTTTGACAATCAATTTTACCATCATTGATCATTTTTAACCACTTTTTCCCAGGAGACCTTATGCTTGATAGTTTAGTGAATATAATTAAGTCTAACAATACCATAACTATCGTTTCAAAAGACAAAGGTGGAAGTGTTTGGGCTACTAAAGTTTACTACGGATATGCAGATGATGGCCATCTATACGTGATACTAGAAAAGAAAGGCCATGCCTATACAAACATACTGGAAAACAAAGAAATTTTCTTTGTCATAGAAAAAAATGATCCTATTAAATTTGCACAGGGTATAGGGGAAGTTGAAATACTTGGTGATACTGATAAAGTAAATGAAAGAAGATATGTTACAAGCAAAAATTTTCCAATAATACCTTTCCTGAGAACTACAGAAACTGTAGTAGTAAGGATAAAAATTAAAAGGGCATTTGTAAGTGATTTTTCTGAGGGTTGGAAACCAAGAATAGAAGTTGATTTGGGGAATCCTAAAACTTTTGAAGAGTTTATAAATCGCATGAGAAAAGAACCAAAATTCAAAGTATTTATACAGGCAACCAGACCTTGGGCATTACCTGCTACATTTTCAGCGGTGTTATTTGGTACTCTCATATCGCCTACTGTGGATTTAATTAAGTTTGCCTTGGTTTCACTAGGAGCTATTCTTGTACATCTTGGAATAAATGCCTTTTCTGATTACATGGACTATAAGAAAGGTGCGGATAAATGGTATACTCTAGGATCCAGTAGGGTGTTAGTAGACGAATTAATCAAACCTCGAGAACTGTTTTTACTTTCATCCGTTTTGTTAATTGGAGCATTAATCGTTGCTTTCGTAGTTTTATATTTGACTAACTTTAATAAAGTTATGGTTTACCTAATTATTATAGGTACAGTGGCTGGTTTATTCTATGCTTTTGTGCCCATAGGGTGGAAATACATAGCTCTCGGGGATGTTGCGGTTTTTATTGCTTGGACTGGAATAGCCTTTGGATCATACTTTATCCACACCCTTAACCCTAACTGGAATGTAATTTTGGCATTTTTGCCAATCGCCCTACTGATAGTAGCAATTCTACAAGGAAATAACATGAGAGATATAAAAGATGATATATCTTCAGGATATATGACCTTTGCCTCAATACTAGGTAATACAGGTTCAAAAATATACTATACAACTTTGGTTTCTCTTTCTTACTTGCTTGTAATACCTCTGATAACTTTTGGTATACTACCATTTTGGTCACTAATTGTATTCGTATCTTTACCATCAGCTATAAAAAACATAAAATGGGCATTCTTAGATAACTATATACAGCACGGTATGTTAGATTTGTATACTGCTAGATTGCTACAAAACTATAGTGCTCTCATGGTTATAGCTTTGCTAATCCCAAAAATAGTTTATAATAACTAGATCTCACTTGCTTAGTAAGATGTTACCAAAGGCGCCTAAGGGTGTCTAAGACACTTTCTTAAAATATGTGGCAAAGCCCACTATAATCAATAAGAGATACCTAGCTTCTAGGAAAAGATGCTTATCCTCTCAAAACGGGGGTACACTTAGGGGGTGAAAACCCCTATAAGTAACTAAGGGATAGGTGGGCGGGCGCCTAGGGCACTGTACCTATGGCACTTTTTTAAAATAGGGGACGGAACACCTTAGAATTAAAGGGAAAAAGTTTAGCATCCTAAAACGGGGGTATTACTAGGGGTAGTAGCCCCCTATGAAATCTTTTAGGGTGGGTGGGAGTTGCCCTAGATGGATGCTAAGAAAAATTCTTAAGTAGAAATTCCTGGGAATCCTTTCTTCCAATTTGAATTTATTTAGATAACTTTTCTAAAATTAAGTTGACTTTTTAAATAAGCAAGGAAGGGTAAAATATGAGGGTAAGAGTTTCAGTAAAACCAATATGTAGTAAATGCAAGGTTATAAGAAGAAAAGGTAGAATAGTCGTTATATGTGAAAATCCTAAGCATAAACAAAGACAAAGAGGAGGTAGAATCTCATGGCACGTATAGCAGGTGTCGATCTTCCAAACAAGAGACTCTTAGTAGCTTTGAGGTATATCTACGGTATAGGTAAATCTTTAGCTTACAAAGTACCTTTGAAGTTGGGTATAGACCCCCAAAAAAAGGTTTCAGAGTTAGCAGAAGAAGAATTCATAAAATTAAAGAACGAAATAGAAAAAAATTACAAATTAGAAGGTGATCTTAGAACGGAAATAAGATTGAATATAAAAAGATTAATTGACATAGGTTGTTACAGGGGTATAAGACACAAGAAAGGGTTACCCGTTAGAGGGCAAAGAACTAGAACTAATGCTAGAACAAGAAAAGGACCAAGACCTCACAGATTAGGTAAGAAAACTAAGACTAAGTAACTCATCTGAAGGTTTTTATGAGGGGTAGAGTTTATATAATATTATCCCTCTTTGCCGTTTTAATTTTACTTCTTGTTTTTTTGTTTCTAGTAGATAGAGGGGAAGTAAAGGTAATCCAGAGAGAGAATGATCCCCTTTTCGGAAAACTAGAATCCAAATATATAGATTATATCAAAATATGGTATAGAGATTATTATGATCGTACTGTCGAATACAGTTACGAAATGTTAAAAATTTCGAATAGATGGTTTGTAAAATATTCAAATACCGTAGACAGGATAGAAACTAAGTTAGCTAATTTTATAGTAAATATACTTGTAGATTTAGAATCCTTGCAGAAAATAAAAACAAACGAAGTAGAAGATTATTTTAACACATTTGGTTTTTCAAAGAGCAATGCTTTGATACTTTTTTCCGCGAAAGGACAAACAAACTATTTTACTGTAGGTGATTTAACTGTTCCTAAAGATTACTACTATGTTTTGAAATCTGGAGACCTCGAAAAGGTACATCTCGTTTATGCTTATAAAATCGATAATATTTTGAAATACCCCCATGAGCTTAGAGATAAGAACATATTCACTGAAGACTGGACAAATTCAATCATATCTGTAAACTACGAAAGCATTTCCAAATCAAAGTTTACTTTGGTCAATGATAGTGGCAAATGGCTTCTAGATGGTAGTAATAAAGAATTAGACAGTGTGTTTGTTGAGAAAAATTTTCTGACAGAGCTTAAAAGCCTCAGAATAGAAGGTTTTATAGATGGTTACGAAAAACAGAAATATATCAGTTCAACTAATAGATATTTGGGGAAGATATCTTTAACAGACAAACTGAGTAATCATATTGAGATTTTTGTTTTAGAAACCAACACCACTAGAATCGTATGCTTCGAACCAACTAGAAATTCTGTTTTCGTTTTGGATTATCAGGCTAATATCCATCTGTTTAATAAGAATATAGAACAATTCTATAAGTTAGAGGTAGAAAAATGAGATGTGCTGTGATAATGGCTGGTGGTAAGGGAGAGAGATTTTGGCCTAAGAGCACTTTCTCTAAACCAAAGCAATTTTTAAAACTTATAGGGAATAAATCTATAATAAGGTTAACATACGAAAGACTTCTGGAGTTTTTACCAAAAGAAAATATTTTTGTAGTAGTTGGTGAACATCTAGTAGATTTAATACTAGAACATATACCAGAGCTAGTTAAGGAAAACATAATAATAGAGCCATTTCCTAGGAATACAGCACCAGCCATAGGTCTTGCTTCCGTTTACATAAGAAAATATTTCGGTAATGCCACCACATTTATAACACCCTCAGATCACTACATAGCTGACTTAGAGCAATTCGGAAAATGTTTAGAAATTTCCTTTGAGATGGCAGAAAAGTATCTTTCTCTTATAACGCTAGGCATCAAACCTTCAAGACCAGATACAGGCTATGGATACATAGAAGTAGGTAATGTCATAGAAAGAAAAGGTACAATTAGGATTTTTGAAACTATAAGATTTGTAGAAAAACCCAATTACGAGAAAGCAGTAGAATACATAAATAGTGGTAACTTCTTATGGAATAGTGGTATGTTCACATGGACGGTGTCAACTGTTATAAATGAAATATCCAACAACATACCAAAATTAAGAGATGCATTAGTCGATATCGAAGAAAGTTTAGGTACATCTAGGGAGAAAGAAGTATTAGGTGAACTATTTGAAAATGTAGAAAACATTTCTATTGATTACGGTGTTATGGAAAAAAGTAAATCTATATTATGCGTTGAGAGTAATTTTAAGTGGGATGATATAGGATCTTGGGGAAGTGTTTATAGGCTAAATGAAAAAGATGAGCTTGGAAATGTAGTAAAAGGAAATGTGGTATACAACAACGTGAAAAATAGTTTGCTGATAGGAGATGAAGATGGTGTTTTATCTGTTTCTGACATGGAAAATGTTGTAGTTGTCAAGGAAGATCAGAAAATCTTGGTACTTCCTCTCAACAAAGATCAAAATGTCAGAGAAATAGTAAATATCATGAAAAAGCAAGATAAGTATATTAGATACCTTTAAAACAATTTGTTCAGTTAGCTATACTAACCATTTACTATTCAACACCCTAAAAATTACCAGCACTTTGATGGTTATATTTCTTTTCAGATTGACTCATATCACATTTAAACTAATTGCATAATTCAAAGTTTTGCCACCTAACCTAAAGTAAAATGTACAGAATTTTCAGAAATTTCTACTTAGCAAAAATTTTCCCTTCTAAAAGGTAAAATTAGGATGGGTGTCTAGGACACTTTCTTAAAAAAGAGGCCTAGCATCGTGCCTAAGTGCTTAAAGCACTTTCCTTAAATAATGGGGTATTACTAGGGGGCTAAGCCCCCCTGTAAGCAACTAAAGGGTGGGTTGGATGGGAGTCGCCCTAAATAGGTTGCTAAAGATAGAGAAAATGATTACCCTATTTGAAACGGAGGTACACTTAGGGGGTGCCTAGGGCACTTTTCTAAAATGAGGGTATGCTTAGGGATTAGCCCCTATAATTGAGAAAAGAGGCTTAGACTCAGGGCGGGTTGGGTGGGAAGTTACCCTAGATAGATGCTAAGAAAAATTCTTAATCAGAAACCTCTGTAGAATTTTGCTACCTGAGATTACTTTTTTTAGAGAAATAGAAAGATAGACATCCCAAACACAGTTATTACCACATCCCTCTGAACATACTTTTGATAGAATTAAATTTTGTAAATTAGATAAACCACAGATGGATTATAAAATCTGAAAATTATCAAAGAGAAATCAGAGTTGAAATAACTACTTTATAATTCGAAAATATATAGATGATGTTAAGAATCCTATTTGGAATAATATGTGTGCTTCTTGGTGTTTTTGGACATTCAAGCGAGTTCGAGAAAAGTTTAGGATTAGCTATATCTAATATCTCTTCCAAAAATTACTTAGAAGCATTAAATGTTTTAAATTCGATAGTACCTAAGTCTATAGAAGAATCTCGAAAATATAATTTCTACAAAGGAAAAACTTACTATCTACTGGAAGATTTTCAAAGAGCTTTAGAGTCGTTTAAAAAGGTGCTAGAATATAAAACAAATGATTTCTTATTTGCCTCTTCATTATACGATTGTATCTCGATATCGTTTCTAGAAAACAACTACGAAAATGTCAGAGAGTATTCCGAAACATATCTAAGTGAAATAGGTGATATTTACGGACTCGAAGCAAATGTACTATATATGTATGGAAATGCCCTTATCAACACAGATAGATTTTCTACTTTTTCTTACATCAAAAGTAAATATTCGAAAAAATATCCAAATATAATCTCACTTTTGGAGAAAGAAGAATCTTCAAAAGAAGAAATCAGGAAAAAGAAAGAGTATGAAATATTACAGATCAGAGAAACATTAAAAAATATAGATTCCAAAATAGAAAAAATTCTGAAAAAAAATGACGAAGAGTACACTAGGCTTTTAGCCATATTAGAAATACTACAGCTTAAGGAAGAAACACTTAAATTAAAAAAGTATAAGCTAATACTAGATGAATAAATTAAATGTTACCATCTATATGTTAATGTGTAATGCACGCAGAGATTATTATTTTCTTCTACAGTTAAGCTTGGAATTAAAGAGAATTTTTTAGGCTTATCAAACAAAAGTAAATTCTCTAACCTACTATTCCATGAGTTCGCATATATGAACGGTGTTGAGAGATTGTAAACATAAAACACTAACGTAACAACACCCCAAAGTTCTTTAGACCCATATACAATTTCTTTAGACCCATATACAATACCAGTAAAATATGGAGAGATAAGAGATATTAAAAAACTAGTGTTGTCTCCGATTACTAAGCTTCCCAAACCCGGTATTATATTAAGCACTGAGGATATTATTTGTCTTGCCAGGCCGATTTTATGTTTTTCATACAAACTTTCTCTAACTTCAAAACTAAGCAATACTACATCCTTTTGGAGAGTAGAAAAATAAACATCATTAAATATATCTTTCCTTCTCATAGCATCCTCTATATCTTTAATGATTTTGTAATCTGATTTTACTTGTTTTGTAAGTTCAGAAGTTTGGGTAGTTACGTTTTGGTCAGTTGGAAGGTTTATTTTGAGTTCCAGTACTTCATTTTCTAGAAGAACAACTGATTTGGTGAAAACAACTTCTTTTGTCGATTCCTTTCTTACAACAATATTATATGGCACTTTTGAAAGAACCTTTGAGGAGATAGTTTGATTACCAGATATGTCTCTAATAATACTGTCATTGATTAAAAGTGAATACTTTTCTTTGTCGAGTCTTATATCAAACTTGATCGTAGCAAACCCTACCTCTTGCTTTAATAAAAATGAAGAAAGAGACCTAACCATATTGTCTGAAATTTCAAAAAGATCTTGACTAGATATTCTATCTCTGTATACCTCTTTCCCTTCTCTATCTAAAAGGGTAAGCATATACGTAGTTACATCTCCTTGAACATCAAACTCTGCTACCATGTAAAAATCAAAACCCTTGTGAAAACTAACTACCTCCCTATAATCCTTATCCTTTATATTGTAATCGGATTCTATTATCTCAACATTGGGTAATATTTCAGCAAATGTTAAGAAAGACTTTTTCACACCCGTAGAGTATGTTATATCCTTTACATCTTTTTTTGAGAAAAATGGAAAGATTAGTATCTTCGTTTTTGCAAAAGAAAGTATTGGAAGTAATGTTATGATTCCTAAGGTTACAACATTCCTAAAAAACACCAACCAGTATCTTAACATAGTGAAACACTCCCAAAATATAACATTACTTCTTGATATTATATTAAAACTCCAGTATTTTTATTTTCAATATCTCTGGATTCCCGTCCAGGAATTTCTATTTAAGAAAAAATTCTCTAACAGAGAAAAAGAGAGTTTGAGATGAAAAGCTTCTCGAGAAAATAAAAACGGCGGATATCTTAGACACTTTCTTAAAAAAATCGGGGCGCCTAAGGGTGCTTAAAGCACTTGTGTCTAAGAGTGCCTAAGGCACTTTCTTAAAATAAGGTGTAAAACCCCCTACAATTAAGAAAAGAGGCTTAGCCTCCTTAGCCTCAGGGCGGGCGGTTGGGAGTTACCCTAAATAGGATGCTAAAGAGCAAACAAAAGTTACCTAACTAAAACGGGGGTACACTAGGGAGCGAGGCCCCCTATGAAATCTCTTAGGGAGGGAGGGTGGGAAATTACCTAGATAGGATGCTAAGAAAAATTCTTAAGTAGAAACTTCCTACCCTACTCCAAAAATGCTTCAGCAGGAATTATGACAGCACCTAGGATGGTAAATGTTAACATAAATACAAAAAGAAATAACTATGATGCTAAAAAGCAAATAAGACTTACTTAGCCCAAATCAAAAAAGAAACGCTTCTATTAGGTATCTAAAACACTTTTTAAAACGAGGTGTCTAGGACACTCTTTCAAAAAAGAGGCCTAGCCTCAAAGAGGCTTAGCCTCACTTAGGGGGTAAAGCCCCCTATATAAGCAATTAAGGGTGGGTGGGGGTTACTCTAGATAGGTTGCTAATAAAAATCCTTAAATAGAAATTCCTGGAGCTTTAGACAAGAATATTGTATTATAGCTTGAAAGTATTATAATGTGAAACTTAAAAAGTATAGGTAATGGGGAATATCGCTAGACAAACCACTAATAACTAGCAATGGATAAAATTTTTAAAGAACATGAGGGGATGGTCGGATTTGAACCGACGAATAGCGGTTTTGCAGACCGCCGCCTTAGACCACTTGGCTACATCCCCATTTTTGATAACATATCATAAATATTATTATTAATATCATCATGCCTAACTTTCCACATCTGAAACACAAATTTAACCACCGGAGAGGATATCAATTTTTTGGAACTTATTTGAAATTGAGGTACATTTAAGGTGCGAAACCTCTAGAACAACAATTAGAGGGGGTACCTAGGGCACTTTTTAAAAAAAATGTGGGGCGCCTAAGGCGCTTTTTTAAAATAGGGGATGAAACCCCTACAATTAAGAAAAGAGGCCTAGCCTCCTTAGCCTCAGGGCGGGTGGGTAGGAAGGTACCCTAAATAGATGCTAATAAAGATTCTTAAGTAGAAACCTCTGGCAAAACGCTACAATAAATTGAAACCTAAAACGCAAATATTCAAACTACATATAATGTATTACTATCAAAGAACTATATCGACTTCGAGAAGAGAAGAGATCATAGATATAACAAATATTGTAAAGGATGCTGTTAAATCTTCCGGCGTGATAAACGGTATATGCGTTGTATTTGTTCCTCATACTACTTGTGCTGTCTCTATCAATGAAGATGCAGATCCCAGTGTAAAAAGCGATGTTATAAATACTTTGAGAAAATTAGTACCGCATTCTGGAAGTTATGAACATACTGAAGGTAATTCCGATGCACATATAAAATCCACTATAATAGGCCCTTCTTTAACTTTGATAGTCTCAAATGGTAATATTGTTCTCGGTACATGGCAAGGAATATATTTTTGCGAATTCGATGGTCCTAGGCAGAGAAACATAATTATATCTCTATTTACAGACGAAAAGTAACATCTTGATGAATAGGAAAAAGCCAATGTGCATAAGGCATTCTTCTAAATAGAGGGTATCTAAGACACTTTCTTAAACTAGTTTTACTCTTTTAGAAGAGAGAGTACTCTTAGAGAAGCCTCTATGACACTTTCTTTGAATAATGGGTATAATCTTAGGGGGCCCTAAGGCGCTTGTGTTTAAGACACTGTGTCTAAGGTACTTTCCTTAAAAAACGGGGGTGCCTATGGCACTTTTCTAAAAAACGGGGGTATTCTAGGGGACGTAGCCCCCTTTTAGGGTGGTGGGTGTGGTTACTACAAATAGGTTGCTAAGCAGAGGGACTTCCTCCATCTATAACTCCCTTTCAGAAGGAAAAATTCTTGTTAAATAGAAATTCCAGTGTCAGCTATTGTTTTTGTAGAAAGTAGCGTTGAGTAGTAGATAAAATTACTTCAGGAGAGTGTTATGCAGCAGGAAAAGTTTAGGTTTTCAAGAGTACCTGTAAACATAGAAGCGGAATATGAATTGAAATCGTTAAAAGATAAATGTACAATAATAGACATATCTCAAGGTGGTATGAGAATAGAAGTCAGACAGGTTTTAGTCCCAGGTGATATGATAAAGATAAAATTTCACATATTTTTACCAAAGGCAGGAAGGGAAGAAATTGAAGCATGGTGTGTTGTTCGAAGCTTTTCTGGAGATGAGGCTGGATTGGAATTTGATGAAATACCATACGCAAAAAAAGATTTACTTATGGAGTACATAAATCATCTATTGATACTCTATGGAAAAGAAAAAAGAGAACCTTACTAGGGTTAGGATTTCTTGTTTTTAATTTGGCAATTTCTATAAGGGTAGCCCCCCCCTACAGTTAACTTAGGGAGGTTGGGTGGATTTATACTCTAAATGGTTTGCTAAGTTAAAGATGATAAACTTGACTTCGAAATCTGCTATGGAAGTACTCTTAAAGGGGCACCTAAGGGTGCTTAAAGCACTGTGCCTAAGGGCGCCTAAGGGTGCCTATGGCACTTTTCTTAAAACGGGGGTATTCTTAGGGGGCCAAGCCCCCTATAATTAATAAGAGAGGCTTAGCCTCGCGCCTAAGGGTGCCTAGGGCACTTTCTTTAAATAATGGGGGTGTCTAAGTAATTGAGAAAAGAGGCCTAGCCTCAAAGAGGCTTAGCCTCAGGGTGGGCGGGAAGTTACTATAAATAGTTTCCTAAGCAAATGAATTTATATCAAAAGTGTTTCAGATAATTCTAATAGTAAATTATGTCTGAGATATAATAGTTCTTTACGCATCTAAAAAAACAATTTAAGGAATTTTTCAACAGTTTCGTAAGTGTTTTCAGGAATTTCTACTTAAGTTTTTATTAGTATCCATCTAGGGTAACTTTCAGCCCCCTACCCTAATTGTCCCTTCCTAATTGTCCCTTTTAAAAGGAAAAATTTTTGCTAATTTTTGTTAAATGAAATCCCTGTAAGTGTTTTGATATAGGTATTTGAGATAGGTAATTGTTCCTAGAAGAACCTAATTGATAGAAATGGTATTGGATCTACTATTTCTGTACCTATTCTTACTTCGTAGTGTAAATGGTATCCTGTTGCTCTACCGCTGTTTCCCATAGCACCTATTATATCTCCTTTTTTAACTTTTTGTCCTGGAACTACATATGATCTCATCAAGTGGGCGTACACTGTGGTAAAACCGTATTTATGGGCTATTTTTACTACTCTTCCGTATCCACCAGAATATTCTGTTGAAACAACAACACCATCAGCAGCTGCAATAACTGGCGTTCCCGGCCAATGAGCTATATCAACACCTGAATGAAATTTAACTACTCTTGAAAATGGATCTCTTCGATATCCAAATTTTGATGTTATATGACCAAAACCATTGCCCACAGGCCATATTGACGGTATATTTCTCAACACTTCTTTTGAACTCTCTACGAAGACTACAAACTTCTGCATCTGTATTTTGTATATCTCTATCTCTTTTTTTAATTCATAGAGATAATCGATTTCTTTTGGTTTAGCTTCTATTAATTCTGAGAGATTTTGATCCAAATTGTTTGTCGATTCTTCTTGATTTCTGCTAACCGAAGGAAAATCACTGATTTCTTCTATATTTCTACCAATAGTTGTTAAAGATAACACTCTATTAATATCCGACCTAAAGCTTGCAAACCTGTTTTGAAGTAAGTGTACATTTCCAATAAATTTCGATATGTACTCTTCTTTGATGCGATTTTGCTTTTCTAACCTGATAAGTTTTTGATCTGTTGTTTTTTTATTGGAAACTGATACCACTGAAGTTACTATGGCTATGATTAAAATTACACTCAGAAAAAGAAGAGTGAAATTTGAGACATGTATAGTCCATATTTTTTTCTCGGAATGGGGTACTAGCATTATGGTAAGTTTCTCATAGCCCCATTTCAGAAATTCAGAATACTTAATTTTAGCCCACCTCTTAAATGAATACCAAGCGTGATCAAAATCACTCTTTATTTTTGAGTTTAAACTTTTCAAAAAAAGTCTCAAATTCCTCATGCCAATTACCCCCAATTAGATTTTTAAGTTTTGAAAAATCGGTAAGTCAATACTTGCATTTATTGTAATAAATATCGTTTTCGTTTGTCAATAATATTAGAAAACTTATCAGAGACTTCTATTTTAGAATTTTTAGACTCCGCTAAGGTGAGCAATAGCCACGCAACCCACCCTTGATTTGTGAATACTCCCATTTTTCTTATACATCTGTTAGAGAAATTTTTCTTAAATAGAAATTTTTGCAAAACTTAAGGAATGAAGATCAGGATAAATGGGCACTCTTAGGGGAACAAGCCCTAAAGCTAACTTTAGAGTGTGTTGATTGGAAGCTGCCCTAGATAATCTATTTAGCTTAGATAGTAGAATATATTTCATTGAATATTTTTTTGAGGATGAAAAATGATCAAAGATCTAAGAAAATTGGGGTTGCAAATCAGGATTTATTAGGTTTTGAGAGGCTTTTGCCTCAATATTCTAAGAGAGTTGAATACGGTTATAATTGTAACACCTACATCCGCAAAAACTGCTTCCCACATTTCAGCAATACCTAAAAATCCAAGCACTACAAATAAAAACTTCACGGACAAAGAAAAAACTATGTTCTGAATTATTATGTTCCTGACTCTCTTTGAAATAGATATAGCTAGAGGTATTTTTAACAAATTGTCATCAGTTATAACTATGTCAGAATATTCAAGAGATAAATCCGTCCCTTTTCCCCCCATGGCAATGCCTAGGTATGCTCTAGATAACGCAAGCGAGTCGTTTATACCATCACCTACAAAAGCTGACTTCCCGCTTTCCGAAACTATATTAGCTTTTTCATTAGGTAGAAGTTCACCTATCCCAAGAACATTTAAACTACTGGCTACATAATTAGTAGCCTCTCCATTATCTCCCGAGAGTATTGTAATATTGTCTATGCCTAAGTCTTTCAGATGCCTTATAGTGTCATAAGCTTCTTCCTTTATACTGTCACCAATGACTATATGACCAGCATACTTGAAATCAATTGATATATTAACTGTAGTATCAGAAAAATTACATTTCTCATGAGATATATCAAAGTAATGTAAAATTCTATCGTTGCCTAGTATAACTTTTCTACCATCTACTATAGCTGTTACACCCATGCCTGGATATTCTTTATAATCAGAAATATCACAGATGAGGTTATCTTTGCCATAATTTTCTCTTATGGACTTTGCTATGAGGTGATTTGAATTAGATCCTACTTTTGCAGCAACTTCCAAAATCTCATCAGGTGTAACCCCCTCCATAGCATAGATCTCCCTTATCTTAAATTCGCCTTTGGTAATTGTGCCAGTTTTATCAAAGTATATAGCTTTTATATCATTGAGTTTGTCTACACAATCAGCTCCTTTTACTAAAATACCGCTCTTTGATAAAGCACCAATACCAGCGAAATACGAAAGAGGTATGCTTATTACAAGACTACAAGGACATGATATCACGAGAACAACAAGACTTCTATACAAAGCTTCCTTAAAAGGAATTCCGAAAACTAAAAGTTGCAAAAATATCATTACAAGAGTTAACATAATAACAGCAGGTGTATAAATTGAAGCAAACTTCGTAAAAAACATTTCAGTTCTGGATTTTCTATGGGAAGCTTCTTCCAAAAACTCTATAATTTTTGATATTGAAGAATCTTTATAATGCTTTGTGACTTTTACCTTTAAAATACCTTCCTTAACAATACTACCCCCAAAGACCTTATCACCTTCTTTTAGAAACTTTGGCAAGTTTTCACCAGTTATCGGAGAGGTATCGACATATGAATTACCTTCCACAACTACACCATCTAAAGGTATTTTTTCTCCTGTCCTTACGATTATCTCACTTCCTACTTCTACATCTTCTGGTTTCACTTTCACTAAACCATCTGGTGTAATTAGATTTACGTACTCAACTTTAAGCTCAAGAAGATTTTTTACCGACTCTCTGGAATTATTGACAGATAGACTTTCTAAGAACTTACCTGTTCGATAAAATAACATCACAGCAGTAGCTTCTTCTAGCTTTCCAATAGCTATAGCTCCAATAGTAGCAATACACATCAAAAAATGTTCATCGAAAATTTTCCCTTTCTTTAAACTGTCAAAAGTTCCCTTAAAAACAATATAGCCTCCAAGTATGTATATTAATACGAAAATACCATCAGAAATAAAAGGGTGTAAATTCCTTAAAACAAACAAAGAAGTAAAATAAGAAAAAATCATTGAAGATAAGAATATGGTTTCTCTCTTTAAGTCGAATCTAAAGTCATCATGATCATGATGAATGTATTTATCAGATTCTACAATTTCAATTTCAGGCTCTATTTTTTTTATCTCTTCTTTCACTTTTTGAATGTCTTTTGTTTTGATTTTCATAGAAAGAGTTGGAAAATCTATTGAAACATATTCTACAAAATCTAGCTTTTTTAAAGCATTCTCTATTTTCATAGCACAATGCGCACAATCCAAATTTCTAATAAAAAATTTCCTCATATTATAAGTATAACATGATTAAACTTCTGAAAACTAATTGTTTAAAATATATTTAGAAACGTTCGTTTGATTATTGTAATAAGTGGGAATACTCTTATGGGGTGCCTAAGGCACTTTTCTAAAATAGGGGTGAAACCCCCTATTAGTTAACCTAAGGAAGGGATGAGTAGGATTATTCTAAATGGGCTGATAAAAATCAAAGAAACTTAGCCTATTAGAAAACGGAGGTGCTTAAAGCACTTTCTTTAAATAGTGGGGGTATTACTAGGGGGTAAAGCCCCCTACAATTAAGAGAAGAGGCCTAGCCTCAGGGCGGGTGGGTGGGAATTACCCCAAGTAGGATGCTAAGGATAGAAAAAATAGTTAACCTATTTGAAACGGGGGTACACTAGGAGGCGAAAGCC
>FWWL01004580.1_pt1 | contig 23043 bp, 24 predicted proteins | sample 2228331 | NCBI WGS metagenome assembly FWWL01 (sample SAMEA103939775, study PRJEB20133) | metagenome | reverse complement strand
CTCCGGCATTGGCGTCTATATGCTCCTCTTCGGGAGCCGCAAGCGCCCCCTGACGGGGCGGCTGGCCACCCATGCCCCCTGGCCCCTCACCCTCTCCCCCGCCCAGGAGGAACGCCTGCGGGCAGGCCGCCTGCTCCACTGCGGTGGCTACCTCCACTACCCCCAGGTGTGGGGGGAGCCCACCGAGGCCCTCTACCGCAAGGCCAACGAACTGGGCCTCCTCACCTCCTTGGACACCCAGTTCCCCCTCGTGCCGGTGGAGGGGACCTGGAGGCAGTGCTTCGGAGACCTCCTGCGCTACGTGGACATCCTCTTCACCGACGAGACGGAGGCCCTGGCCATCACCGGGGCAGCGTCGCCCGAGGAGGCGGGGCAAGCCCTCCTCCAGGAGGGCCCCGACCTCGTGGTGGTCAAACTGGGGGCGGAGGGGGCCCTGCTCTTCGCTCGGGAGCGGGTTTACCGTCAGCCGGCCCTGCCTCCGCCCGCCTTCACCGACTCCATCGGCGCGGGCGATGCCTTTGACGCGGGGGTGCTCTATGGGGTGCTGGCCGGCTGGGACCTGGAGCAGACCGCTCGGTTCGCCGCGGCGGTGGCCGCGCTGACCCTGCGGGGGATCGGCGGCGTCCAGACCGCGCCCACCTTGGAGGAAGTGGAAGCCTACCTGGCCTCCCTCCGTTGACAGGGTGAGAGGCGCGCGAGGACCTCCCTCATGGATGGGCCGTCTTGCGGCGGATGGGGAGGGGGTCTGCCTCGCACGAGCGGTAGAAGCAGAGCAAGGTGCTCCCGTACTTCCGCTGGTCCACCAGGCGCAGGCGAGCGAGGTTCAGGTCCTCAAACTCCTTGGGGTGGATCTGGACGATGACCTCGCTGCCCGGCGCGAGGGCGCTGCTTCCCTCAAGGGCCAGGAGGGCCTCCTTCCAGAGGCCGCGGTACTGGGGCGGTGCAACGTAGATGAGGTCAAAGGGCTCCTCGGTGCGGGAGAGGTAGCGGAAGGCATCGTCCAGGACGACCTCCGCCCCCTCCTCCAGCCTGGTGCGGCGCAGGTTCTCCCGGAGCACGCGGAGGGCCTTGGGACTGCGGTCCACGAAGACCACGCGGGCCGCGCCGCGGCTCAGGGCCTCTATCCCCACGCTCCCGGTGCCAGCGAAGAGGTCCAGCACCCGCGCTCCCTGCACCCGCTCCCCCAGGACGCCGAAGAGGGCGGTCTTGACGCGGTCGGTGATGGGGCGTGTGCCCTCCCCGGGAACGCTCAGGAGGCGCATCCCTCGGGCCTTCCCGCCCACGACCCTCACGGCGCGCGCCTCCTCCCGGCAACGGGCCCCTGGGGCCTCCCCGTGCGCAGGAAGGCCCACAGGCGGGCCGGTTCCCACAGGCGGTTCCGAACGAGGAACCAGCAGAGGGCCGCAAGCCCGGCCAGTTCAAAGAGGACCAGTTTCGGCTCCTCCCGCACGACGTCGGCGTAGGCCTCCAGGAAGTCGCCGGGGGAGCCCACGTGGCGCCACTGGTGGAACCGGAGGCCACGGAAGGGCCAGAGGAGGGTCTGGGTGAAGCCCCACATGCGGTCGGCCACCAAGTGGCCGGAGAAGGCCAGGGCGTAGGGGAGCCAGCCCCACGCCCGCCGTGCCAGGAGCACGGCCCAGGCCAGGGCGTGGAGGAGCAGGGTGTGGGAGAAGAGGAGCGCGGCGCCGGAGTTGGGGAAGATGAAGACGGCCAGGGGCTTGTCCACCAGGTCTGGCAGGACGGAGGCCAAGGCCACCCCTCGGTAGTCCGCGTCCCGGAAGAGGCCCCGCTCTTGGAGCCATTGGAGGACGCCCCAGGTCAGTTCCACGTGTGCAGGTGGGAGCATCGCTGCAACCTCAGACGGAGATGCTCTTCCAGCGGCCGCGGCGGAACCACAGCCAGAGGAGGCCGCTGCGGACCAGCCAGTCCAGGTTGGCTGCGGTCCACACCCCCACCAGGCCCAGGTTCGCCGCGGCGGTGAGCAGGTAGGCCAGGGGCAGGCGCACCAGCCACAGGGAGACCGTCGTCATGTAGAGGACGGCGCGCGTGTCCCCTGCACCGCGCAGGGCTCCGGCGAGGACAAAGGAGATGCCCAGAAGCGGCTGGCCGATGGCGGAGACCCGGATGGCGATGGCCGCCTGCTGGACGACCTCGGGGTCGCTCGTGAAGGCGGCGGCGAGGGGCCTGGCTCCCAGGAAGAGCAGGGCACCTATCGTGGCCATCACGAGGGTGTTCAGGCGGCTGGCCAGGATGGCACTGCGCTCTGCCCCCTCGGGGTGCTGCGCCCCCAGTTCCTGGCCCACCATGGTGGTGGAGGCGATGGAGAAGCCCCAGCCCGGCATGTAGGAGAGGGACGAGATGGTGAGGGCCACCTGGTGGCCGGCGTAGACGGCGGTGCCCAGGCGGGCCACCAGGGAAGCGAAGAGGAGTTGCGCAAGCCGCATGGAGAACTGTTCCGCGGCAGCAGGCACGCCGATCCCGAGGATCCGGAGCAGGTGGTGCCCCACAGGACGCCACAGGAAGCGGGGCAGCAGGCGCACGGCCGCGTTCCGACGCAGGAGGAGGAGCGACACGATGAGGCCACCCAGGCCCCGCGCCGTGGCCGCGCCCACGGCGGACCCGGCCACCCCCAGGCGCGGCAGCCCCAAGGCCCCGTTGACCAGGACGTAGGTCACCACCACGTTGACCCCGTTGATGCCCAACATGACCAGCATGGGGGTGAGGGTGTCGCCCGCGCCCCGCAGCGCCGCGTTCCCCACGAACATGACCGACATGAGGAGCATCGTCGCCGCCACAATCCGCAGGTACACGGCCCCTGCCGCCACCACGTCCGGGGCCGCCCCCAGCGCCCAGAGGAGGGGTTCGGCCAGGAGCGCCGTGCTCAGGGCAGAGACACCCCCCATCGCCACGGCCAGGAGGATGGACTGAGTCCCGACGACGTCGGCCAGGTGCCGCTCTTCAGCCCCCACGTGGCGGGCCACAATGGCCGTGGTGCCCACCGCCACGGCGGAGAAGAGGACGGATAAGAGCATCACCACCTGATCGCCCAGCCCCACCGCGGCCAGGGCCGTCGCCCCCAGGTGCCCCACCAGGTAGACGTTGACCAGGCCCACCATCATGTTCAGCAGTTGCTCCACGATGGCCGGCCAAGCCAAGCCCAAGGTGCGGGCGAGGAGGCGTTCCGGGGCCTGTGGCGTGGCGCACACGCCCGGAGCGGCCCCCTGCTCCTGGGCTGGCACGGCCCCCGGAAGGGGCAGGGATGCCCCTTCCTCGCAGGGCCCAGGGCTATGGACGGCGCAGCCCTTGCTCACGCAGCCACTCCTGAATGCGGTGTTTCAGCCGCGCCGCGCGGAACGCCTGCCACCGAGAAAGTTCCTCCGGGTGCCGTGCCAGGAGGGACCGGAACCGATCCATGGCCCTGGGGCCGTCCAGAACGCCCTGCAGGGTGCGCTGGACCACCGAAGAGAGGATCGTGGGCACGAATGCCCGGGCGTCCTCCAAGTCCTGCCCCGACGGGAAGAGGATGCGGAGGTACCGGGCAGGGTCCCTGCGGATGCGCAGGGCGAGGTCCATCTCCTCGGAGGAGGCCTCGGAGCCCGGCTGGAGGGCCTGCTCCCAGACGTGGGGCAGGATGCTCACCAGCCGGCCTTCCTGCTGGTCAAACCACCACAGCGCCTCCTCCCGGAGGCCCAGCGTGAGCCAGTCTTCCTGTGCCAAGGGTTTCACCTCTACACGCCTTCCTCGGCCCCGGTGCAGCCTCCCTCACAAGATGGAGGCATCGGCGAAGATGGCCAGGAGGTCCCGCAGCATCGTGGCCGCCGAGGGCGTGGGGTCCGGCTCCCGGATGATGGCGGTGATGGTGCCGTAGATATCGGTGTGGTAGACGACGGCCATCTCCTTGTGGCCCAAGCGGGCCAGGGGATGGTCCAGGGGGAGATGGCGCGGCCCCACCCGGAGGTCGTAGGCCCCGTCGGCGCGGCGGCGCGCCTCTGCCACCAGGCGCACTGTCTGCCCCACCTCCCGCGCCGCCAGAAGGTCCTCTCGGGTCAGGTGGGTGATCCCCTGGACCTCCACATCGGCGAGCGTGGCCGGCATCCGCAGGACGTGGTTGGCGAGGATGACCAATTTGTTGGCCGCGTCCCATCCCTCCAGGTCCAGAGAGGGGTCGGCCTCCAGCACCCCCTCCCGCCGGGCCACGGCGATGGCTTCCTCGTATGTGGCACCGTCCAGCATCTGCAGGAGGACGTAGTTGGCGGAGAGGTTGGGGCACGACTCCAGGAGGTGGATGGTGGCCCCGGCGAGGTCCCGCCGGCCGAGGTTCAGGGCGGGGAGGCCCCCGGCTACCGTGCCGCAGAAGCGCAGTTGCACCCCGCGGCGTCGCGCCAGGTCCATGAGGTCGCGGTAGGCCAGCACCAGGGGCCCCTTGTTGGGGGTGACCACGTGCATTCCCTTCTCCAGAGCGGCGCGGATGCAGGAGAGGCCCGGTTCGCCGTCCCGCAGGTTGACGGGCGACGCCTCCATCAGGAGGTCGGCCGGCGTGCTCCGGACCAGGTCTAGAGCGGCCATGCCTGGCCGTCCGAACTCGGGCATCTCCCCCACGGAGCGGCCGGACTCCTTCCAGGCTACGACGTGGGGCAGGGGCAGGCCCTCCGGCCGCACGGCGGCGCCCCCGCTGTCGGCCACGCCCACCACCCGCACCTCCAGGCCGTAGGTACGGGCGAGTTCATCTCTCTTGCGGTCCAGGATCCGGAGCAGACGGCGGCCCAGGTTCCCCAGGCCGATGAGAAGGGCATCCACGGTCCGTACGCTCATGCGCTCCTCCCCAAGGCGAAAGAGGTGTTGCGGTATGGGGCGCATTCTAACACAGGGGACCCCTTTTGGCAACGCGGGCGACACCGGGCCGATACCCCCAGCCTTCCCCTTCTCTCCGAGGCGGAGAGGGGAATAGGGTGGGGGATGGGATGGGGTCAACCCCGCGCCTTGCGCACCCAGGGCAGGGGGATGACGCAGATGAAGCGCAGCACTCCCTCCCCGTCGTTCACGTACTGGTGCTCGGAGTCCGGCGGCACGAAGACCACATCCCCAGCCTTCACCCGGTGGGCTTCCCCGCCGTAGCGCACGTAGCCGGTCCCTTCCAGGATGTAGTTTCCGTGCTCCTGCCAGTGGGTGTGGTAGGGCGTGGCTGCGCCGGGCTGTACCTCAATGATGCGCATGGCGAAGGTCGGCGCATCGTCCAGATGCTCGTCAATGACCCAGCGGATGGTCACGCCGGGCGCGCCCTCAAAGGGCTCGGCTTCCACTTCCCGGTAGTCCTGCACTTTGAACATGGTATCCTCCCTGCGATGGAGTTTCAAGGAGTACGTCGGCTCCGCTTTACCCGCGTGGGTGGGCTTGCGGTAGGGGCGGTTCATGGGCCGCCCTCACCATCACGATGGTGTTTCAGCACCCCTCCGGGGGCTCCAGGTTCAGCAGCGCGGCCACCGTCCGCATCCCCTGGGGGAAGAGGCGGTGCGCTTCCTCCCGGCCGTAGTGCCGGTACAGGAAGCGGATGGTGGGCAGCATCTCCACCTCGGCGTAGTAGGCCAGGACCTTCTCCAGCGCCTCCCAGTGGCGCGGCGTGAGGTCCAGCCCCAACTCCTGGGCACGCTGTGCGATCTCGGCCCGTAGCACATCGTCCATACGTCCCCTCCTTGTTCCTACTCTGTCCTCTCGGCGCGGCCGTAGGCCTCCAGAACCTCTTGGTACAGGGCCAGCACCCGGTCCACCAGAACCTCCACGTCAAATCCCTCGGCCCAGCGGCGCGCCGCCTCGCCCAGGCGCTGGCGCAGGGTCTCGTCTCCCAGGAGGTGCTGGAGGGCGGCGCGCAGCGCCTTGGGGTCCCCGGGGGGCACCACCCACCCTGTCTCCCCATGCCGGTTGACCCAGGACGTGCCCGTCCCCAGTTCCGTGGAGATGACGGGGCGTCCGCCCGCCATCGCTTCCAGAAGGACCGCGCCGAAGGCCTCGCTCCGCTGGTCGGCCGGGAGGACGAAGAGGTCGCAGGCGTGGTAGTAGGTGGGGAGGTCTTCCTCTGGCACCTCGCCCACGAAGTGGACCCGGTCCCCGAGCCCCAGGACCTGGGTCTCAGCCTCCCACGCGGGGCGCATGGGTCCCTCGCCCACCACCACCAGGTGGGCGCCCGGCAGGTCCCGCAGGGCCCGCAGGAGGTGTGGGAGTCCCTTGTAGTAGCGCAACCGTCCCACGAAGAGGAGGAGCGGCTCTCCGAAGCGCGCCCGCAGGGCCTGGACGGCCTCCGGGTCCGCCCGTTGGAACCTGCGCACGTCAATCCCCAGGGGGATGACGCGGCAGCGGTCGGCCACCTCCCGCAGGTAGGGCGAGGAGGTCACGTAGTGGGGGCTGGTGGCGATAATGCGGTCGGCCCGGCGCAGCACCCGCCGCAGGAACGGCCGGTACAGCCGCAGCCACCCCCGCTGGCGGACCACGTCGCTGTGGTAGGTGAGGACGGTGGGCCGCCCACGCCCCAGGAGGAGGTGGGCCATCTCGCCCAGGGGGTAGGGGAAGTGCAGGTGGGTGATGTCCGGCCGCAGGCGGGCCAGGTAGATGGGGAGCGAAAGGCTGATGGGGGTGGAGGACCACGTCGCGGCGCGCCCGGCCCTGATCACCCGGACGCCTCCCCGGTCCTCCACGGTGGTGCGGGGGGTCAGGCTGGTCACGAGGACGGCCACCTGGTGCCCCCGGGCAGCCTGGCCTTCTGCCAAGAGGCGGATGTGGTTCTCTATGCCCCCTAGGACCGGGTCGTAGTCCTTGTAGACGTGCAGGATGCGCATGGCTCCTACCGCCGCAACGCGCGCGGCTTGCAGAGGATCTCCCGGATCTCCAGGTCAAAGAAGTCCTGGGCGTTGGCTGGCAGGACCACAGCGGCGGTGTCTGCCCCCCGCCCTGTGCCGGCCACAGCCACCACTTCTTCGTCGGTGCGCACCAGGCCGGCGTCGGCAGCCATGAGGGTGATCTCGGCGATGACCTTGAGGCCCTCGCCGAAGGTGCGCAGGGCATAGGCGATGATTTCGTCCAGTTGGTACGTGCCCAGCTTGCGGCGCACGGCGCGGTTCACGCCCCCGAAGGCATGCTGGCAGGTGAGGACCGTGCCGCCGGCGGCCTCAATGGCCTGGCGGTGCTCCGGCAGGAACTCCTGCGAGTTCGGCTCGCGGAAGCCGTGGGAGTGGCTCACCACCACCAGGCGGATGCCACTCCCGGCGAAGAGGCGCGCCGCCTCCGCACCAGTGGCCCCGCTGGTGGAGGCCACCAGGGCCGTGCGGAGGCCCAGGGCCTTGGCCCGCTCCAGGGCCACCCGCAGCGTGGCCGCGGTGTTGGCCGGCCCGGGCCGGTCAAAGTAGAGGCAAGGGACCGTCTGTTCCGACATGGGACTGTGTGCACCTCCCTAATGGAAATGTCATCTTCTGGCCTCTCCTCATCCCCCGCCCCTTCCCTCTTCCGGCTCAGAGAGGGAAAGGGGCTAGGGGGTGGGGGTGAGATGTGGCGTTGGTATACAGGGTGCAGCGCCGTTGCACCTCTATCCTGCTTACGTTCACGCACGTGAGGTAGGCTTTGTCTCGTCCCCTAACCCCAGGGCCATGCGGCGCAGGTCCTCGGCCCGCACCTCCTGGAGGCTCTCCACGACGCGGTGGGCGGCAGCCAACTCGTGGGCCGGCCGCGTGGTGGTGAGGGCGACGCAGCGCATCCCCGCGGCCAGGGCTGCCTCCACCCCCACCGCAGCATCCTCCAGCACTACGCAGCGCGCCGGAGGGACGCCCAGCCGTTCCGCCGCCACGGGGAAGACCTCCGGCGAGGGCTTCCCCTCCCGCACGTCCTCGGCCGCGACCAGCGCGCCGAAGAAGGGGCCGAGGCCTAGCGCGGCCACGGTGGCCTCCACGTTGGCCCGCGGCCCCGAGGACCCCACCGCCTGCCGCGCCCCGGCCTCCCGCAGGGCGCACAGAAGTTCCCACGCCCCCGGGAGGAGGCGCACCCGCGAGGGGAGGAGTTCCCGGTAATAGGCCTCCTTGCGGGCATCCAGTTCCCGCAGGCGCTCTTCCGGCAGGTCCGGCCCCAGGAAGGAGCGCAGGATGCGGTCGTTGCGCTGCCCGAAGGACCGCAGGAACTGCTCGCGAGTGTAGGGGATCCCCTCCTCCTGGAAGAGGCGGGCCCACGCCGCATAGTGGGCCTCGCCGCTATCCACCAGGACGCCATCCATGTCCCAGATGACCGCCCAGGGTTCATCCATGCTGTTGTGAACCTCCGTTGCGCCCAGTTGCGGGCGGCTCCGCGGTGCCCCAGCGTGGCGGTTGCGAAGCGTGTTGGCCGTCTGTGGGGCAATGGGTGGTGTAACGGCGGTTTCATGGATCGCCGCCGCCCTGGCCAGGCCGCTCCGCCGCGAGGACCGTGCCCAGGGCGCTCTGTGGGTCCAGGAGGGCGCGGCGGACGTTCCCCGGCCGCTCCCCGCTGAAGATCTGGATCCGCACGGTTGGTTCTTCCCCCACCAGGGAGGTCATGGCCCGCACCTTGGCCCACATGCCGCCGGTCACGTCCACTCCGTGGGATGCGCCGAGGCCGCTTTCCACCTCGTGCACCGCCGCCGGGGTCAGCCGGCGCAGGAGGCGCGCCGTGGGGTCCCGGCGCGGGTCAGCGGTGTAGACGCCCGCGACCTGTCCTGCGAGGAGGATGCGGTCCGGTCGCAGGTGAGGGACCAGGTAGGCGAAGACCTCCTCGGTGGAGACGATGGTCCCGCCCCGCACCTCGTCCAGAGCCACGTCGCCGTAGATCAGGGGGACCAGCCCCTGCCGCAGGGCCTCGGCAATGGGGCGCACTTCCAGGCGGACAAGGACCCCGTCCCGGCAGAGGGCCGAGGCCGAGGGTGGGAAGGCAAGGGCCGGGATGTCGGCCTCCCAGAGGGCGTCGCAGACCAGGCGGTCCAGGAGCGCCGCGGCGCGGGCCGTCTCCGCGTACCCGCGCCACCCCTCAGGGCCGTGGACCCCCTCCCGCGTGCTGTGGCGCTTCCCCACCACGTGGCCGAAGGAGCCGCTCCCGTGCCCCAGCAGGAGCCGCAGGCCTGGCCGTGCCGCAAGCGCCACAGCGATCTCCCGGGCCAGGCGCCGGAGGACCCGCCGCCGGACGGCCAGGGGACGCGTCTTATCGGTGATGAGAGAGCCGCCCAGTTTCAGGAAGACAAGTTCCTCGGCCGATGCCTGCATCCATGCTCCACCTGGACCTCTCCTCATCCCCCCACCCCCTTCCCCTCCCTGCATTGGGCAGGGGGCCAGGGGGAAGGGGTGAGGTCGGTGCATCCTCCACCCACACCCATTCGCCGTCCACTCGCACCCGCTGCCCGGTGCGGATTTCCTCAATGGGGATCTGGTCCACCATGGGGATGTCGCCCATGATGGCGCCGACCGCCACGATGGGTTCGCTTTCCTGGTTGACGATGGCCACTGGGGCCAATCCGTTGCGGGCCAGGCGGTAGAGGACGTACGAGCCGACCGTGCTCCCCTTGCCCGTGGGGAAGACCAACACTTTCCCCGCCACTGATTGCCCCTCCAGGGGGTGGCCGGGTTCCACCACGCGCCCTGTCTCCGGGTCCACACCGCCCAGGAAACCGATGGGCTCTGGGGAGACAAGAGCTTCCCCCTCCGCCCTCCCTGACCGGATGACCCGCCCACGGTAGCGTCTCATCTGTCTCCTCCCGGCCAGCGGCCCGTCCTCGCCGCCTCCAGGCACTGGGCTAGGTTCCCGAACCGCACAGCCACGCCGCAGTGGGCCGGGGCGTAGAGGGCGGTCTTGGCCGAGTTCGTGGCCAGAACGCGGATACCTAGCGCCTGAATGGGGGCGACGACAGTGCAGGTATCCGCCACCACATGGCCACCGGCCGCCTCAATCTGGGCCACCCAACCCTGCCGGGCCGCCTCGTCCCGTACGGCCCGCCCCGTGGTGACCCAGAGGCGCGCTGCCAGGCGCTGGCCCCTCACCGCCTCGGCCACCTGGCGGATTTCGTCCAGGGAAGCATGGGGGCAACCGATGTGGACCAGGTCCACCTTCTCCGCGGGGGCGTTCAGGCGGGCGTAGACTCCCTCCAGGGAGGCCACCTCCAGTCGCCGCGGAGCCCGGCCCAGGGCAGGCTCGTCCCGCACCTCCGGCGTTATGCCCCAGACGTGGAAGAGGGCCACCGCCCCTGCCGCGGCCATGGCTGCCCCCAGCGCCCGCAACAGGTCCACCGCTGACTTCTCCCGGCCTCCGCCTGCCTGCGGCAGGCACTCCCTTCCCTCCCCGCCGCGGGGAGGGAAGGGGGATGCCTCTCCCGGCAGTTGTCCGGCCAGGTCCACGAAGGCTGGCACGCCCTGGCCCACCTCCTGGCCCACCAGAATTCCCAACGCGCCGAAGTCGGCCTCGTCCCGCAAAGGGACCTGGACCCGCACCTCCACGGTGGCCTGGCGGCCTTCGTCCAGGTGCAACCCGTAGGCCGCGGTCCGGCCGACGATGGCCGCGGCCAGCGCGCTGGGACCCCCTTCGCGGTTGGTGCGCGCCCCGGCCAGGGAGTTGGCAAAGGACACGGCCGAGGACTCGGCCCAGGCCAGGTGGCTCCCCCGCGCCGGCCAGGGCATGGCGAGATAGGGCGCGCAGGTGAGGGTCGGCTGGACGCCCAGGCGGGCGAACGCCTCCACCACGGCCTCCTGCTGGCGGGCGAACTCCTCTGGGATGCCCAGGGCCCGCCACCTCTCCATATCCATGCCCGCGGGGTTCAGGAAGCCCGGCACCCTCGCCCGAGCGCCTTCCTGGGCCCAGGTCCGGAGGAACTCCAGCCCGGCCTGCCCCAGGTTCTTGTAACTCACCCCGCTCACCTGGGCGCTCGCGATGGGGACCAGGCGGCGCGCGCCGTAGATGCGCCCCAGGGCCACCACCATCTCCATGGCCCGCCGCACGCCCGGCCCTTCCGCGCCCTGGAGCATGGCCTCCTCTTCGGGGGTGAGGTGCAGAGAGATGGACACGGTTCCCGGCCTCAGCCCAGCCTCTCGCTGGCCACCACGTCCAGGTCCAGGCCGGCGCGGCGGCCGGACTGGTAGGCAAAGTACCCGGCCGCGGCGACCATGGCCGCGTTGTCCGTGCAGAGGAAGGGGGGAGCCACCCGCACGGGGACGGGGATGCGCCGCTGGGCCTCCGCCCGCAAGAGGGCGTTGGCAGCGACGCCCCCTGCCAGGAGCACTTCCTGGACTTTGAAGGCCTCCGCAGCACGGGCGGTCTTCTCCACCAGGATGTCCACCACCGCGGCCTGGAAACTCGCCGCCAGGTCCGCCACGGGGAGGAACCGGGGATGCCCCTTCCGTTTGAGTTCTTCCACGGCGCGCAGGACGGCCGTCTTCAGCCCGCTGAAGGAGAAGTCGTAACTCCCGCCCAGGTAGGCCCGCGGGAAGCGGAAGGCCGTGGGGTCCCCCTCCTGTGCGGCGCGCTGGATGGCCGGTCCGCCAGGGTACCCCAGACCGAGGAGCCGGGCCACCTTGTCAAAGGCCTCGCCCGCCGCGTCGTCCAGCGTGCCGCCCAAGCGCCAATAGGCCCCGTGGTCACGCATGAACACAAGTTCCGTGTGACCCCCGGAGACGATGAGGATGAGAGTGGGAAGGGCTGGGGGTGGCGTGGGCTCTGGCCCGGTCAGGAGCCAGTTGGCGTAGACATGCCCCTCCAGGTGGTTGATCCCCACCAGGGGGAGGCCCCGCGCCCAGGCGATGGCCTTGGCCGTGTTGACCCCCACCAGGAGGGACCCGGCCAGCCCTGGGCCATAGGTCACCGCGATGACGGAAAGGCCATCCCATCCCACTTGGGCCCTCTCCAGCGCCTCGCGGATGACCGGAACGATGGCCAGCACGTGCTGGCGGGAGGCGACCTCCGGGAAGACGCCACCGTACTGGCGGTGGAGGTCCACCTGGGAGGCCACCACGTTGGAAAGGATGTGGCGGCCGTCCTCCACGACGGCCGCAGCCGTCTCGTCGCAGGAGGTCTCAATCCCCAGAACCTTGGTCATCGCCCTTCCACGCGCGGAGGATGGCTTCCAGGAGGAGCGGGTCCTCGCTGGGGTTGACAGTGCGGAGGTCCAGGACGAGGCGGTCGTCCTCAATGCGGGCCACTACAGGGGGAGTCCCCCACCGCAGACGCCTCGCCAGGTCGTCCGGCGAGGGGGCGGCGATGGCCACGAGGAAGGTGGGCAGGGTTTGGCCGGGGAGAGAGCCGCCGCCCACTGCCGACTCCCCTGGCACGACCTGGGCCGGCAGCCCCTTCGCGGCGAGGCGGCGCGCCAAGGACCTCGCCCGGCGCCGCAGCCTCTCGGGGGGTGTGGCGATCATGGTCCAGACCGGGACCTTCGCCACCGCTTCCCCCCGCAGGTAATGGAGCAAGGTGGCCTGGAGGCCGGCCAGGGTGGTCTTGTCCACCCGCAGGGCCCGCGTGAGAGGGAAGCGCCGCAGCCGCTCCACGAGATCTCGCCGGCCCACGATGATGCCGGCTTGGGGCCCGCCCAGGAGTTTATCCCCGCTGAAGGAGACCAGCGCAGCGCCCGTGGCCACGCTCTCCTGGACCGTGGGCTCGTGGACCAAGCCATAGGCCTCTGTGGGAAGCAAGGTGCCGCTGCCCAGGTCGCCCACCACGGGGACCCCGACCTCCCGGCCCAGGGCCACGAGTTCCCCCAGCGAGGGCTCTTCGGCGAAGCCCACGATGCGGAAGTTGCTGTGGTGGGCCCAGAAGAGGAGGGCTGTCTCGGAAGTGATGGCGGCGCGGTAGTCGGAAAGGCGGGTGCGGTTGGTGGTGCCCACCTCCACCAGGCGGGCGCCGCTCTGCTGCATCACCTCGGGAATGCGGAACCCGCCGCCGATCTCAATCAATTGGCCCCGGGAGATGACCACCTCTCGCCCAGCCGCCAGTGCTGCCAGGATGAGGAGGACTGCGCCAGCGTTGTTGTTCACCACCAGGGCTGCCTCGGCGCCGGTCAAGCGGCAGAGGAGTTCCTCGGCGTGGACGTAGCGGCTGCCCCGCTGCCCCCCTTCCAGAGAGTACTCCAGGTTGGAGTACCCGCGCCCGATCCGCTCCATGGCGGCGACGGTTTCCACGCTGAGGGGCGCGCGCCCCAGGTTGGTGTGGAGGATGACCCCTGTGGCGTTGATGACCGGAATGAGGCTGGGGCGGAGGCTGCGCGCCAGGGCCTCCTGCACCGCTCCTGCCAGGCGGTCCAAGGGGGGGCAGGGCTCCCCTCCTCGGATCGCCTCCCGAGCGCGGTCCAGGGCCTCGCGCGCTGCCTCCACAACCAACTCGTGCCCAGCCTCCTGGGCGAGACCCTGAAGCAGGGGGTGCGCGAGGAGCCTCTCCACGCTGGGCAGTTTGCGCAGTTCCTCCCGGGAGCCCATCCCGTTACTACTTCCCCAATTTCCGCTTGAGTTCCTCCCAGTCGGCGAGGAACGCCTTGAGCCCCAGTTCGGTCATGGGGTGGTAGACGGCCTTCTTGAGCACAGCGTAGGGCACGGTGGCGATGTCGGCACCGGCCAGGGCCGATTCCACGATGTGCCTGGGGTGCCGGATGCTGGCGGAGATGATCCGCGCCTCAATGCCGTAGATGTCAAAGATCTCCGCAAGTTCCTGGAGCATGGCGATGCCCTCGTTGGCGGCCTCGTCAATGCGCCCGATGAAGGGGGAGACGAAGGTCGCGCCGGCGTTGGCGGCGAGGAGGCCCTGGGTCGCCGAGAAGATGAGCGTGGCGTTGGTACGGATGCCCCAGGACTGGGCCAGGTCCTGGGCTTCGTCCAAGGGGGTTCCGCACTTCCCCTGCCAGGGGCAGTCCACGCAGATGCGCTCCGGTGTCATCTCCCGCAGGCGGCTCATGGCCTTCAGCCCTTCTTCAGTGGTGGGGATCTTCACCACCACATGGGGGGACCACTGGGCGATGGCCCGTGCCTCTTCCACCATGCCGTCGGCGTCCACGCTGGTGACTTCGGCGCTCACCGGGCCTTGCACAATGTAGCAGATCTCCTGGGCCACGTTCTTGTAGTCCACCCGGCCGGCCCGCGCCATGAGGGTGGGATTGGTGGTGACACCCTTGAGGATGCCCCAGGAGGCCACCTCGCGGATTTCGTCCAGCACTGCCGTGTCCAAATAGATATCCATTGGTCCTTCCTCCGTGAGGGTTGGGATGTGCTCTTCTGAACATTCCTCCCCAACCCCCTCCCCGCATGCGAGGAGGGGGCTCAGGGGGTGAGGAATGGATACCACCAAGGGCCCTGTGGGGCGCGGGCCTAGCGGCTCTGCGCCAGGCTCTGGACCTTGAGGAGGCGCGCCGCGTTCTCCCCTAGGATGAGGGCCTGGGCCTCCGCTGGGAGGCCGCTCCGTCGCACCCGCTCCAGGAACCGCCCCTGGGAGAGGAGGGGGTAGTCGGTCCCCAGAAGGACCTTCTGGGGCATGGCCCCTCCCACCCAGGAGAAGATCCGATCGTCGTACAGGAAGGGCGAGGCGGCCGTGTCGTAGTAGGTCTGGGCCAGGGCCTCCCGCACCTCCGGCATGAGTTCGTAGAAGGGGAGCCCCCCGCCCCAGTGGCTGCAGATGAGGACGAGGCCCGGGAACTGGCGGGCGAACGCGTAGACGGTGCCGGGGGTCACCGTCCCCTTGCCGCAGTAGTCGTGGCCTACCGGCTCGCTGGTGTGGACCATGAGGGGGACCCCTGCCTCCATCGCCGCCCGCGCCACAGGACCGATGTCGTCCGGATCGGCCAGGTCAAACCCCTGGCCATTGGGCATCAGTTCCCCCACACCCCGCATTCCCGCGGCCAGGCAGCGCTCCACTTCCCGCACCGCCTCTCGGCCGGCCCGGGGCTGCACGCAGGCAAAGCCCACGAGGCGGCCAGGGTAGCGGCGGCAGGCCTCCAGGACGTAATCGTTGGTCTCCCGGCAGAGACCCATGTCGGCCCAGGCGAAGCAGAAGGCCACGGAGAGGTCCACGCCGCTCGCGTCCATCTCCCCGATGAGGTCTTCGGCCGTGGCCATGCGGGCCTTCGGGTTCTCGTAGAGGAGGCGGAACCAGGCGTCCCGTGCCAGGTAGCGCTCCCGCTGCGCGATCACATCCGGGGGGAAGATGTGCGTGTGGACGTCCACGATCATGCTGGCCGTTCCCCGTCCCTTCCTTTGGGAAGCATTATAGCATACCCCGCGCCAAAGGGGAAGCAGGCCGAGGCCGCGGTGGCGCAGCGCTACAACCTCACCCCTGCCCCTAGGGCCCTTTCCCCTCCCCGTTTGGAGAGGGGAAGGGGAGGGGTCCGGGCAGGCGAGGCGGTCTATCCCTCGCCTACCGCAGCGCTTCGGCCACCCGGAAGGGGTCGGAGGCGATGACGCTGGAAGCGTAGAGTTCCATGGCCCCCATGTCCGCGGTGCGGTTCATGGGGTCGCCGCGGTCCACGATGCGCACCACAATGGGGAACCCGCTCCAGTCCTCGTCGGAAGGGCCGAAGGGCCGGATGTACAGGGCCAGGTTGAAACTCTGCACCCCCAGACGGTGCACGAAGGCGTCCAGCACGCGGTAGATGGCCTGGGGCAGGCCATCGCACAGGCGCTGGGAGATGAGGAGGACCTCTTTCTCCTTGATGGGGGTCAGGTAGGCCAGGCCCCGCACCCCCGGCACGGTGGGGAAGGTGAGGTCCAGGTCCTCATGGACCTGGACCAGGTCGTCAAAGTAGTCCGTGCCATGTCCCACCCGGTAGAGGAAGGCGGCCCGCCTGAGCGCCTCCACGCGGGCGTAGTGCATCCCTCGGCCCAGGGTCATCTGGGCGTGGCCGTGGAGGATGGAAGCGCCGCTCTTCCAGAGGCAATTCCACATGAAGAAGAAGTACTTGGCTTCCGGGTCCTCCTGGCGGGCCTTGCCAGCCCACTCCAGGGCCACCTCCAAGTAGTCGGCCACCTGCTCGGCCGTGAACTGGAGGGGGTTGTGTTCATGGAAGACCACCAGGCCGTGGAAGCCGTCGTACTTGGCGATGTTGCTGGCGGTGATGGCGTGCTTCCCCTGGGCCCGGCCAAAGGGGTCGGCCGGGGTGCCGGTCTCCGGATGGCAGAAGGGGTCGCCGAGGGCCTCTTCAATGATCTTGGCCACGTCGGCCTGGGCTTTCGTCTCCATGGGCCGCTGGGCCCGCAGGCTGTTGAAGAGCGCGCCCTCCAGGGTGATGAGGTTCGTCACCTTGACGATGGTCTGCTCCCGGACGGCCTCCACGGAACCGAAGAACTTCTCTATCCAGGGGTGCATCTCCAGTGGGGGGACCAGGCGGCCCACCGTCGTGGTCACGTGGAAGATGCGGCGGAACCGCTCCTGGCCCTCCGGGGGAAGGGCTTGGACCAAGTCTTCCAGGTGGACGATGTCCCGGGGGACGGGGTTTGGGGTCATCGTTGCCCCTCCTCATCCCCCCGGCGGGCTTTCGTCACGCCGTACTCCTCCAGCATGTGCTCGCCGTGGATGACGGCCAGGGCGCGGTAGTACAGGTCCACGTACTTGCGGGCCGAGGCGGCCCAGGAGAAGTCGGCCGTCATGCCGGCCAATTGGATGCGCCGCCAGATGTCGGCGTGGCGGTAGGTCTCCACGGCGCGGACCAGGGCGGTGTAGAGGGCCAGGGGCTCGTACTCGCGGAAGGTGAAACCGTTGCCAGTCCCGGCCCGGGGGTCAAAGTCCTTCACCGTGTCGGCCAGACCGCCGGTCTCCCGCACCACAGGGACGCTGCCGTAGCGCATGGCGATCATCTGGCCCAGGCCGCAGGGCTCAAAGCGGGAGGGCATGAGGAACATATCCGACCCGGCGTAGATGCGCTGGGCCAGGGGCGCGTTGAAGGTGAGGAAGGCCCGCACCTGGTCTGGGTAGCGCTGAGAGAGCGCGTTGAACATGTCGTGGTAGCGCTGCTCCCCCGTGCCCAGGAGGACGAACTGCACCTTGAGGTAGCGGAGCATGGGGTCCATGATCTGGGCGACCAGATCAAACCCTTTCTGATCGGTCAGGCGGGAGATGGCCCCCACCAGGGGCATATCCACGTCCTCTTTCAGGCCGGCCTCCCGCTGGAGGGCTTTCTTGTTCTCCACCCGCTTGTCCAGCGAGTGGATGTCGTAGTGCTGGGCGATGTGGGGGTCCGTGGCCGGGTTCATCGCCTCGTAGTCAATCCCATTCAGGATGCCGAAGAGGCGGTGGCGACGGTCCCGCAGGAGAGGATCCAGGCGTTCCCCGTACTCTGGGGTGAGGATCTCCTGGGCGTAGGTCTCGCTGACGGTGTTGATGACGTCGGCGAAGTGGATGCCCCGGGCCATCAGGTCCACCACGCCGTTCAGATCGGCCATGTCGGGGTGGGCGAGGAAGCCGTACTCGTCCACGCCGGCGATCTCCAGGACACGGTAGCCGAAGATGCCTTGGTAGGCCAAGTTGTGGATGGTGTAGACGGTGGCCGTCCCCTGGAAGAAGGGGTCGTCCTTGTAGATGGTCTTGAGCCAGTTGGGGACGATGGCCGTGTGCCAGTCGTTGCAGTGGATGACGTCTGGCCGCCAGTTCAGGAGGCGGCACATCTCCAGGGCGGCCCGACAGTAGAAGATGAACCGCTCGGCATCGTCGGGGTACATGTAGATGCCGTCGCGGTCGTACAGTTCCTTGTTCTCCACGAAGTAGACAGGGACGTCCTGCCCGATGCGGCCCTCGTAGATTTCGGCGGGTTTCGTTTCGTCGTCCAGAGGGACAGGGAAGGAGCCGAGGATCGGCTTCAGGCCGAACTTCTCTATCTCCACCCGGCCGTAGCGGGGCATGGCCACGCGGATGTCGTGGCCCAGCGCACGCACCGCCTTGGGCAGGGACCCCGCGACGTCGGCCAGCCCTCCCGTCTTGGCGAAGGGGACCACCTCCGCGGAGAGGTACAGGATGCGTAGGGGTTCGGTCATCGGTTCCTCCGGTGAATGTTGGCACAGATTGCGGGAGGATTATAGCACAGGGGCTTCCCCTGCCCAAACCTGTGGGGGATGGGTGGGCACGGGGCCTTCCCTTGCAGGGGGTTCGTGGATCGCCCCTACCGTCTCCGCAGCCGGGCGTAGAGGGCCGCGCCCAGTGCACCGGTCAACTGGGGCTCTGGGGGCACCTGCACTGGCCGTTCCAGGACGCGGCCCAGCCACTCTACCACGGCGGGGTTCTGCGCCACGCCCCCGGTGAGGACGACGTCCGGTTCCACGCCCACCCGGGCCGCCAGCCCCTTGATCCGCAGGGCGATGGCCTCGTGCAGGCCCGCCGCCACCGCCGCCCGGTCCGCACCGCGGGCCAGGTGCGAGACCACCTCCGACTCGGCGAACACGGTGCAGGTGCTGCTGATGGGGACCCGGTCGCCCGCCGCCAGGGCCAGCGGCCCCAGTTCCGCCAAGGTCACCCCCAGGGCCTGGGCCATCACCTCCAGGAAGCGCCCTGTCCCCGCCGCGCAGCGGTCGTTCATGGCGAAATCCACCACCTGCCCCTTTCCGTTCAGGCGGATGACCTTGCTGTCCTGTCCGCCGATGTCCACCACCGTGCGGGCAGAGGGGACGAGGTGGTGCACCCCTAGGGCGTGGCAGGAGATCTCCGACCGCTGCTCGGAGCGGGCCACCAGGTCCGAGAGGTCGCACAGGACACGGCCGTAGCCCGTCACCACCGCGGCCTCCACGTCCCCTGGCTGCCGGCCCAGGTCCTCCAGCCCCTCCAGGACGAGGGCCCGCGCCACCTCGTGGGCCCGGTAGCCACCCGGGCGCACGGCGCGGTAGGCCGGCTGGCCCTCCGCGTCCAGGAGGACGACCTTGACCGTCAGCGCGCCGATGTCCACCCCTAGGTAGAGGGCCATCAGACCGCCTCCGACCGCGCCGCCAGCGTCTCCAAGAAGGCCTGGACCCGGGTGCGGATGGGCTCCTCGGCGTAGACGCGGGAATCGGTGTGGTCCGCCTCAAAGAGGAGGCCCGGCAGGCCCGTCTCCTCCTGGACGATGCGCTTGATCTCCAGTTGAGGGAGGGAGTAGGGCTTACACGAGCGGTTCAGGTGCATGACGAAGCCGTCCACCTGGAACTCCCGCGCCAGTTGGGCCATGTGCCTCGCCCGCGGTCCCACCCCCTGGTTCAGGAGGACGTGGGTGTAGGTGCGGGCCATGCTCTCCAGGAGGTCGCCGCTGGGCTGGATGTCGGCCGACCAAGCCCCGGTGTAGGTATCCACGACGAAGCAGGCCCCCTGCTCGCTGAAGATGCGGTAGAAGCCGAAGAGCCGGTACCAGATGGCGATGTTGTCCCACAGGAGACGGTACCGTTCCTCCGGCACGGCGCCGATCCCCTGTTCCACCCGTTCCAGCACCTCGGCTTTCAGGCTGCGGTAGAAGCGCACCGCGTCCGGCGTGCCCCGCAGGACCACGATGGGGGCCATGTTGACGAAGAGGTCCGGCGCGTTGAGGGGCGAGGGCCTGGCCTTGCAGGCCATGCGGATCTCGCTCCAGAGGCGGGTGGCCTCCCGGGAATGCTCCACCACTTCCTCCAAGCGGGAGAGGCGCAGCCGGCGGCGCGTGTGCCGCTCCAGGAAGGCGATCATCTCCTCCAACTGAGTCCGCACGTAGGCCACTGCCGCCCCGTCTGGTGCGTCGCCGTAGACGAAGGGCGTGTCCAGCACGAAGAGGGGGATCCGGTAGTGCTCCGCCAGGGCCTGGTACCACTTGAGGACCGTTCCGCAGATGTTGCCGCAGCAGATGAGGAGGTCCGGCTTCGGCAGGCCCGACATGGGGGCCTTCTTGGGGTCAAAGACCGAACCCAGGTGGCTCCGGGCGTAGGAACAGAGGTCCAGGGAGTATCCCCGCTCCTCAGCCACTTGGCACAGGGCCACCGCCGCCCGCTGGGCCCCGCAGAGCGCGCCGTAGTTCTCCGGGTAGATGGGGAGCACCCCCATCGCCCGCAGTGGCTCCACTGGGGCACCGCTCGTGACCCAGGCCACCGGCCGCCCCAGGCGCAGGTAGCGTCCTTCCAGGTAGTGCCGTTGCATCAGGCGCTGCAGGTCCTTTGCCGTGCGCAACTTGCGGTAGGCGGGCTTTCGCTCTGTCATCGCCGGGCCTCCAGTGTCTCCAGAAAAGCCTGCACCCGGGTGAGGACCTGCCCGGCCGGCGTTGTCAGTTCCGACTCCAGGAGGAGGTGGGGGATGCCGCGGGCTGCCAGGGCCCTGGCCAGGGCCGGGTAATCAAAGGCGTAGGGATCGCAGAAGCGGGCCAGGATGAAGATCACACCCTGCGCTCCCGCCTCTTCTGCGCGGCGCAGAAGCCGCTCTTCCCGAGGGCGCGAGGGCCTGTGCTGCGCCGGGCATCCCGGCCAGTCCGCCACCCAACGGGCAAGGATCCCCAGGGGCTCCGCCTGGCCCGACCCTTGGAGCCGGGGCTGTGCCGTCCGCCAGCCGTTGCAGAGGTCATCCCCTGCGATCCAGGCCCCTGCGTCCTCCACACACTGGGCCAGGCCCAGGTCCGTCATGGTCGGGCCGTAGAGGAGGACCCGCGGCCGGTCCAGCAGGCTGGGTTCTTCGCGCTCCACAAGGTCCTCTTGGATGGACTCCAGCCAGGCCACCCCCTCCTCGGGAGGAAGGAGCAGAGCGGCGCGCACGACGCGCAGACGCAGGGCCCCGCTCAGGGGACGTCCAGACCGGTACAGGTCCGCCAGGAGCGCACGCCGCCGGTCCAGAAGAGAGAAGGTGCGTTCCCACGGGGGAAGCCCTGCTGCGCCGGAAGCCCGCTGGAGTTCTCCGAACGCCCGTTGCAGTTCCGCCAGCAGGTAAGGCCCCGCGCAGGGTTCCTCCGGCCGCCGCGGCAGGTTCAGGACGACGGCGAACCCCTGTCCCACGGCGTGGGGCCAGAGGTCCCCCAGGAAGGTCATGGCATCGCAGGTGCGGTGCAGGACCATCCCCTGGAGGAAGCCCAGGTCTCCCCGCAGGGCCACCTCCAGTGCGCCCCGGGCCAGGGCGCAGCACGCGGTGGGCAGGTGCGCATCGGCCAGGGGCGCGCTGGAAACCCCGGGCGGCACCAGGACCGGCGCGAACCCCGCCGCATGGATGAGTTCCGCCGGGACGCAGGGGCAGATGGTCCCCACGGCTGGGGGGGTGTCCTCCCGCCCGTGCCAGGGGGCGAAGGGGTCCTCCTCCAGCCGCTCCAGGAGGTCCAGGCCGCCGTGGGGCATCTACTCCACACCTCCTGCCAGGCGGACGACGAACCGCTCCACCGCCGCCACCACATCTTCCCGCTCCACATCGCGCAGCATCTCGTGGTGCGTGCGGTGGAACCAGACCAGTTCCTTATCCGCCGAGGCGATGCGGTCGTAGATGACCCGCGCGCTTTCCGGCTTGACCGTGGGGTCCTTGGTGGACTGGAGGATGAGGGTGGGCACTCGCACCTCGCCCAGGCGTGCCTCTATGTAGGGTCCGTACTCCAGGAGGGAGTTGATGGCGTCTATGGGGGCGCGGGGGTAGTTGGTGTCGTACTTCTCCAGTTCCTTGTCGGCGTAGTTCGGCGGCATGGGCCACGAGCGGACGAGGCGCGCCACCGCCGGCCGGAGGAAACTCAGGGGGCCACCGGGGGCCAGGGGGTTGTTGATGCGCAACGCCGCGGCGATGAGGGCGATCCCCGCCACGTCTTGGGGGTGCTCCATGGCCAGTTGCAGGGCCACCAGGCCCCCCATGGAGAGCCCCGCCACCACCGCCCGTTCCGCTTCCGTCAGCAGGTCCTGGAGCGCGGCCTCCGCATCGGCATACCAGTCGGGCCAGCGCACGCCCTGGAGGTCCTGCCACTTCGTGCCGTGGCCCCGCAGGACCGGCATGCGGTAGGGCAGGCCGTGCCGTTCCATCACCGGAACGAGGGCGCTCACGCAGTCCAGGCTGGATGTGAACCCGTGCAGGATGAGCCCACCTAGCGGCTTCTTGGCCATGATCCCCTCCTTCCTTGGCTTTCTGCGTCCCCCTCAACCTCCGCGCTCGCCCGCGTCCCGCAGACAACTGCGCACCAGGTTGAGGCCCGACATGTGCCCAAAAGTCAGCCATGCGAGAGACGTCTCGCGCCCCAGCACCCGCTGGCGAATGGCCTGGGGCGGAAGCCCCTGCGCGTGGAGTTCGCGGACGCGGGCCAGACACTTCTTCTGGAACGGCTCGTCGCCGACCGAGAGGATCTCGTCGATGAGGAGCACATCCATCTCGGTGTGGATCGCCACGGAGAACGCCAGCCGCAGGAACATCCCTGAGGAGTAGTGCTTGACCTCAGTGTCGATGAACTTCTCTATCTCGCTGAAGGCGACGATCTCGTCGTAGCGTGCCTCGGTCTCCTTCTTGCTCATTCCGAGGATGGCAGCGTTGAGGAAGATGTTCTCCCTGCCTGAGAGGTCGGGATGGAATCCGGCTCCGACCTCGATGAGTCCGGCGACTCGGCCGCGGGTGAGCACAGTGCCGGTGTCGGGCTCGAGCACTCCGGAGATCAGCTTGAGCATGGTCGACTTGCCGGAGCCGTTGAAACCGAGAAGCGCGACAGACTCGCCCTCTCCGATCTTGAACGAGACGCCGTCCAGTGCGTGGAAGTTCGTTGTGAGCGGCTTACGGCGGAGCGCCGCGAGCGCGGTCTCCTTGATGGAGTGCGTGTGGCGCAGTTTGAACGCTTTGTGCACGTCATCGATCACGACGCGCGGCAAGGTCGGCGTCTGGGTCTCAGAGGTCTTGGGCAAAGCGGCCCTCCAGTCGGCGGAAGACGAGCTGGCCGATCACCAGCGCGGTGAGAGATGTCACGAGGGCTATTAGCCCGTACATCCAGAGGTCGGGGAAAGGGGCGGCGTCGCTCGGGCTGAGGGGGAACCAGATGCCGTAGTGGAACAGCTCGACCGCGGCGGTGATCGGGATCAGCCGGTAAAGGACGAAGAGCCACTCCGGTGCGACACGAGCGACCTGCGTCCACTAGTACATGACCGGCGATGCCCAGATCGCGACCATGACGATGATCTCGACGAAGCT
>FWWL01002237.1_pt1 | contig 23064 bp, 24 predicted proteins | sample 2228331 | NCBI WGS metagenome assembly FWWL01 (sample SAMEA103939775, study PRJEB20133) | metagenome | reverse complement strand
TAAACTTTCCTCTTGGTGGGCAATGCCCACCCTACGTTTATTTAAACTTTCCTCTTGGTGGGCAATGCCCACCCTACGTTTATTTAAACTATTTTCCGATCTTTCCCCCCTTAAAAAGGGGGGTTAGGGGGGATCGATCCCAGGATTTTTACGAATAAAAACCGGTTTCTGGCGCTGATTAAACCCACCAAGGAGTTTCGCCAGTACGGGGGTCTATTTCCGTCCAAGGAGAAATCAAAATCACATTATCTTTGACGGCCACATTGACTAATTTTAGTGGCAAAGGTGCGGGGCCACGCAATACAGAACCGTCCGCACTATAGCGAGAACCGTGACAGGGACATTGAAATTCTTGGTCAGTTCCATTCCAAGGAAATGTGCAGCCTAAATGGGTGCAATTATCCACAATTCCCATGCTATCGATCCCATCTTTTTGGATGGTTAAATAAGTCGGTTCACCGGCTAAACCCGCTACTAAAGCGCGAGTGCCTACGGGTTCCGCTAAAACTTGACTGGCAGGAATAGGATTGCCTAAAACATCTTTGGCGATAATTGCTCCCCCGGCGCCCTGTTCTGATGGGGGAATAAAATATTTGGCGACGGGATAAAGTGCAGCCCCGGCAGTAGAGGCAACGGCAGCACCAGTCAAAAAGTTGAGCAACTTTCGCCGAGACATGGAAGGGCTTTCGAGAGGTAAACTATGATTATCCATTGGAGTGTTTTTGTTCTGTGATGATTGATTGATTTCAGAGTGATAGTGGGGATAATTTAAGGGCAAATTATTCCAGTTTGGGATTTATTTAAGGTTTTTATTCTGGGGATTTACTGGTGTTAATCCCTAGCAAGCGGTAGATGCCACAAAAGCCAAATGTCGCACTGAAAGCCAGCAAGCCTGCGCCGATATCTAAGCCTATGGCTAAGGGCGTACCTTGATAAACATTCAAACCTGTATAAAGTAGGGCTGCGGCTAATAAAAACCGCACCATTCGATCTAAGCTGCCAACATTGTTAGACATGATAACTCCTGGTATAAATGAACAAAGATTTTCTCCGATCGCTTAAAGCTTAAAGCCTATTTCGTCTGGTTTCCAGTATTGGGTTTCCAGTACCGGGCGATCGCATTTGTTAAGGACTAAAGATCCCCCCCTTACCCCCATTTAAAAACCTTAAAAAGGGGGAAGACAGAGAAATAGATCTTTTACTCGACGATCGCGAATGTGACGATTTTGGCGACGTTAACGACCGCGACCACCACCGTTAGATCGCTGCACGCAGCGTTCAAAAGCGGTTAAATGTTTTTCTTGAGAAACTTGGCGCAGTTGCGTAAAAGCAGCCTGCAAATCTGATTGAGTGACAAAAGTTAAGAAGCGATCGTACATAGCCACATTATCAATTTCTGCTTGCACTCCCATTTCACAGGCTGCTTTTAAAGTATCAGGAACCGAAACATTGCCTGCAAAAGAATCCGCTGGCACAGCTATGCCATATTTGGCAAACAAGTTTTCCCACAGATTCACATGATTATTTTCCGATCGCACAATATTGCTAAACGGGCGGACTGACCCAAATTTTTCGATGACAGCGTTATAAAATGCTCTAGCGCGATACTCATCATTAATCGAGTCAATCATTGCCTGTTGCGTCTCAGCATCTAAAGAAGTTTGAGCCATAGCGGTTAAAGGGAAAAAGCTAGAACCAATCATCCCCATAGTGGCAATTAATATTCCTGCTATGACCGAATTAAATGCTTTACGGTGATTCGTTTTTGTTAATTGATATTTGTTTTTCATCATTTCATGGATAAAGGGCGAAGCATTGGTATATTAAATTGTTGGGGTTAACTCATCATTGACTTGCCCGAATGCCTTGCCCCTATGATGCTTAATCTGGAATTACAAACCCAATTTAGCTAAAACCGGCTTGACCGAAACAATATGCTTATTCATGCCCAGCTTACTCGGCTTAATGCCTAAAGCCAAACCGATAATTTCGGTGATATAAATAATCGGCATATTGTAAGAAACATTGTATTGTTTCTCGATATCCGACTGGCGGAGTTCTAAATTAGTATCGCACAGAGGACAAGCCAAAACAATGCAATCTGCCCCCAAAGCTTTGGCCTCATCTAATATATTTTTAGTCAGGTCAAAAGCTACATCTTGTTTAGATACCAAAATCGGGCCACCGCAGCACTTAACTTTGGATTTGAAGTCAACGACTTCTGCCCCACAAATTTCCGACAATCGATCCATTGACGTGGGGAAAACGGGCGAATCCCAGCCGGTGATATCGGCGGGTCGAGTCAACAGACAACCATAATAACAAGCCACTTTTAAGCCGGTTAATGGTCTTTTGACTCGCGAGGCAATATCGATATCATTGACTAACACATCTACAACATTTCTCACCCGGATATTATAGTCAGAAACATCGATCCCCATTTCTGACATAATCGCCGTAATTTTTTCCTTTTCTGTCGGGTCTTTTAATGCCTTCATTGCCCGGGCTGATTTGTTGTAACAACCGGAACAAGATGCCAATAAATCGCGGTTTTGTTTTTGGGCTAAGGCCACATTTCGGGCAGCCATTGCCATGCCCACATCGTGAGAAACACTGGCGGCGATCGAACCTCCACAACAAGACCAGTCTTTGAGGTCTTCGAGTTCAACGCCTAATGCCTCCATGACCACTTTGGTGGAAATATCAAATTCTTTGGCGGTGGTATGCAGGCTGCATCCGGGATAGTAAGAATATTTCTGGGTTTTGGTAGTTTTGGTAACTGTTGCCGTCATGATTATTTTGCCTTTTCTAATGCTTCTTTAAATGTTTTGGGGTCTTTGATTTTGTCAGGTAAGGGTGACATTTTGCCTTTGAGGGCTAATTGAATCCCTAATGGCGCTTGGTCAATCATGGCTTTTAAACCGCCATATCGCTGCATTAATTCTGGTTCAAAAAGGATGCCGCGTTTTTCAACTAAGTCCACAAATATTTGATTAAATCGAGTGGAGTCGTTTTCGATTCCTTGGCGAATCGCGATCGCTTTTACCGCTTCAATTACGTCGGAAGGACGGACTCCACGGGGGCATCGGGTGGTACAGATATAGCAAGAACTACACATCCATAAAGTGTTACTTTGCAGTACCTTTTCCCATTCCCCGCGTTGCACCATTAAAATTAGGGTTCGAGGGGACATATCCATCCGGTCAATATTGGTACAGCCACCGCTACAAGTGCCACATTGCATACAAGCAGCGATCGCCGCCCCCTTGCCACCTTCCTCTACGACTTTCTGCATAAAATCGGGATTCATTTTATCGCCATCTAGTTGGCGATCGCTTTTCAAACCAAAAACGAATTTTCTTTTAGACTTCGTTGTTTTTGTTGTATTGGTTGTCATTGTTTTTACCTCACTTCACTGCTGCCATTGTTGCCACTGCTTGCCCATTCATGCTTAAGGCAAAATTCGCGGGATTGCTGGCAATAAAACTGACCATTTCTGCCGCCGCAGATCGCCCATCGGTAATTGATTCCATAATCGCTTTTGGCCCCGTGGCTGCCCCCGCGAGAAAAATCCCTTCCCGGTGAGACGCATTATTAGAATATTGTTGATGGGCAGTGGCATAGAAGCGATCGCAACCAATTTTTAAACCAGCCACTTCTGCTAAATCAGAATTTCCTTCCATTCCCACCATCAAAACCAACAAATCCACCGTCAACCGCATTGGTTTTGCGGTCAAAGTATCTTCTAAACGCATCAACAAACTGCCATCATTTTGCTCTGCTGCTTCAGAAAGCCGACCTCGGAGAAACTGCACCCCAAACCTTTCCTGAGAAGTGCGATAAAGTTCCTCATAACCGCGACCAAACACCCGAATATCCATATAGAGGCAGTAAACTTGGCAATCGGGAATTTGTTCTTTCACCTCAATGGCTACTTTAATCGCATTAGTACAGCAAACTCGCGAACAATAATTATTATTCACCTTCTCATCGCGAGAACCAACACAATGAATCATCGCCACTTTTTTCGGCGGTTTCCCGGCCTTAGTTTGCAAATTTTTTGCCTTCAGCATCGCATCTAGTTCTACCGAATTGATGCAATTATCATAAACTCCGTAGCCGTATTCTTCCTTTAAAGTGGCATCAAAATGATGATATCCCGTGGCCACTAGAATTGAGGCTGCCTCAATTTTTTCTCCAGTGGATGTAGTCACGGTAAAATGCGGGGCAGCACCGTTAATCTCAGTCACCGTCGTATTAGTTAAAATTCTCGTATTCCCCAAACCTGCCGTCAGATTCGCGGTAATTTCCGAAGCATCGGTAAAATCCGGAAATACTTTATACCACTTATTTAAATGTCCGCCAATTTTTGCTTGCTTCTCAATTAAAACCACATTGAGGCCAAAATTTTGCAGTTTTCCCGCCGCTGCTAATCCCGCAGGGCCGCCACCAATTACTACTACCTGTTTATTCATTTTTTTTACCTGAAAATTACAATTAGCTAATTTAACGAAAAGAAGAGGTAAGAGAAAAAGAAACCGGGTTTCTTTAATGGGTTTAACAAAAAGCTTACTTTAGCCAAATAGAAACCCGGTTTCTCTCTGAGGTATCTAAAACGGTCTTCTCCGTTGTTCAGGAGTTTTAGACTTATCGTAGGGAATGCCAATTTTATCCAGCAAAGGCTCGATCGCCACTACTTTGGCATTCAATCCACAATCTTTAAAGGGGTCATAACCTAACATTAACCCGGTCAATTGTGCGTAATCCAGAACACTGACATTAAATTCCTCTTCCAGCACTTCGTTAATCGTGCCTTGTTCCGCATCCAAAAACACCGTACAACCGGGACAATTAGTGAGGATTAAATTACAGTCTGGATGTGCTTCTTTCAAACTAGCCATTTTCTTATAAACGCTACTGGCAGTATAGTCGCGGTTCTCGGGGAAAGCGCACTGACGGAAACCCATACCACAGCAATGGCGACGTTCTGGATAATCAACAATTTCCGCCCCAAAAGCTTCGAGCAATCCCACTAAAACTTGGGGAAATTCTACCCCACCCATTGCTTCACCTGGAAATATTTTACCATAGTGACAGCCAATATGATCGACTGCCTTAATTCCCTTCAAGCTATACTTAGCTTTTTCGGCTAATTTATGTCGGTTAGCATAGAAAACATCAGAAGCATGAACTACTGAAGGTCTGCCCCCAGAAACATGAGGAATCCAGAATTCTCGTCCGGTAGTTTCTTTTAAGGTTTTGGCAGTATATTCTCGTAATTCTGGTTCTTCTTCCCAGAGTTTAATTACTTCGGTGTAGTTGGCAAAAGAAGTGACACAGAATGAGAAGAGATTATCAACTCCTTGTTCATAGTGAGCGAGGGAAAAATTCCGCGCTGCGATCACCATTTGGGCTTCGATGGTTGTGACATCTCCGTGATAGCCGATCGCCCCACAAGAAGTATGTCCGGGGGCTTCCCGCAAATCCATACCCAAATCATTTTTCAAAATTTTATAAGCAATGCCTTCGGTGTATGGGGCGGCACTTTGCAGGAAGCAACTGCGGAAGCATCCCCACAATTTACCCCCTTCATCGTCTACAGTTGGCACGTGCTTTTGGTGTTTATCCCACAGAATATTTTCTCTTGCTACTTTCATAATGGCTTCTCCTTATTTTATTGGTGATTAATGTTGCTGTTGTTATCAATTTCGGCATGAAGGTAGAAAATTATCCGATCGCCGTCCAATCAGTTGTCTGCATTCTCGCCATAAGATTAGTCTGTTCTTGATTGTCAGAACAGCCGAGGGCTAACTGATTTTGAGATAAGTCAACGATCTCGGTGACATTGCCTAAACCAATCGACTGAGTTTGGTCAGAGAAATTAGGATTATTTAGAGCAATTTGCTCGCATCCCTGAACTTGACAGTTGTTCATTTGGTTCAAGGAATTTAACCAAAAATTTGCGGCATATTCTGAGCGATCGCCTCCGTTAACCCGGTAATTATTGCCTTGTTTTCCGGTCAGGACATCGCCTTGGCGATCGCTCACCAACATCTGATTAGTTTGCATCCCAGTCAGCGGATCCTCTGCATTAGTTTCACCGTTCAAGTTTGAGGTAAATGCACTCAGATGATTATTCGATCCACTCAACAGTTGTTCATACACCTGTTGAATATCTGCGTTATCTGTTTGGGCAATTCGTTCTTGTAAATCGACAATATCAGTCTCTTCAATTAAAACTCCCACCTTCAGAGCTTCAGTCAGAGATTGACTTCCTTGGGCGACCAGAGTATTGTACAATTCTTGCAAATCTGGATTAACAAAAACACCAATCGGACGATCGCCCACGGGGTCGGAAATCTGATAGCGATCGAGCAGAGTTTCAATCTTACTCTCGTGCCGGTCTTCGCTCTTGGCAATATTTTGGAAAATAGGCACGCCCCACTTTTCATACAGGGTGACATACACATCATGCGCTAGTTTTTCTTCTTCGCGCATATAGATCAGACCTTCGGTTTCGGAAGCATCCAGACTATTATTGATAGTACCAAAATTGTTGCCGTTTTGCACGATTTTTTCCTTGATTTACTTTAATTTACTTTAAGGCATTTCGTAGGTTCTGCTATCCGCAGTCTCTACCCAGTTGTCCCAAAACTTCTCAACTTCTTCTTTGCTACCGAGTTTCTTTTCCATGCCTTTTTCTACCGCATCCATTAACTCGACCGCCCCGGTTGCTTTATAAATTGCCCGCAATTCATCCATATCTTTTTCGGGAATCACTCGGTGGGAACCTGCGCTATTTTCCTTGTCCATTGGGACATCCCACCATTCCCGCATTTCCGCCATGTGTTCGTAATAATATTCCCAGTTTTCGCCCAGTTCGGGGAAATGTTCCGGGGTAATATTTTCTGCCAACAAGGTATAGCCTCGTTTCAGCATATTTTCCCCAAATACTCGCTTGGCAAATAACTGTTGTCGGCCTTTTTCTGACTCGGCAAAATAACCGTGACGCACGGAAAGACGACGCAAAGCGAGAATTACTGAAGCGGTACTGTTGCCTCTCGGACACCGCGTTTTACAAGAAAAACATTGCCCGCAAAACCAAATTTTGTCTGACTTGAGTAAGGCGATCAGCCAGTCTTCGTCTTCGGTTTGGCAAATGTTCATCACCTCGCGAGGGGAATAATCATAAACCTCCGCTGCTGGACAAACCGCCGTACATACACCGCAGTTCAGGCAGGCATTCATTCCATGTTGATATTGAATGTCTTGTTTCAGTTCGTCAACTAACTTGCCCATTGGTAAACTCCATTTTTTTCGCTGCTCAGTTATGTTAATAACTTTTTATATAACCATATAATAGTACAGTTAAACAATCTTGTCAATAAGTAGTTTTGCTTAAATTTTCCGCAAACCTCAGCAGCTTATGGGGAGCAAGGGCAATTTAAGGAAAAAAAGGAAAAATTAGCCTTGAGCGAAAATTATGCTTGCTTATTTGACTATTTACATAATAATATAGTTATATAATTTAAAACTCCAGACCGGAAATCTGACAACCTGCTTAGGTATATAGACTTGAGACTTGCTTGGCAGTTGGCAATCAGTAAGATTACCCAAACCTTACCCAAACCTTACCCAAATAGATAAAATGGCAACTTTAACCTCAGAAACCGTTCAAACTCCCGCATTACCCGCAGTCAGCAAAACCGTCCACCACCAAATTGCGATCGTTGGGGGTGGTGCAGCGGGAATTACCACCGCGTCTGTACTGTTGAAACGAAATAGTCAGTTAGATGTGGCGATTATTGAGCCTTCAAATAAGCACTATTATCAACCCGGTTGGACATTGACCGGAGGGGGAGTTTTTCAAATTCAAGATACAGTGAGAAACCAACGGGATTTGATTCCTGCGGGGGCAACTTGGATTCAAGATCGAGTGGTGAAATTAGACCCCGATCGCAATGCGGTGATTACGAAAGAAGGCATTGAAGTTTTATATGAATATTTAATTGTTTGTCCCGGAATTCAAATTGATTGGCATTTAATTAAAGGATTACCAGAGGCGATCGGGAAAAACGGCGTCACCAGCAACTATTCCCCTAAATATGCTTCTTACACCTGGGAACTAATTCAAAAATTCTCTGGTGGCAACGCCCTATTTACCTTTCCGAATACGCCGATTAAATGTGGTGGCGCTCCGCAAAAAGTGATGTATATGGCCGATGATGTATTCCGCAGTAAATGGGGCGTGCGTCAGCGCAGTAACGTCATGTTTTTAACTCCGGGAACGAGAATGTTTGCGGTGCCGGAATATTCCGCTTTATTAGATCAAGTGGTCAAAGAACGGGAAATAGGCGTAAAATTCCGCCACAATCTTAAGGAAATCAAAGGAGAAAGTAAAGAAGCTATCTTTGATATTTTTGATACTTCCGGCAATGTGGTGGATCAAGTCACCTATCAATATGAAATGATTCACGTTGCCCCACCCCAAAGCGCCCCGGATTTTATTAAACAAAGTCCTTTAGCGACGCCCACCAATCCTTATGGTTGGGTAGATGTGGATCAATATACAATGCAACACAATCGCTACCCCAACGTATTTGCTTTAGGGGATGCTTCTTCGGCCCCTACGTCTAAAACTGCCGCTGCCGTCCGCAAACAAGCCCCCGTGGTTGCCGAAAATTTACTCGCTTTGATGGCCGCGAAACCTTTAATGGCTAAATATGATGGTTATACTTGTTGCCCTTTAATCACTGGCTATGGTAAAACCATCATGTCAGAATTTAGTGGTTATACGGCTACCCCCATGTCTAGCTTCCCCCTCAATCCGCTCAAAGAACGCTGGATCATGTGGAAAATGAAGACCACTGTTTTACCTTGGATTTACTGGAATCGGATGCTGAAAGGCGCAAAATTTGAGGGAGATTATATTAAGTTTCTGCAATGGAGGAAATAAATAGATAACTTAACTGAAGAGAAAAGATTGGGTGCTGCCAACCTCCCCCAATTGAAAAATCGAAAAATCATTGATGATAATTTTCAATTTTTGGCTGAATAATAAACTGCATTCTCAAAGTAAAAAAATTCTAACATGACTCAAACAACAAGCAAAAATTTACCTATAGAAACCTTGGACATTCCGTTAGAAAGAGATATTTTTCTCCGCACCCTGATCCGAGAACTTGCGGGCACCTTACAAAGTGTTGTCGGATTAGAAGAAGCCTCTGGATTTATCAGCGTTGTCGGTCAAGCAATGGGACGGGCGATCGACCATGATTATAAATCTGCCCTCAAAGTTTCCCAGCTTTCTCGCCAGCAAGTCACTCAAGTTTTGGTTGACCTAAAACGACGCATTCAGGGGGATTTTTATGTCATATCTGAAGACGATGAAAAAATTGTCCTGGGTAATCGAGTTTGCCCCTTTGGTGATAAAGTATTAGATCGTCCTTCTATGTGCATGATGACTTCTAATGTCTTTGGTTCTATTGCCGCTGATAACCTGGGTTATGCTAAAGTAGAATTACAAGAGACCATTGCTCAAGGTCATCCAGGGTGCCGAGTAGTTGTCTATTTGCAGCTCACCGAAGATGCCGAAAATGCCGAGGGTAGGGAATATTTTGGAACATAAACCTGATGACACCGGATCAATTCTTGCAGTTCGCCCGCCTCTTCCCAGAACCGTTACTTTTGGTGACGGTTCACGGTGAGATTATGGCCGTGAATCAAGCGGTGGTTAAGCTGCTTAATCGTAATCGAAAAGAACTCCGAGAAAAAACTTTACTAAACCTGGTGACAGACTCCAGCGATCGCGTCATCAACTATTTACAAACTTGCGCCAGAAATCGACAATTTTTTTTAGGCTCATTAACTTTTCTGCTGCCAAATAATGACACCGTAACCTGTCGCGCCGAAGGAGGTGCAGTCCAGCCTGCTTCGGCAGACTCTCCGGCATTAATTCTCCTGCGGTTAGAAAATCGTTCATCGGCCAATCTGGATTTTGCTGTCCTGAATCAAAAAATTACTCAACTCAGCCAAGAAATCCACCGTCGCCAACAAGCTGAAGCCAAATTAGTCCAGCAAAACCAGAAGCTTGAAGCGGCGTTGAGAGAACTGAAAAGTACCCAACTCCAGTTCATTCAAACGGAGAAAATGTCCAGCTTGGGTCAACTGGTGGCAGGACTTGCCCATGAAATTAATAACCCGGTGACTTTCGTCCATGGAAATTTAGCCCATGCGGAGGATTATCTAAGTAAACTATCAAAATTGGTGAGGCTTTATCAAGCAGAATATCCTCAACCATCGGCGCAAATTAGCGAATACCGGGAAGCGATTGATATCGATTTTATTTTGGAGGATTTAAATGACTTACTAGGTTCCATGAAAATAGGAACTAAAAGAATTTTAGACCTCGTTAAATCCTTACGCAATTTTTCTCGGTTGGATGAGGCTGACGCCAAAGCAGTCGATATTCACGAGGGAATAGAAAGTACCTTAGTGATTTTGCGGAATCGTTTAAAAACTTCTTTAATCAGTGGAGAAATTGAGGTAATCCGGGACTATGGTCATTTACCTTTAGTTGACTGCTATCCCAGTCAATTGAATCAGGTGTTTATGAATCTGATTAGTAATGCGATTGATGCTTTAATTGAGTCATGTCAAAAACGGAGATTAGCAGGTTTAAAGACAACTCCTGGTCAAATTTATCTGAAAACTAGAAGCATTAATTCAGAGACGGTAGCTGTTTCTATTAGAGATAATGGTTTGGGAATTGCTCCCCATAACTTTTCTAAGATTTTTGACCCTTTTTTTACCACCAAGCCTGTGGGTCAAGGTACGGGGTTGGGCTTATCAATTAGTTATCAAATTGTTACTAAATTGCACCAGGGTAGGTTAATTTGTAATTCTGTCCCCAATCAGGGTACAGAATTTATCGTAGAAATTCCGATTCATAGGAAAAATTCTCAACCCAATTTGAATCAACCTGATAATTTTTCATTGCCAAGTTTTCCTGGTGGCTGATGGCTGATGGTAGTTTGCCATTTGCAACGCCTATTGAGGGGTTGGAAAACGATAGATTCTTAAGGAGGTACGCCTGGCAGCGAAATTATCCCGCTAAAAGTCCCGCTATTCTGCGAAAAGCAGGTGCTTAGGTTAAAATTGGCATAACCCCCCCAGGTACATTTTTTCTCTGGAAAACAATAAACTAATCCCAATACTAAATTACTACTAAATATCATGCTGGTTTGTCCCAAATGTCAATATAAAAATCCCGATAACCATAAGTTTTGTCAAAATTGTGGCACTTCCCTGACCGAAAAAGTTTGTCCAGTATGTGGCGCTCAGGTTAGTTTCAGCGCCCTGAATTGCGACCATTGTGGCGCCAAAACAGGCAAAACTTTCTGGGGGATTATTCGACCCAAAACTAATCCCATTACTCCATCAGCGGTGGTACCATCTGAATCTGAATCCACCGAGGTAAAGATTTCGGAACCCTTTGCCGTTAACCAACTGATGCTTAATCAGACGTATATTTCGTCTGAAACTAACAGCACCGATGTACTGATTGCTTCTGAAGTAGAGGAAAATACTCCAGGGTCTCAGCCAGTGACAAAAATCGGTGGTCAAGATGAAGGAGCACAACCAATTGAGGCAGAACCCACGAAGAATGTAGAAAATACAAAAGATCCAGAAGATGTAGAAGAACCAATTGCTGCGGCTGTTGCACTAGAACCAGCAGAAACGGTGGTGGAAACTGCGGCTGAAGTTGAAGATGTGTTGACCTCGCAAAATTCAGCCCTAGAAACTTCAGCCCTAGAAACTCCCGAAACCAGCAAACCGGACATTTCTATTGCCTCTGGGGACTATTTAGACGATCGACACCGTTATCAACTAATTTCTCAAATCAGCGCAAAGAGTTCATCTGGTGACTGGCAAGGCTGTGTATTAGATTGTCAACCCTTGCAAATTTCCCCTTTGCTAACTTCAATTTCTGCCTCATCAACTGCCTCCAGGTCTGGTTCTACTACAGTGATTCAACCCTTGATCGACTTGATTCCCGCGATGTTGCCTCCGCAACTCTACGCGATCGCGCAGCCTTACTTGCAGCTTCGCACCCAATGGGCGCCCATAATTCCCTTAATCCATGATGCTTGGGAAAATCAAGACCATTCCATTTTACTAATTGAAGACCGCTCAAACTTGCCTCGGTTAATTGACCAATGTCATCAACTCACCCAGGTAGAACCATTGGATTTACAGCCATTCATCCAATGGTTGCAACAAATGACCCAATTATGGCAAGTCTTGACCCCGTTGAAATGCCGTCAAAGTCTGCTGAACATCGAGAATTTATTAGTGGATCAAGTTAGTGGGGGGTTACGTCTGCAACGACTCTATGGCGATGCCACCACCGCCCCAACATTGGCAGAGTTAGGCAAAATTTGGCAACAACTACTACCCATTGATCGCAACGATGCAGCATCGAACGCTCCAGAAATCATCCAACGGATTAATGCTGTTGTGAATGATGTTGTCAATGAAAATATTCTCACTGCTGATAAATTATTAGCCACAATTCAGGCAGTTAACGCTGAACTCAGCCACGGAGATGACCTCTCGACGCTCGCCATGACTCAAGGCTTAAGGAATTTAGAGGCGATCGGCGCCACTGATGTCGGTCGACAACGGAGTCACAATGAGGATGACTTTGCCATCAAAACGGACATCTTCCAATCTCAAACCTCGCGCGATCGCTCTCTCCAATTCCGAGGCATCTATATTGTTTGTGATGGCATGGGTGGACATGACGGCGGGGAAGTCGCCAGCGCCCAAGCGGTCAAAACCCTCCAAGAATATTTTACCACTCACTGGCCAGATCCACTCACCCTGCCCGACGAAGCCACCATTCGCCAAGGCATCCTACAAGCCAATCAAGCCATCTACGACCTCAACCAAGGAGAAGTCCGTAGCGGCAGCGGTCGCATGGGCACCACCTTAGTCATGGCTTTAGTCAACCAAAATGAAATCGCCGTCGCCCATGTGGGAGATAGTCGCCTTTACCGACTCACCAAAACTCACGGTCTGCAACAACTCACCGTCGATCATGAAGTGGGACAGCGGGAAATTCAGCGGGGAATTGACCCAGAAATCGCCTATAGTCGTCCTGACGCCTACCAACTCACTCAAGCCCTTGGCCCTCGTTCCGAAGACTTTGTGCAACCGGATATCCAGTTTTTTCCCATAGAGGAAAACTCTTTATTTATCCTCGCTTCTGATGGTCTCACCGATAATGATTTGCTAGAAAATCATGTTTCTACCCATCTAGAACCCTTACTCAATTCAGACAAAGACCTCGACCAAGGGGTCAAAGATTTAATCGCCTTAGCCAATGACTACAATGGTCACGACAATATTACCGCGATCGCGATTCGGGCAATGGTACAACAATAGTTAACCAATAATCGCGCAATTCAAATTCTTTGAGGACATTCCGACGTGGTTAACCTGGCATTGTTAGACCTGCAAAACAAGACCTTGGTTGCTGAGTGGCACTTTGAGAGAAAGAAAAGTTTGCGAATAGGCCGTTCCCCAGACAATGATGTAGTCATTGACAACCCGGTGGTTTCTCGACAGCATTTAGAACTCAAGAAAATCGAGAGTTCTGGGATTGCTTCTGGGATTGATGAAACTTGGCAGCTAATCAGTCACGGCACCAATGGCACTTTTGTCAACGGCACCCTAGTCACTGTCACCACCATCAATCATGGGGCACTGATTCAACTAGCTCAAAACGGCCCCATCCTGCGATTTACCTTAGATACATATCCAGGGTCTAACGCTGCCTTTTCGGGGACAGGGGGGGCAACGGTTAACTCAGAACTTCCCCTCCCTGCACCCCTGAAAGTTTGCAGCCACCAGAACAACTCCCCAAACAACTTATTTTGTATCCACTGCGGAGAACCCCTTCATGTGGCAAGAACCATTCGGGATTATCAAATCCTGCGAACTTTGGGCATTGGGGGGATGGGAACCACCTATTTAACTGTGAAAAAAGTAGAGGGGTTAGTCCCTAGTCGCCAGTTGCTTGTCCTAAAGGAAATGAATGCGGATATGACCAAAATTCCCAAGGCGCAAGAATTGTTTGAGCGAGAAGCCCGGGTTTTAGCCTCTTTAAATCATCCAGGAATTCCTAAGTTCTTTGACTTTTTTGTAGAGGACGGCAAAAAATGCTTGGTCATGGAAATGATCCACGGTCAGGATTTAGAAAAAATTGTCTTTACCAAAGGTCCAGTGGTGATGCATCAGGCAATTTCCTGGATGATACAAACCTGTGAAGTGCTTGATTATTTGCATAATCAAGATCCACCAGTAGTTCACCGGGATATTAAACCGGCAAATTTGATGGTGCAGACCCTGGATCGTCGGATCGTCGTGCTTGATTTCGGTGCAGTCAAAGAAATTGGTACGCCGTTAGGCACTTGTATCGGCGCACCAGACTATACCGCCCCCGAACAAAATCGAGGCGAACCGCTTACTCAGTCAGACCTCTATGGAGTTGGGGCGACGTTAATTTTTTTGCTTACTGGGGAAAGTCCTCAAAAGTTTGTGCAATTAACAGGACAAGGTTATCGGTTTAATTTGGACGGCGATCCGAGAATTCCTGCGGAATTAAAAGCAGTAATCGCTTGCGCTACTGAACCAAAACCGAGCGATCGCTATCAAACAGCAGTAGAACTTTCCCAAGCATTAGCTGACTGTTTGTCTACAATTTCTTAGCTGGATTCTACTGGTTATTGGTTATTAGTGTAAGGTGACAAAATCATCTACTATCTAATGTCAAAAAAAACCTGGGCGCACATTGGTTTTATCTGATTTATCTGACATTTATAGTACATTTTCTAGCAGATAGCCTCTGACCAAAAACGTTAATTTTGCCTAACGTCTCTGGTGCTTTTCTGGTGCTATTTGCTTATAAAATTGCCGCCCCGGAGCAGCGCGTGAACTATATCCGTCCAATAATTTCATTGATTTTGGCATTTAGCAATTGAATTAGTTAAATTAATCGAAATCATCGGAAAATTTTGGATTTAAAAATTGCATTTCTGATTCATTGAAAGCCTTTATTCATCTTCTTCCCAGGTTTCGACAGCTAATAGGTCACTAATTGGATCTTTCATCGTGAAGTCAAATTCTTCAAGTTCTTTTTTCCAGTGAGGCCATTCGTCACCATACAGAAAGGCAATTTTCCACAAACTGTCGGACGGTTTGATAACTTTGGACTCTACTAACGATCGCACCTGACGTTGAAACTTCACCATCGGGTGAGCAACCTTCTGGATCATAATACCTCAGTTTAATTTTCTGAATCTTCATGTCAACATTCGCTTCCCCACCTTCGTTTTTTGCATATTCGTAGATGGTTTTTAGACGGGAAGCTGGTTTTTTATCCTACCAAACGGTAGATTTGGCAAGTTTATTGATGGTAAAGTAACCATCTCACATCTAGTTTTCACTAAGCAAAAAGTCACACCCGAGTTAATCAACCTCATGTCCGCTCTTTTTGACCGGGTTGAGCCGAGGTAATTAAGCCTTAAGGATGGGCTGGGATTTTGGTTGAGCGCCTCATCACCGTGGTCTCCATCAGGTTACGGCCTGCGCCCATGAGCCTGTATTCCTTTTTGGAGTGGGAACAATTTTTGATTGGTACAAACGCTCTATTGTCTGAATTACATATTACCACTTCTCCGGGAAAGCGATCGCCTTTTTGCCAGAAATTTATATTTAAAATTTTAATCTTTATTACATAATATATAATCTATCCGTAAATTAATGATTATTTATTCGTTATTGGTTGTCCGTTATTGGGTGCTATTGGTTAGGTAGCCAACAACCACCAGTGGTCAACCAATTCCTAACAAAAGTTGCACGTTGTCGGCTGCATATCCGACCTCTAGTTCCGGTTCTCCTTGCAGCAAGGTTTTAATTTGGGTCAAATACTCGGTAATGCGGCTGTCACTTCTAAAGGTTCGCCGCAGTCGATTTTGAATTGGGGTGAGAATTTCGGTGATTTGCTTGGCTTTGATGGCGGCTGGGGCTTGAGGCTGAACCAGGACATGACTCCGCAACAGAACTAACTTCTCGGTTTTTTTGGTGCGGAACACTTCCTGAATTTCAGCGGATATTGCATAAATAATTTGGCTGGTGACATATTCCATTAATAATGGTTGAAGAGAAAAGACCGCTTCTTCGCGAGTGGGATGTTTTTCTATGAGCGATCGCTGTCCCAGGGAAGCCACTGCTTCGAGGAGTTCTCGTTGAGACACCGGCAGGATCATATTTTCCCGCAGTTTGGCCAAAGAAACGGGCTGACGTTCAATGGCTAACCATTGGATAATTTCCTTTTCTAATAGAGAGAGGCGATCGTACTGTGACGCCACCAAGCCGCTAATATCCCCAAAGACCAGGGTATTTTGTTTGAGAAATTCCGCCACTTGACCGCTGAACAAATCTTTAATTATGGTGGCGACAATTTTGAGGGCTAGAGGGTTGCCGCGGTACAGAGAAATCAGGGCATCCCATTGTTCCAGGTCAGCCAGACTTTTTTCTGAGAAAATTTTGCGGGCTTCAGGGGTTGGTAAATCTGACAAAGCCAGCGATCGCCCAGGCATAGTTTTACCTTCCAATACCGCAATTTCCTTGGGTTTTTCCTGACTGGTAATCAGCAGACAGCTTTTATGGGGTTCTTCCCCCAGACGGCGGAAAAACTCCCCATAGTCCTGGTATCCAGGGGCATATTGACCCGCCAATTCTCCTGGAAGCAAAATAGTTTCTACACCATCGAGGACTAACAGACAGCGATATTTCCGCAGATAGGCAATCAGTTGGCTAATTTTATCGTTAATTTCCGTAAGGGGATAGTTAAAAGGGCGACGATAGAGAAATTTCAGCAGATTATCTAGTAAATCTGTTAATGAGGGGGCTCTCCGCAGCGCTCGCCAAATCAAAAAATCAAAATGCTCTTGAAGCTGGTGGGCTAACTTTACCGATAGGGCGGTTTTGCCAATACCTGCCATACCAAACACTGCCACTACTCGACATTCTTGAGACAAAATCCAATCTTCCAGAGTCGCCAATTCCTCAGTCCGACCATAAAAAATTGACACATCTGGGGCTTCTCCCCAGTCTTGCCTGGGTCTGATCGTATCTTCGCTCAACAAAGCCTGGTCATTCCCGGCAGCTTGCATCACCATCAGGGCTTGGTGGTCTTGATACTGGGTGACTAAAATCTGTTGCAACTTAGCCATTTTGCCCGGACCTGCCCCAGCAATATGAAATTTTTTATATACTTCGCCCAAGCGCTTGCGGACGGCTTCGGCGCGAATCTCTAAATTAGTCGCGATCGCCGTAATTGTTTCACCAGCCAAAGCATAAGACAACACCTCTAACTCTGACTCCGAGACACCATGTTCAGCCGCCACAGCTTTGAGAAAATCTTGGGGAATCACAGCAGTTCTCTACTTAATTAATGTATTGGTTAAAAATAATATTTCGGCAGGGATGGGCAGACCGCCAATATATCACCTGTACCGATAATATGTGAGTTCTAATTTCTCTCCCATTACATTACCTCACTTTTGTCATCCTCGCCAGTCTTCTCAACTATCAACTTCTAAATTTTACATATTTCAGTAAGATAGTTTCTCATAAAACTCATAAAAAATTATATAAATCAAGCACCTTAAAAGATTAGTCGATATAGAATCTAATCATTGCTCAACCTACGCTTAGGCAGATTAAATGCGTTAATTTATCTCAGTAGAGGGCATACATGATGCCAATTCCGCCCCGAATCGTCCCACAAAGGCCACGCCATTTTCTCACTTATGGTTATCTTGATGCGCTGCCTAACGGATATCTGCTGCTATCTGCTGCTGCTAAACGCTTGCCCACAATCACCACATCCCTCTCCACCCCATCCAACTCTGCCACCTGGGGTAAATGACCCCAACGTTCAAAGCCGAATTTCTCAAACAACCTCAAAGAAGCTTGATTATGACCAAAAATAAACCCTAATAAAGTTTTCAACCCCAGTTGAGGAGATTGGCTAATCCCATAAGCGAGTAACTCCTGACCAATGCCTTGATGTTGCGCTTCAGCAGCCACATAAATGCTGACTTCTGCGGTTGGGTGAAAAGCCGGTCTACCATAAAATGCTTGAAAACTCAGCCAACCAATGACCAGATCGTGCTTCACTTTTACGAAAATCGGATATTTCTGGGGATTATGCGCCAAAAACCAATCTCGACGGGATGCAACGGATACGGGAGTGAGATCCGCTGTGGCCATTCTTTCGGGAATACTGGCATTATAAATGTTCACAATTGTGGGTAAATCGGATTCTGTTGCTACTCGAATAGTCATAAAGTCAGGATGTAAATCGGTGATTACCATATCAGAAGTGAGGGCTATTTCAAATCCAGACCAACTGGAAATCAATTGCCTCCCTAATTGCCTCTTGCCTCCCTTCAGGCTGATAAGCCACGCTTATGACACTGATTAAAATAAATATTTATTAAACCCCTTTACAAAGCTTAACAATCCGGTTAATATAAAAACATCATCCGAACATTGAAAACTACATAGCACTCATAAAGCACATGACTACTACTCTGCAACAACGGGAAAGCGCTTCTCTGTGGCAGCGCTTCTGCTCCTGGGTGACCAGCACCGATAACCGCCTGTATGTGGGCTGGTTCGGCGTCCTGATGATCCCCACCCTGCTGACCGCAACCATCTGCTACATCATTGCTTTCATCGCTGCTCCTCCCGTGGACATCGATGGCATCCGCGAACCTGTAGCTGGTTCCTTACTGTTAGGCAACAACATCATCTCTGGTGCCGTTGTTCCTTCTTCTAACGCCATTGGCTTACACTTCTACCCCATTTGGGAAGCGGCTTCTCTGGATGAGTGGCTGTACAATGGTGGCCCTTACCAGCTAGTGATTTTCCACTTCCTGATCGGCATCTTCTGCTACATGGGTCGTGAGTGGGAATTGTCCTACCGCTTGGGTATGCGTCCTTGGATCTGCGTCGCTTACAGCGCTCCTGTGGCTGCTGCCAGTGCCGTGTTCCTGATCTACCCCATCGGTCAAGGTTCTTTCTCCGATGGTATGCCTCTGGGTATCTCTGGCACCTTCAACTTTATGTTGGTGTTCCAAGCTGAGCACAACATCCTGATGCACCCCTTCCATATGTTGGGTGTTGCCGGTGTGTTCGGTGGCGCTCTGTTCTCCGCGATGCACGGTTCTTTGGTGACTTCTTCTTTGGTGCGTGAAACCACCGAAGTGGAAAGCCAAAACTATGGTTACAAGTTTGGTCAAGAGGAAGAAACCTACAACATTGTTGCCGCTCACGGTTACTTTGGTCGTTTGATCTTCCAATACGCTTCTTTCAACAACAGCCGTTCTCTGCACTTCTTCTTGGGTGCATGGCCGGTGATTGGGATCTGGTTCACCGCTCTGGGTGTGTCCACCATGGCCTTCAACCTGAACGGTTTCAACTTCAACCAATCTATCGTTGACTCTCAAGGTCGCGTCATCAATACCTGGGCTGACGTAATCAACCGCGCTAACCTGGGTATGGAAGTGATGCACGAACGTAATGCTCACAACTTCCCCTTAGATTTGGCTGCTGGTGAAGCTGCTCCTGTGGCTTTGAGTGCGCCTCAAATCAACGGCTAATTCTTAGCTAGTTTAACTAAATAAATCAAAAAACGCTCTCCGGAAAGGGGGGCGTTTTTTTATGCTTCTGGGTATGTTGCTGTAAGATAGATCGGGATTTACGCTTGATCTGGGATTTCAACGTGATGCCAAGAATTCCTCCACTGTCAAACCAATATCAATGGCAATTTGTTTTAACAATCTCGGTGATATATCACGTCCTTGATGAAATGGAACAGTAGTACCCCGCCCATCTGGGTGACGGAATTACTTATGCGACCCTTTTTGACGTACCTCTACAAACCCAAGGTTTTCGAGTATCTTCACGATTTCCTGTGGTTTTAAAACTGGGATATTGCTCATGTTTAGCGAATTATAATCTGTTGTGTGCCGATAAACTCCGTCTCAAATACGATCTCCTCATCTTCTAGCAACATCTCAATTACCTCACGCAGATTTTCCTGTAACTCATCCAAAGTTTCTCCCTGGGAATGCGCCCCCGGAAATCCTGGGATATAGCCAACATAAAGCTGAGTCTCAGGATCTTTTTCCACAATCGCAGTAAATGTTTTCATCGGATTGATTTTGGATTTTTTAAAGACCATTAATATAATTCCTCAAAATTTTTATTGTTCCTGGTGGTCTAGTGATTAATTATAGCTTGATGTATTCTTGAAATATCCGGTTGATGTGAAACAATCCTCGCCCTCCCTCTGATATTTTTTCCACTAAGCCCCGTCTGACTAAAGATTGCATGGCTTCCCATAATTCCGATTGGGAAATTTCGCTTAATCCTGGTTGTCGTGAAATCTCTAACGCTTCATCTTCTGACAATCTGGATATGACTTTTTTTTCTAACTCCGATAAACGGTCTAAGTGAGATTCGAGAATGGGGGATAAGTCGCCGATAAATATCTCCTTTTGGTCGCCTAAAAATAGGGAAACCCGACCGTCGCATAGTTCTACAATGGTTGAGGCGATGATATTTAACCAATTGGGATGACCTTGGTATAGGTTGATTAATTCTGGCCATTTTTCTGAATCGGTTAATCCGTGTTCTTTCAAAATTTCCTCAGCATCCGCTGATAATCCTTTCAAGTGTAAGATGCGGGTGGATTGTTTTTCGCTTTGCCCTGGCAAAGGTTCTTGCTATTAGTTCTTAGTCCTGCTATTGGGAATAGGTACTTTCCCGATCGCGATCGCCTTCTTTATTCAATTCTCAATGCGGGGGCGATCGCCCAAGCCGAGCAGACAAGAAACCCGGTTTCTTCAAGAAACCGGGTTTCTATGTTTCTGGGCAATTTTGAGGCAGAAGTGGGAGTAATGCTCCCAGAGGAGTTTCTCTCGTTTCAGGTTTCCCGGTTCCAGATTTTAGGGAAATTTCCTGGTTTTAGCTGGAACTGTTACGCTCGATTTGAATCACCTAAATAGCTTGAGTGTGACTATTTCTGCCATAGTCAAGCAAACCGTGACAAACTTGAATAAATATGATTAAATAGATGAGGAGCAATTTTTCAAAAAAATGCCAACAGTATTAAGATTTGAAGTCGCTCGTTTTTATTTTTACAGCCATGAACCCAACGAACCACCCCATATTCATATTGATAGAGATAATCTCTCAGCAAAATTATGGTTATCTCCGATATCTTTAGCCAAAAATATGGGCATTGTATGAATAGGACAATTCAGACTGATATTAGAGTAAAAAATGTTCTAATCCATGAAGATGCTTTTAGTGTTGAATTAATGGATGGACGCACTCTCACCGTTCCTTTAGCTTGGTTTCCTCGACTATTAAAAGCTACACCCGAACAGTTAGAAAAATGGGTGATTTGTGGCGGCGGTTATGGGATTCATTGGGAAGAAATTGATGAGGATATTAGTACCGAAGGATTATTACGCGGTGCTCCCGCGCCTCGGAATCAAACGCGATTATAACACGAAAAACCCAGTTTCTTTAAGAAACCGGGTTTCTATGTTTCTGGACAATTTTGAGGCAGAAGGGGAAGTGCGATCGCCCCTTCGGGATCCGCTTGGCGCGATTCGCGGGAGCGATCGGCTGTTAAAGGTTGTCGGGATCTAGCCCGATCGCCCGCAACCTTTCAGCAAGACGTTCTGCCCGCTGGCGTTCTGCCTCAGCTTTTTGCCGTTCTGCCTCAGCAAGCTGTTGAGCTTGTTCGGCACGCCGGCGTTCTGCCTCAGCAAGCTGTTGAGCTTGTTCGGCACGCCGGCGTTCTGCCTCAGCAAGCTGTTGAGCTTGTTCGGCATGAAGGCGTTCTGCCTCTTCCGGTAACAACACCAAATTGCCTTCGGTATCGTAAAACCGTAACCAAACTGCCGTCTCTCGGTCGATGGTTCCTTCCCAGGTTCCCAGCCAAAAGCCCAAGGTTTCACACCACAGCCATCCGCGATCGTTCGGCTGTAAAAGCTGATAACGTCCTGAACCATCCAAATGCCATCCTTGAAAGGCGTTCGGTTCAAACGGGTCAAAGACAAAGTAATCTGGCGTCCGAAAGGTCCGCTGATACAGATCCTTTTTCTTTCCTTTATCTATGGGAGCGGTACTCGGCGACATTAGCTCGACAATGACATCAGGGTAGCGTCCCGCTTCCTGCCACACTACCCAACCCTGTCGCTCTTTGGTGCCATCTACATCCAATACCACAAAGAAATCCGGGCCACGGAAATCTTTGTTCATCGCTTGGTCGCTACTGTAATAAACGAACATATTGCCCCCAGTAAAGAAGTCATTGCGATCGCGCCAAACTTGCTGCAATGACCGGATGAGGACATTCATCGCGATGCGGTGGCGGTTACTCTCCAAGGGTTCTCCATCATCAAAAATCAAGTCCGTGGGTGGCATGGGGGGCTCCCAGGCAGGTTCCACGGGGGTGTCCGGACAAGTCTGGGCAGTGAGTTCTACGGACATTTTCGGCTCCCCACTTTCTGGTAATTCTGATTTCGGATTATATCCCGGCAGACCGCCTGGCCGCTGGGAACTGCCGGCTCCGGTGAGTCGATAACTCATAAGCCTGACTTATCAGACTGATGAGCATAAATATTGATTAAAACCCTTGACAAAGCTTAACAGTCTGGTTAATCTATAAACATCATCCGAACATTGAAAACTACATAGCACTCATAAAGCACATGACTACTACTCTGCAACAACGGGAAAGCGCTTCTCTGTGGCAGCGCTTCTGCTCCTGGGTGACCAGCACCGATAACCGCCTGTATGTGGGCTGGTTCGGCGTCCTGATGATCCCCACCCTGCTGACCGCAACCATCTGCTACATCATTGCTTTCATCGCTGCTCCTCCCGTGGACATCGATGGCATCCGCGAAC
>FWWL01001445.1_pt1 | contig 23064 bp, 19 predicted proteins | sample 2228331 | NCBI WGS metagenome assembly FWWL01 (sample SAMEA103939775, study PRJEB20133) | metagenome | reverse complement strand
TTGGGGATGGCTTCGCAACCGGAAGCCACGGAACAACCTGCGGGCGGAGGGGAGGACAGGGCCGTGATTAACTACCTCCACGCGCGTCTGCACCGCCCGGAGAAAGGCTGGGACCCGGTACCGGCAGATTACGCTCAACAATATGCGGCGCGTGTGTGGATCTCGGTTGACGACTCCCTCATCGCGAAGATAGAACAGCAGATAGGCGGTCTCAACGGAAAGGAGGTGCTCGACCTCGGAGGGGGACCCGGTCAGTATTCCGTCGCGTTTGCTATGCGAGGTGCAAACGTGACATGGCATGATGTGAGTCGGAACTATCTGCGCATTGCTGAGCAGAGGGCAAAAGAGGCAGGAGCTCATCTCAACTTCTCGCTCGGTTACATGGACGAGGCGCCGCGTATCCTGTGCAGACAGTATGATCTGGTATTCAACCGCGTCTGCTTTTACTACGGCTGGAGCGATTCGTCATTCGTCAAAGTGATTTACACGTTAATGCGCCCCGGAGGCTACGCCTATATCGAAGCCAATAATTCGGCATTTGGGTGGGATCGTCTTTCGGTGTCAGCACGATTCCGCACGTGGCTTAATGCGACAACGGGGCTGAAGATAGGACACCCGCATCCGCCGCGTGGGCGTATTCCCACGCTTTTCCTGAAATATCCTATCCAGTGGTTGCAAGTAGAATATCCCACGGGCGATCTGGATAGAATCTTTGTGCAGAAGGCGGAGCGGTAATCATGAGGGCTAAGTACCTGATACGCTTCGACGACATATGCCCGACGATGAACTGGGACATATGGAAACAGGTGGAAGCGGTACTGACCCGGTATCAGGTCAAGCCGATCCTCGCGGTGGTTCCGGACAATCGCGACCACAAGCTGCAGGTGTCACCGGCACGGCTGGACTTCTGGGAGTGGGTACGTGAGAAACAAGAAGCAGGCTGGACAATCGGGCTTCATGGTTACCAGCACCTCTACGAAACACGGGATGCAGGACTGCTGGGACTGAACCGGCGCAGTGAGTTCGCCGGGCTTCCGCTGGAGGCGCAAAGGGAGAAGGTCAGCAACGCCGTGAAGATCCTTCATCAACACGGAGTGCGCCCCCAGGTGTTCGTAGCACCCGCGCACAGTTTTGACCTGACGACACTCGTCGCGCTGCGGGAATCGGGCATTGGTACCATCAGCGATGGCTTCTTTCTCAAACCTCAGCGATGGCTGGATATGGTGTGGATACCCCAGCAGATGTGGAAGCTCCGAAGGATGCCGTTCGGCGTATGGACCGTTTGTTATCACCATAACCGGATGCGACCGGTGGATATAGAACGGTTCGCAAGAGGGATTGCGCGTCTTCATACAGACATCATTTCAGTAGAGGAAGCCGTCCAGATGTGCGGTGACTCAGCCGATGGATGGAACCTGATTTTCGCGCAGCTTTGGCGACAGGCTTTACTTCTGAAATTACGGATAACTTCCCCGGTTCGCCCATGAGCAACAGCACGATGACCATACCACGCAAACCTCTCGCCCTGTTCCTGCCATCGCTCGCTGGCGGAGGGGCACAGCGCGTGTTCCTGCACCTTGCCAGGGGTTTTACCGAGCGCGGCTGTAAAGTGCACCTCGTGCTTGCCAGAGCCGAAGGTCCCTACCTGCCCCAGGTGCCAGCCGACCTGCCGGTCTTCGACCTGCACGCCTCGCGGGTGCTTACCAGCCTCCCGGGTCTGGTGCGCTACCTCCGACGGGAAAGACCGTTCGCGCTATTATCAGCACTTGACCACGCGAACGCCATTGCGGTATGCGCTCAGCTCATCGCCCGCGTGCCCACGCGAGTGGTGGTAACGGTGCACAGCACCCCAAGTCGTGTGGTGGCGAACGCCCGAACACTTCGGGCACGCCTGTTGCCTCTCTGGGTGCGCCCTTTTTACCGACGTGCGCATACGGTGGTGGCGGTATCTCGGGGTGTGGCAGAGGAGCTGGTGCACTACATCGGCGTCCCTGAACCGAAGGTGAAGGTCATATATAACCCAATCATCACCCCCGATCTGTTCCGCAAGGCGGATGAACCTGTTGACCACCCGTGGTTCCGCGACGGTGAGCCGCCAGTGATACTGGGCGTGGGCAGGCTGACCACACCAAAGGACTTCCCGACCCTCATCCGTGCGTTCGCGCTGGTGCGTCGGCAAAAACGCGCACGGTTGATGATCCTCGGGGAAGGCGAAGATAGACCTGCACTGGAGTCGCTGGTAAGGGAACTGGGGCTAGAAGAAGACGTTGCATTACCGGGCTTTGTGCAGAACCCGTACGCCTACATAAAGCGGGCGACGGTCTTCGTGCTGTCCTCTCGCTGGGAGGGATTGCCCACCGTGCTGGTGGAGGCGTTGGCGCTGGGTGTGCCGGTAGTGGCGACGGATTGCCAGAGCGGACCGGCGGAGATCCTGCAAAATGGTGCACTCGGCACGCTGGTGAGTGTCGGCGATGTAGAGGCACTTGCGCGCGCTGTCGTCGGTGCCCTGGATTCCGACCGCGAGTGCTCTCCTTCATTTCCAAACGACGTGCTGCCATACACACTGGCATATGTGATCAAGCAATACGCGCAGGTTCTCGAGGTTGATCCGTGAGGCGCATTGCTTATTCTGCAATTTGGGCTTTACTTTTCACCATTCCATGGGAGAATACGCTTGTACTGGATTCAGTAGGTACTGTAGCAAAAGCGGTAGGGTGGATAGTCGGGGCAATAGGTCTCTTCATTGTTCTGCTCGAAAATCGCATGCGCCTGCCTTTGTGGCTGCAGTGTGGGCTGGTATTCGTTTGCTGGGCATGGCTCAGCGGCATATGGAGCCTCGACCGTGAGAGCACCCTGATTCGGGCGTTGACATATACACAGCTCTGGATTATGGCGTGGCTTATCTACCAGTACGCTGAATACCTCGACCAGCTTCTGATGGCGTATGTGCTGGGAGCCTGCGTCGCCGCCGGAATGACCCTTTATGCTTTCTCTCAGGGAATGCAGGCGGCTTATTTGCGCTTCGCTGCCCAAGGGTTCGATCCCAACGACCTCAGTATCTACCTGGTGCTCGCCATTGTTCTTTCCTCGTATCTCATCGCTAAAACCTCCAGCCCACTTCTGAAAACGGTATGTATCGGGTACATTCCTTTCGCTGTAATCACGGTGATACTGACGGGGTCTCGAACGGGAACGATCGCACTCGCGGTCGCTCTTGTGGCAATGATTTCTGCTGTTCGAAGGTTAGATTGGCGTTGGAAGTTAGCCGTGATCGTGTTAGGAGCTGCCAGCGGTGCGATATCTGCCTCGTTCGTTCCGCCAGAAAGCCTTTCGCGCATTGCTACTCTGGCATCGGAGATCCGAGAGGGTACATGGAACATCCGGCTCCTCATCTGGGAAGCTGGGCTGACGCTCTTTGGTGAACATCCTGTACTGGGAGTAGGGGCTGGTGCATTCCGTACAGCGGTTAACCCCCTTGTTCATCAGCCAGCAGCTCCACACAATGTGTTTATCGCCGTAGCTGTAGAGGGAGGTATTCCGGCGCTATTCCTGTGGGTTGGTTTCATACTTGGCGCGTTTCGTAAGGTGCTGGGTAGCGAGCATACAGAAAAATGGGCATGGATCGGGGTCGCTCTTGTGCTGGCAACGGCGTTCCTTGCGCTGAACTTTGAGTGGCGCAAGACAACATGGGCGATGACAGCGCTTGCGGCGGGTGCGGGGAGGCAGGGTGTAGTCGGCGGTGGCGAGAAGAGGGCTGAAGAATGAGAGTGCTCTTCGTCATCACAGGTTTATCCGTTGGCGGGGCGGAAACGCAGTTGTGCCGCACGGCGATACAGCTCAGCCGGCGCGGCTGGAAGGTGCGTATTGTGACCCTGCTTCCTCCCAAAGCATACGTCGAGGAACTGAAACGGTGGGACATACCGGTCGCTACCCTGAATATCCAGCGCAAACGCCCCGATCCCCGTCCCGTTCTGCACCTCTCGCGAATATTCCGCGCATGGAAACCAGATATCGTGCACAGCCACATGGTGCACGCCAACCTGCTGGCGCGTGCCAGCCGTCTGCTGGTGCCTGTTCCCGTCCTCATATCCAGCGCGCGAAGCATCTACGAGGGTAGCCGTCTGCGCGAGATTCTTTACCGGCTCACCGACCCTCTGTGCGACATCACAACGCACGTCTGCCAGGCAGGAGCAGAGCGATATGTACGCATCGGAGCAGTACCGGCGCACAAGATGCGTCATATCCCCAATGGCGTCGACGCGGACGCCTTCCGCCCGGATCCGTCGCTACGGGAGCAGATGCGTCGTGAACTGGGTATGGAGCGAGCGTTCGTATGGCTCGCCGTCGGACGCCTCGAGACCCCGAAGGACTATCCTAACCTGCTGAACGCCTTCGCCGTGGTACATCGTCAATATCCGGATAGCCGATTGCTCATCGCGGGCGATGGACCACTGCGCGTTGATATGGAAAACCTGGCTTCATCTTTGGGAATAGAGACCGCCGTGAGGTTTCTGGGCGTCAGGCGGGACATTGCTCGTCTGATGAACGCGGCGGATGCTTACGTGATGTCTTCGTCCCGCGAAGGTTTGCCCAATGTTCTGCTGGAGGCACACGCCACCGCCCTGCCGATAGTCGCCACAGATGTCGGCGGCAATCGGGAGGCTGTCCGGGATGGTGTTTCCGGCATCATTGTGCCCCCACGCGACCCCAGTGCGCTGGCTGAGGCGATGATTCGCCTGATGCAGATGGATACCAGCCACCGCCGCGAGATGGGAGAGGCAGGACGAGAGCACATCGTGCAGAATTATAGCATGGAGGCTGTGGTACAGAGATGGGAGCAGTTGTATCGCGAGCTGCTGGAGGCAAAAGGAGCGGAGCCTCGCCGTCTGGCGAAATCTGGGCATTAAGTAGTCGCCCGCACGTATCCGGGAGACACACCGCCTGGCTGAGCCGATGAGTATCAGAATCGTCTACGTTGCCACATCCCCGCTATTCCTCAACTTCTTTCGCGGGCAGGTGCGGTTCCTCAAGGAACGTGGGTTCGAAATCAGCGTTGTTTGCTCGCCCGGAGAGATGCTTGAGAAGTTTGCCGAACATGAGCAGGTACGCGGCTACGGCGTGGAGATGCCGCGGCGCATCACTCCCGTCCAGGACCTCTTTGCTCTGTCGAGGCTGTACGCTATCTTCCGCACGCTTCGACCACACATCGTACATGCAAACACCCCCAAGGGCGGAGTGCTGGGCACGATCGCTGCTCAGCTTTGCAGAGTGCCGGTGCGTATCTACCACATCCGCGGGCTGCCGTTCGTCACTGCGTCAGGCAGAAGACGCGCTTTGTTGCGGTGGAGCGAAAACGTGTCCTGTCGTCTGGCGCACTCTGTTCTGTGCGTCAGCCACTCCCTGCGGGAGGTGGTCGTGCAGGAGGGACTGTGTCCGCCGGACAAGGTGCGTGTGCTGGCTTCCGGAAGCGGACAGGGCGTAGATGCCGACCGGCAGTTCAATCCCTGCCACTATTCCGACGCCATGCGCCGGGCACTGCGAGCGCAACTGGGCATCCCAGCCGATGCTACAGTAGTGGGATATGTGGGACGAATCGTTCGCGACAAAGGCATGGGCGAGCTGGCGGAGGCATGGCATTCGCTCAGAGCGCGATATCCCGAACTGTATCTCCTGCTGGTAGGGGACTTCGAACCGCAGGACCCCGTACCCGAGAACGTGCGTCGGGCATTCCTCGAGGATGACCGGGTCACCATCACGGGATGGGTGGGAGACACTGCGCCCTACTATGCCATCATGGACGTTCTGATTCTGCCATCCTACCGTGAAGGCTTTCCGAATACACCTCTCGAAGCCTCAGCGATGGAACTGCCTGTGATTGCCACGCGGATACCCGGTTGCGTGGATGCCGTTGCCGACGGGGTCACAGGGACGCTGGTCTCTCCTCAGGACGCAAACGCACTGCACGAAGCCATCGCTCGCTATATCCGCCTGCCGGAACTGCGCGCCCAGCACGGACGTGCAGGGCGGGATCGCGTGTTGCGGGAGTTTCGCCCGGAAGTCATCTGGCAGGCACTGCTGGAGCATTACCGGATACTGCTGGAAGAACGAGGCGTCCTGAGCGATTGCTGAGTCAGTCCGTTTGTGTGACGGGCAGGGTTTCGCATCCGCCTTGCCGAAGTGGAGAAATACTACCTCGGACGCAGGAACCTGAATGCTCTGGCGCAGTCAAACGCTCAAACGCTTGATGGACATCTGCCTGGCATCGGTGGCGCTCGTTTTAACTGCCTTGCCGATGCTGGTTATTGCCCTGCTGGTTCGTCTCAGCATGGGCAAGCCCGTGCTGTTCCGTCAGCAACGCCCGGGATTGCACGGCAAGCCCTTTACTCTGATCAAGTTCCGCACGATGCGCGACCTTCGCGATGCCAGTGGCAACCCTCTGCCCGACGAGATGCGCCTGACCCGAGTCGGACAGTGGTTGCGCAGTACCAGCCTCGACGAATTGCCCGAGTTGTTCAATGTGCTGAAGGGGGAGATGAGTCTGGTTGGTCCTCGCCCGTTGCTGATGGAGTATCTGCCGAGATACACCCCCCAGCAGGCAAGACGTCACGAAGTGAAACCCGGCATTACCGGCTGGGCTCAGGTCAACGGGCGTAACGCGCTCACCTGGGAGCAGAAGTTTGAGCTGGACGTGTGGTATGTGGATAACTGGAACCTGTGGCTCGACCTGAGAATCCTCGCGCTGACGGTGTGGAAAGTGCTGAGGCGCGAGGGCATCAGCGCGGAGGGTTGCGCGACCATGCCGGTCTTCACAGGCACTCCACACGAGGAGAGCAAGAGCTCATGAGCAGGTCTGTTGTGGTGATCGGTGCCGGCGGTCATGCCAGAGTGGTGATCGCGACACTGCAGGCAGCAGGGCACACCGTGCAGGCGGTTTACGACGACAATCCCGCCGTCTGGGGAACCGAAATCCTGGGCGTCCGCGTTCATGGAACAACAGACCTTCTCGCGGCGTCAGAATCGGTTGAGGCGGTTATTGCCATCGGCGATAACGCGGCGAGGCTCAGGATTGCAAGGCGTTTGCAGAATCTGAAATGGCTGACCGTGGTGCATCCACATGCGTGGGTGCATTCGTCGGTGCAGATGGGAGCTGGGACGGTGGTGTTTGCCGGCGCGGTGATACAACCGGAAGCCCGCATCGGCGAACACGTGATCATCAATACCGGTGCCACAGTGGACCACGAATGCACCGTGCAGGATTTCGCGCATATCGCTCCGGGCGCTCATCTGGCGGGCAGGGTGATTGTAGAAGAAGGGGCATTCATCGGCATGGGCAGTAACGTGATTCAGACACTCCGCGTCGGCGCGTGGACAACCGTTGGTGCAGGGGCGGTGGTCATCCGCGACCTGCCGGCGTATGTCACCGCTGTCGGAGTTCCCGCACGCATTGTCAAGCAGGACGGAATGGTGGAGGGGCATCATGAGTAAACAGTTGCTGGAACGGGCAGAGGGTTCGATGCAGGTCAAGCCATACGCGCCCTGGCCGCACTTCGAGGAAGACGAGATTGCCGCGGCGGTGCGCGTGCTTCAAAGCGGGAAGGTGAACTACTGGACGGGTGAGGAAGGCAGAGAGTTTGAGCGAGAGTTCGCGCAGTTCGCTGGCTGTTCCTATGCCGTGGCGGTGGCGAATGGCTCGGTAGCCTTAGAGCTGGCGCTGTATGCTCTGGGTATTGGTGAAGGCGATGAAGTGATTGTCACCCCGCGCACTTTTGTGGCTTCAGCGAGCTCCGTCGTACTGCGAGGCGCGAGACCGGTCTTTGCCGACGTCGACCCCGATAGCGGCAACATCACTGCGGACAGCATACGGGACGTGCTGACCCCTCGCACCAGAGCGATTATCGCAGTGCACCTCGGAGGCTGGCCCTGCGAGATGGACGAAATCTGTGCTGTGGCGCGAGAGCACGGATTGAAAGTGATCGAAGACTGCGCGCAGGCGCACGGTGCCACCTACAAAGGTCGTCCGGTGGGCAGTCTCGGCGATGTGTCAGCATGGTCGTTCTGCCAGGACAAGATCATGACCACAGGCGGCGAGGGCGGAATGCTCACCACCAGCGATCCCGAAATCTGGGAAAAGGCATGGTCTTACAAGGATCACGGCAAAAGCTACGAGGCGGTATATCGCCGACAGCATCCCCCGGGTTACCGGTGGCTACACGAATCGTTTGGAACCAACTGGCGCATGACCGAAATGCAGTCGGCAATTGGGCGCGTAGTACTGAAGAAAGTACCGGAGTGGGTACGGATTCGCCGGCGAAATGCCAATCTGCTGGCCGAGCGACTGCAGAAAGTGGATGGTCTGCGCGTTCCTCTGCCCCCTGCGCATATTGGGCACGCCTACTACCGCTTCTACGCCTACGTTCGCCCCGAAGCGCTCAAGCCCGGCTGGAATCGCGACCGCATCATGGTGGAAATCAACCGGATGGGTATCCCCTGTACGGTGGGCAGTTGCAGTGAAGTGTACCTGGAGAAGTGCTTCGAACAGGCTGGTTTACAGCCGCCAGCTCGCCTGCCCGTCGCCGCCCAGCTGGGTGAGACGTCGCTGGCGTTTCTGGTACATCCGACACTGGACGAAGAACACATGCAGGACACAGCAGAAGTCGTGGCGAATGTGATGCGAAAAGCGTGCTGTTAACTCTGCAGGATTTGTACCGTCTGTACCAGCTGCTGGGATGCAGGAGAGTATGGAGGAGGATGTTTGAACAATGAACCTCTACCGCACGCTCCATGCGGGCAGGATTTTGCGTATGATGGCAGACGCGAGCCTGGTGAACTTCTCACTGGCGCTCGCTTTACTTGTGCATTATTTGTGGGTGGTCGGCATTGCAGGTACCGTGTCCGACGCGCCCGCGGCGCTGCGAGCATATACTGTTCTCTTTCTTCGCTGTAGTGCGGTGCTGACGCCGATCGCGCTGGTGGTATTCGCACTCAGTGGTTTTTATACGCACAGTCGTCTGTATCAGGGGCGGTATAAGGCGATCGTTATCCTGCAGGCGGTGACGCTTGCCTATTTGCTCGCAGGATTTCTCGCCTACCTCCTGCCCGGATACCTCGCATTTGACCGAAGCACACTGATCCTGTCCTGGCTGTTCACGCTGACCAGCATCATGAGCGTCCGGCTGGCGGGAAGAGTGTGGAAGCTGTTTGCGTCGGCTGAGCGACGCTATCTGGGAGCACCTCTCGCCGATCGCCCAGTGCACAACGTACTGGTGATCGGCGGCGCGGGGTACATCGGCTCCGCGCTGATCCCCAAACTGCTCGACAAGGGCTATTATGTGCGCCTGCTGGACCTTTTCATCTACGGTATGGACTCCATCGCCGAATATGTCGCCCACCCGCGTCTGGAGATTGTCCGTGCGGACTTCCGTCAGGTGGATAAGGTGGTGGAGTGCATGCAGGGCATGGACGCAGTGATTCACCTTGGCGCCATCGTGGGCGACCCTGCCTGTGCTATTAACGAGGAGCTCACCATCGAGGTGAATCTCGTCGCCACACGCACCATCGCGGAGGTGGCTAAAGGTTTCGGCATCAGCCGTTTCATCTTCGCCAGCACCTGTTCGGTATATGGCGCCAGCGATGAAATCCTGGACGAACGCTCCGCCCTGAAGCCGATATCCCTCTATGCTCGAAGCAAGATCGCTTCAGAGCGCGTTCTGCTGAACCTCGCGTCGCCCACTTTCTCGCCGGTCATCCTGCGCTTCGGCACCATCTACGGGCTGTCCGGTCGCATTCGGTTCGACCTGGTGGTGAATCTGCTCACCGCCAAGGCGGTCAAAGAGGGCAAAATCACCATCTTCGGCGGCGATCAATGGCGTCCATTCGTGCACGTCGATGATGCGGCGACGGCAGTGCTGAAAGTGCTGGAGGCTCCTCTGCCTCTCGTGCGCAATCAGATATTCAACGTGGGCTCGGACAGCCAGAACTACACACTACAGCAGGTCGGGGAGCTGATTCACCGCCTCGTGCCGGAAGCAGAGCTCATCCTGATGGGTACCGATGGCGACCGCCGCAACTATCGTGTGAGCTTCGCCAAAATCCAGCGCGTGCTGGGTTTCAAGCCGCAGTGGACGCTGGAGGCTGGCGTTCAGCAGGTGATCGACGCCCTGCGTAGCGGCATTATCAGCGACTACCGGGATGCGCGCTACAGCAACGCCAAGTTCCTCAGCGAAGAGGGCGTGTCCCGGCTCATCCCGACAGAAAACGGGTGGGCATACGAGATGATACAGGAGGCGCCTCACCTTCCCCTGCCGCTCGGTGAAGATGTCCGGTGATGTGCTGGTTATCGGCGCGGGGCTTGTGGGGCTGGCGGTTGCCTATCGGTTAGCACGCGAGCACCCTTCTCTGCGCGTGGTGGTTATCGAGAAAGAGCCGACCATCTGCGCGCATCAGTCTGGGCGAAACTCCGGCGTACTGCACTCCGGCATTTACTACCGTCCCGGCAGTGTCAAGGCGATAACCTGCCGCGAGGGCAGACAGATGATGCACGAGTTCTGCGAAAAGGAGGGCGTTCGCTTCGAAATCTGCGGCAAGGTCATCGTCGCCACGGGAGAGAACGAACTGCCCACCTTAAGGCAGCTGTATGAGCGTGGAACAGCGAACGGAGTGCGTTGTGACCTCATCGACGCCCAGCGTCTGCGCGAGCTGGAGCCACATGCACAGGGGATCGAAGCCATCCACGTGCTCGATGCCGGTATTGTGGACTTCCCTGAGGTCGGCAGGCGACTGGCGCACCACATCGCAGAGGCTGGTGGCTCTGTGATTACCGGAGCGCAGGTCACAGGCATATCAGAACGCTCGTCGGAGGTGGTCGTCCGGACTACCAGAGGTGATTTCACGGCAGGCTATGTGGTAAACTGCGCAGGGCTCTATTCGGATGAGATCGTGCGGTTGAGCGGGCATCACCCGCCCGCGCGGATCGTTCCTTTCCGCGGCGAATACTACCTGCTGACCGAGCAGGCAAAGGCTCTCTGCCGCAATCTGATCTACCCGGTGCCCGACCCTCGCTTCCCCTTTCTGGGCGTGCACTTCACGCGCACCGTTGGGGGAGACGTAGAGTGCGGACCAAACGCCGTGCTTGCCTTTGCCCGAGAAGGCTATCGGAAATGGGACATCAACCTGCGTGAGCTGTGGGCAACCTTCGCCTACAGCGGATTCCGCAAACTGGCATTGCGACACTGGCACATGGGATTAACCGAGTTCTGGAGATCGTTCAGCAAGCGTGCCTTCGTACAGGCACTGCAACGCCTGGTGCCGGACATCCGGGAGGCACATCTAAAGCCAGCTCCGGCAGGGATACGCGCGCAGGCGGTGGCACCAGACGGTACCCTGCTGGACGACTTCGTCTGGATAGATACCCCGCGTATGCTCCACGTGGTCAACGCGCCATCTCCCGCGGCTACAGCCTCACTCGCCATCGCGAAACGCATTGTGAACCGGCTGTCCGAGAGGTTCTGACCATGCGAGTTGCCTGCTTCGTCGCACTTATCACGCTGACCGTGACCTGCGTTCAGGCTGGCGACATCACCGCCATCAATGCCCCGGAAAACTTACTGTCCGCCAGGGCAGGCGCTCTGCGCCTGGCCCCCCTTACCCAGCGCGTCTGGCATACCACCGACCTGCTTCGTGTAGCAGATAATTTAGCGGAAGAGCGCGGAAATGCCCTACGTCGCCTCTTGCTGGGCGATAACGCAGACCCCGCGACCGCCATCAGCGGTTTTGTGTTCGCCACGGCGGAGGACAACCTGCGAGTGGCGGGTAGAATGGGCGGTATCGTCTCTCTCAGCCGACACGCCGACTTCGTTTGCTCCATAGACACCACGCGCTCCCTGTACGAGCAAAGACCGCTCCTGCCGTGGGTGGATACCGCTCAAATCCGCCTCTACACCTCGCTGGGTGAGTGGCGCATCGGGCAGGCACCTCTGCGGTGGGGCGGCGGCTATTCGGGAGCGATGTTGTTATCGGATACGGCGCCGGCTCTGGCGCACATCGGCTACCGCAAAGACTGGCATCTGGGAAAACGCCTGGGCACCTGGCAGTTCGAACAGATGGCAACCGTCTTCGAGGAAGGCGGCACGAAGCGATACGTGATGGCACGCCGCCTGCGCCGCGAACTGTCTGACCGCTGGGAGGTATCCTTTGCCGAGGCGTTCAAGTCCAGCAAGCTTCCGGATGGACTGACCGCTTTTGTGCTTCCCTTCTATCTCTACCAGCATGTCTCCAGCCGGCGATACTACGACGGCAAAGATGAGTGGTTCAACTACCTTGCGGATATACAGGTGCGTTATCGGGCTGGCAACCGGCAGGTGTACGCGGAGATGCTTCTGGATGACCTGCAGGCGCCGCGCTGGCTCACCCGCTTCCGCTACACCACCCCGCGCAACACCGGTGTGCTGGTGGGTTTTCGGCAAACCCTGCCCTCAGAAGGACAAATCATGGTCGAGGTGGCGCACACCGACGGCGCGCCAAGCGTGGGAACCTACAACTACAAGAACCCACTCAACCGCTGGCGCTACCGGGATGCGGTGCTGGGACATCCCGTCGGCACCAACCGCGACATGCTATATGTCCGCCTTGATACGCCCATCAGCCAGCGAGCGAACCTCGTTATCGAGTACACCACCACCCGCATGGCGAATGCCGATCCAGAAGTGCCGGTCGGCAGAGAGTGGATAATCTACCTGCACCAGCTTCTTGGAGAATCTTCGTTTGCCGGGGTGCGCTTCCAGCATAGCAACAGTAAAGACGACTCTACCACACGATGGCTTATCCAAATTGGGCACCTGTTCTGAAAAAACATCTCTTGTTTTGCTGGCTATACTACGTAAACCGCATTTTTGCCAGATTTCCGGTAGTCAGCTGTCAACGGCTTGACACTGCCACCGGGGCGGTTGTAGAATCGGGGCAAGCTTCTCGCGAGAGGCGTATCTTTCGCTTTTTATGCAAAGGAGGTCTGGTTATGAAACGGTTCGCTGTGGTTATCGCACTGATGGCGGTGGTCGCGCCGGTGTTCGCAGGCATCCCGGACGTGGAACCTTCAAACAACACGCTGGCAGGTGCCTCGCCGAGCCTCAATAATCCCACCCCATGGGCGGATGTTGGCATTCTGCGGCTGACGCCTGACGACACGGATTTCATCAAAATCTGGCTGAACGCAGGCGACTACTTCAGCGCCATGACCTATCCGCTGGAAGACATCTACACACCCGATACTGTGGTGGCGCTGTTCGACGGCACCAACCCCACGGCGCTGGTGTGGAACGACGACGCAGGTGCAGGCTACGGTTCCGCTATCCGATGGCAGTCGCCAGCTTCCGCCTGGTACTATCTGGCGATCACAGGCTGGCACGGCTCTACCGGGCGCGACCAGATCACCTATTACGAAGGAGCCAGCCATCCCGAAGATGGTCGCTACATGTTGACCATCGGGGTAGCGCCGGTGCCTGAGCCGAGCACCCTGCTCGGGCTGGGCATGGGCGTGGCGGGGCTATTAGGTATCCGCAGGCGGCGCATGTAGGGATACAGTCTGATTGATTCTGCGAGGGTCACGCATGGCGTGGCCCTCTCTGTCTATGTACCGTACAGCCTATCCCCGAAATCGCCGATGCCTGGCAGGATGTATTTGGCGGTGTTCAGCTCCCTGTCCAGCGCGGCGGTGTAGATGGGCACGTCGGGATGATGCTTCTGAATGCGCTCCACCCCCTCCGGCGCCGCCACAATGCACACCAGAATCATCCTCTGAGCCCCCCGGCTCCGGATCGCCGCAAGTGCCTGGTCTACCGAGCCTCCTGTTGCCAGCATGGGGTCGATCAGCAACACGGTACGTCCTTCCACCGGCGGCAGTTTCAGGTAGTACGAGTTGGCGACGGCAGTGGCGTGGTCACGCTCCATGCCGATGTAGCCCACCGAAACATCAGGGAACAGGTCGACCACCGCTTCCAGCATCCCCAACCCGGCGCGCAGGATAGGCACTACCACCAGCTTCGCGCTGAGTACGGTCCCCTGCGTCTCCTCCAGCGGAGTTTCCACGGATACCGACTCGGTCGGCAGGTCGCGCGTCGCTTCGATAACAAGTATGGCGGTAAGCTTGCGCGTCAGCGAGCGGAACACTTCGGGAGGGGTATGCTTGTTGCGCAGCTGGGTCAACAGATGTTGTGCCAGCGGATGGCTAATCACATGCAGATTACTCACCGAGCTCCTCCTTTTTCGTTCTCAGCCAGCGAAGGATTGCCTGCATATCGCCAGGCGGATCGCAGGTGAAATCCATCTCTTGCTGGGTCACCGGGTGGGTGAACACCAGCCGGTAGGCGTGCAACGCCTGCCCGCCCATGCGCTCGATGAACTCGTCCAGCGCGCGGGCATCTGCCTTCTTCCAGCCGTACTGCGTGGCGGATCGCCCTGCTCCATATACCGGGTCGCCCACTACCGGATGTCCTGCATACGCCGCGTGCACCCGCACCTGATGCGTCCGCCCCGTGTGCAGGCGTGCCTCCAGCAGGGAGCATACCAGCAAGCTCTCGCGCAGTTCGAACTCCGTCACCGCAGGACGGGCATTGGGATCATGCAAGATGGCTTTTACGCTCATCCGGGTGCGGTCGCTCTCACTGCGTCCGATAGGCGCGTCCACCATCGCCTTGCGGAAGCGAGGCACTCCCCAAACCAGCGCCAGATAGCGTCGCTCCACCAGCCTGCGCTGAATCTGCTCGGCAAGCGCGTGGTGCACGGCGTCGGTGCGTGCGATGAGGATCAAGCCGGTCGTGTCTTTATCCAGCCGGTGCACGATACCCGGACGTTCAGGCGCGCCGACGGTGGACAACCTGCCGAAACGCGCCAGCGCGGCGTTCACCAGCGTGCCCGTCTCCGCTCCCGGCGCGGGATGCGTGACCATGCCCCGAGGTTTGTTCACCACCGCCAGATGCTCGTCTTCGTACAGCACCTCCAGCGGTATATCCTCCGGCTGAGGTTCCACAGGAGGGGGCGCAGGTAGCTCCAGATATACCTCGTCATCCGTTTTCAAACGCAGGTTGGGTCTGGCGGGCTTGCCGTTCACCTCCACCATGCCCGCTTCGATCCACCGCTGTATCTGCGCACGGGACACTTCGGGCAGGCGTTGAGCCAGAAACACGTCCAGCCTTACCCCTTCGTCGCCAGCGGAGACGCGATACAGATAGGCATGTTCTGGTTGCTCCATCTCACCTGCATTATATCACGGAGCGCCAGCACATGAGTTACTCCATCGCCGATGGCACGCGAGAGTGGCGTCGCGCCTTTATCAGCATCGCCCCCCCGATAAGAATCATCGCCACGCTTACCCATTGCGCGTCCGACAAGCCCAGAGCCACCACTGAAGAGGTTGCCCCGATGCGCCAGAACTCCACCACGAACCGGTACACACCATACAGCACCAGATACGCCCAGAATATCCTCCCCTCCGGATGTGGAGGCTTCTGCAACCGTGCCAGAACGGCAAAAATGAGCAGATTGCTGAGCGAGGCGTAAATCTGCGTGGGATGGCTGGGCGGTGTGTGGACATGGGGATTGAATGGGTCTTGAAATGAACACGCCCAGGGCACATCGGTAGGCACGCCGTAACAGCAACCGCCCAGAAAACAGCCGATTCGTCCCACGGCGTACGCCAGAGCCACGCCCGGTGCCAGCACATCGGCGATGCGCAGGAACGGAATACCCTTCCGCCCGGCGACCAGTGCTACCGCCAGCCCGCCTCCAATCACCGCACCGTGAAACGACAGACCACCTTCCCAGAAATACAAGATGTGCAGAGGCTGTCGGGCGAAACTGCTCCAGTCCAGAACGACAAACACCAGACGAGAACCCAGTATCCCCCCTGCCGCGGTCAACAGCACGAAGTCCAGAATGGTGTCGGGATCGATACGGTAGCGTGGGGCGACGCGCATCGCCCACCATACCGCCAGTACGAACCCCAGCACGATCATCACGCCGTAGGATCGCACTTCCAGCGAGCCAATATGGAAGAGAATCGGATGCATTGACCTGGTTTGATTGCCCTCGCTTTCACCAAAGCCTGCTGAGAAGATTATACCACTGCCTCTGACTGGCGTCGGAAAAGAGGATAGTCAGGTCTATTAGTCGAATAGGCGGAGTGGAGCAGTGAATGCCAATGCTCCCCGACCACCCGATAGACAGGAGGTAGCCAGATGTTGCACAGGAAATGGATGCTGTTGTCCTCACTGATGCTCATGGCGATCGCCTGGGCGGTGACCGCCAGTGTCCAGCCCGAAGCGTCTGCACCGGCTTCGATCAAGGAGCAAGAGCGATGTGCCGACTGCCACAGCGAGGTAGTAGAGCCGTTCAGCAAGAACGCACACGCCGGGCTGGCTTGCTCGCAGTGCCATCCCAACGCGCTGGCGCATCAGGAGGCGGATGACCCGACCGAGATTGTTCCGGTGGTGGACTTCCGCGCAGAGACCTGTGGCTCTTGCCACAAGTTCCAGTACGAGACTTACATGTACAGCGAGCCCGGCACCGCCGGCGAGTTTGGAGGAACGCCTGCTGACCCGAAAGAGCATCCCAAGACCAAAGACTTCCCCCTCTACAACAAGATTGTGGCGGGACATGGCTTTACGCGCGAATACAACGAGGAGCGTTCCCATCGTTATATCCTGCGCGACCACATCGACATCAAGCGCGGGAAGAACCTTGCCTGCCTGAACTGCAAGTCCACGCAGGTCGCCTACTACTGGGGCAAGGAGTGGAAGGGGCTGGAGCTGACTAACGACGGCGATGTGGTGGCGAAGTGGCAGGAAGCTATCAACCGAATCCCCAAAGAGATGCAGGACTACGGTGCCTCCTGCGCGCACTGCCACAACCCGCACACCGCTCAACTGCAGATTATCAATAAGGGGCTGATCAATGCCGTTGAACGCCGCGGCGTGAACCCCTACTGGAAAGAGCGCAACGTGAACAGCTTTGCGAAGGCAGACAAACAACACAAAGAGATCCTTGTCTGCGCGCAGTGTCACGTGGAGTACGTGTGCGGTCCCGGCGCGGACAAGAAAGCACGCTTCGAGTTCGGCTGGCGCAAGGTGCGTGAACTGGAAGAGTATTACAAAGACCGCCACGGCTACCAGCAGGACTGGATTCACGAGATTATCCAGGAGCCTCTGGTGAAGAGTCAGCATCCGGAGGTAGAGACCTTCTGGGAGAGCAAGTACGAGCGTGCTGGCGCGTCCTGCGTTACCTGCCACATGCCCAAGGTGGCAGTGAACGGACGATGGCTGACCTCCCACTGGCTCACGTCGCCGCTACGCACCATCGACAAGTATCTGAAAGGCGAGAAATACGGCGCGTATCCATGCGGACAGTGCCACACCGTGTCGCCACAACAGCTCCGCGAGCAGGTGTTGCGGGTTCAGCGACACGTGAACGAGGCGCAGAAGCGCGTCCAGCAGGCGCTCAGCGACAGCATCGACGCCATCGCCGCCGCCAAGAAGACAAAGGCAGAGGGCAAGCAGGTCAACGAGGAGAACCTGCAGAAGGCAGTCCGCCTGCACCAGATGGCGCACGTGCGCTGGGAGAATCTGGTGGTGTCGGAGAACAGCATGGGCTTCCACAACCCCGAAGAGGTGATGAAGGAGCTCAACGAGGCGCTGGACTACGCCCGCCAGGCACAGATGCTGGCAACGCAGGCAGTGCGCTAAGTTGCTGGAGGGCGAGGCTCCCTTGGCGAGATGTTGATGAACCTAACCCCCTAGCCCCCTTCCCCACTGGGGAAGGGGGAATGTCTTTGCCCGCGTCGGGGAGGGGTCGGCTCACCGGGAGGTTCGCCCTCCAGTTGGCTTAGGGGATGCGCAGGATTGCGCCGGTGCTGGCACTGGTCGCCATCGCCGCGTAACGACGCAACCAGCCCTCCGGCACCTCGCGCTTCAACGGCTTCCACACCTGCCGACGCCGGTTCAGCTCTTCTTCGCTCACCTTCACCTCCAGCTTCCCTTCCGGAATGTTGATGGAGATGATGTCGCCCGGCTGGAGCAGACCGATCGGTCCGCCATCCGCCGCCTCTGGCGATACGTGACCGATGCACGCCCCGCGAGTGCCGCCCGAAAACCGTCCGTCGGTGATCAGCGCCACTTTGTCGCCAAGCCCCTGTCCCATGATATAGCTGGTGGGCGCGAGCATCTCCTGCATTCCGGGACCGCCCTTGGGACCCTCGTAGCGGATGACCACCACGTCGCCCGGCTTCACTTTGCCGTTCAGGATGCCCTCGCACGCCTCTTCCTGGCTCTCGAAGATGACCGCCGGTCCCTCGAAAACCAGCATGTTGGGCGTGACGCCCGCTGTTTTTACTACCGCTCCCTCTGGGGCAAGGTTACCGAACAGCACGGTCAGTCCACCGGTCCGGGAGTATGCTTTCTCGATGGGGCGGATGCAATCGGGGTCAAGAATCTGCGCATCGGCGATGTTCTCGCCCAGCGTCCTGCCGGTCACCGTCAGGCAGTCCAGCTTCAGCAATCCGTCCACTCGCGACAACTCCTTCAGGATGGCGCTGATGCCCCCTGCCCTGTCCACGTCCTCGATGTGGTAATGACTGCTGGGAGCAACCTTGCAGATATTGGGCGTGCGCTGGGACAGTTCGTTGATACGGTTCAGGTCGTACTCCACCCCTGCCTCATGCGCGATCGCCAGCGTGTGCAGGAGGGTGTTGGTCGAGCCGCCCATCGCCATGTCCAGCACGAAGGCGTTATCAACGCTGTCGCGAGTCACGATGTCGCGCGGCTTGATGTCTCGACGCACCAGTTCCATCAGTGCAAAAGCAGCTCTGCGGAACAGTTCCACCCGCGCCGGGTTCAGGTTATCCTTCGTGCCCGCGAGGATGGTTCCGTTGCCCGGTAATGCCATACCCAGCGCCTCGCACAGGCAGTTCATCGAGTTGGCGGTGAACATCCCCGAGCAGGAACCGCAGGTCGGACATCCGAAGTCCTCCAGCATCTTCAGCTGGCGCTCATCGATCTGCCCGGATTTGTACGCGCCGACGCCCTCGAACACCGAGATAAGGTCCACCACCCTGCCATCGGGCGTTTTGCCCGCCGCCATCGGTCCACCCGATACGAACACGGTGGGGATGTTCACCCGCATCGCCGCCATCAGCATTCCGGGCACGATCTTGTCGCAGTTAGGAATGCAGATCATCCCGTCGAAGCAGTGCGCCCTGACCATGGTCTCCACGGCGTCGGCAATCAGCTCGCGGCTGGGGAGAGAGTACTTCATGCCCATGTGCCCCATCGCAATGCCGTCGTCCACGCCGATGGTGTTGAACTCAAATGGCACTCCTCCAGCCTCGCGAATCGCCTGCTTCACAATCTCGCCTACGCGGTTCAGGTGCACATGACCTGGCACGATCTCCACGAAGGAGTTGCATACGGCGATGAAGGGCTTGTCCATGTCCTCGTCGCGCACGCCCGTCGCCTTCAGCAGAGAGCGATGCGGAGCGCGCTCAAAACCCTTCTTGATGGTATCACTGCGCATATCGTCACCTCGTCGCGGCTGATTTTCACGTGCTTTTAGCATACCACAACCATGAGCCGAGGTGCAGGCTTCCGCTGAAGGATGTCCACCTCTCTCTGCGGAAGAGACAGTACAGTATCCTGACAAGCAAGGAGGATGCGAATGGTTCCGACGTTCCGCTGGCAACATCTCTCGAGCGCGAAGGGTGATCTGCCGGTGCCCCCCGGGTCTGACCAGCAGACCCTGTGTCTGGTAGGCGATATCGACCGCGATGGACGCACGGATATCCTCATCGGATGCCGAAATGCACCTCCCGCGCTGGTGTGGTATCGGCAGGAGTCGGCGGGAAAATGGAGAGTTTACGTGGTAGAAGCCGATTCGATCCCTCTGGAAGCCGGTGGTGCGCTGGCAGACATCGACGGCGACGGCGATCTCGATATCGTAGCGGGGGGCGACTATCGCCATGACGTCGTGTACTGGTGGGAGAACCCCTACCCCCATTATGCCCCGGACAAGCCGTGGAAGCGACATGTTATCAAAACGGGCTGGGGAAACCAGCATCACGACCAGATCTTCGGCGACTTCGACGGCGACGGTAAGCCTGAACTGGTGTTCTGGAATCAGGGCGCACGCAGGCTCTTCTGGGCACCGATCCCCAAAGACCCCCGCGCTGGCGAATGGGAACTGCACACCATCTTCGAGGGGGCTGGCGAGGGACTGGCGAAAGCCGACGTGGACGGCGACGGGCGCAAGGAACTGCTGGCAGGGGGGCGATGGTTCGACTACGCACAGGGCAAATGGCGGGGCACGCTCATCGATCCCGCGCAGAGCCATCCGCGTATCGTGGCAACAGACTTCGATGGCGATGGGCGCGTGGAGGTGGTGATGGTGCCCGGCGACGCCAATGGCAAGCTGATGCTCTATCGCTGTACCGGTGATCCGTACCGACCGGAAAGCTGGCACGGGCGCGACCTGCTTCAGCGCGAAGTCGTGCACGGACACACTCTGGAAATTGCGGACTTCAACGGCGATCGCAGACCCGACATCTTCTGCGCGGAGATGCGTCGCTGGACGCAGGGCGACGACAACCCTGAAGCACATGCATGGATCCTTCTGAACGACGGCAAGGGTGGGTTCACTCCCATCGAGGTGGTTCGCGGTCAGGACTGGCACGAGGGGCGCGTGGCGGACGTGGACGGGGACGGCAAGCCCGACCTCATCTGCAAGCCCTACAACTGGCAAACACCTCGTCTGGACATCTGGCTACTGCGCGGCTGAAGTGCCCTTGCTTTTCAGGTCTCAGATATGCCACAATAGGAAGCCTTCGGGCAGACAACCTTATCGGCGGAGAATATGCAGGCAACTTCGGACTACAGAAAACAGCTGGGGGCGCAGCTCAAGCCCTACACCAAACCGATCACATGGCGCAGCCTTCTACAGATAGTCAACACCTTTACCCCGTTCTTCTTCCTGTTCTGCTTGTCCACTCGTTTCATGCAGGTGCACTGGGCGCTCACCATCCCGATCAACATCCTTGCTGGGTTGTTTCTGGTACGCATCTTCATCCTTCAACACGACGCTGGACATGGCTCATTATTTACTCGTCGGACGTGGAACACCGTCGTCGGGTTTGCATCCAGCATCCTGACCCTGGTGCCCTACTCAGCGTGGCAATATACGCACGCCCTGCACCATGCCACCAGCGGCAATCTGGACAAGCGTGGCGTCGGCGATGTGTACACAATGACCGTGGAAGAGTATCTGAACGCTTCGCGCTGGCAGAGGTGGCGCTATCGGGTGTTCCGCAATCCGCTGGCGATGTATCTGCTGGGACCGTTTCTGGTCTTCATGCTGGGTTACCGTATCCCGATGGGCATCGTGCGCCAGAAGCCTCCGCTGGTGCGCAGCGTGATGTACACGAACCTGGGCATCGTTGTGTATGTCTCCGCGATAGTTGCCCTGTTCGGATGGAGCGCCCTGTGGCTGGTGTACCTGCCCATCCAGTACATCGCCAGCGCGGTGGGGCTGTTCCTTTTCTATGTCCAGCACCAGTTCGAGGATACCTACTGGGAGCGCGACCCGCGATGGGAGTTCCTGCGGGCGGGGCTGGAAGGGGCATCTTACCTGCGTCTACCGCGCGTCCTGCAGTGGCTGACGGGCAACATCGGATTCCACCACGTGCATCACCTCGCACCGCGCATCCCCAATTATCTGCTGGAAAAAGCGTACCGCGAGATCCCTGCCCTGCAGTTAGCGCCAACACTCAGCCTGTGGGACGCCATTCGTGTTGCCTTCGCCGACCTGCATCTGTACGACGAGGAGCGCAAGCATCTGGTCGGCTTCCGCGACGTCGCGCCCCTGCTGAACAGACACGACAGGCAGGCGCCGTCACGCCCGCTGAGCGGCTCAGCCTCGCAGTAGCCCTGCCGAGTGTTGTTTCAGCCTGCCTGCACCATCTGCTCCATGGCGTCGCAAAGCCCGCTGAGGGTGTCGGCGTCGTGCGCTTCCAGATAACAGCGGATGAGCGGCTCGGTGCCCGACGGGCGCACCAGCACCCATGCCTCGTCCTCGAGCAGGAGTTTCACGCCGTCCAGCCCGTTCACGCCCACCACGCGCAACCCGTTCAGGCTGGCAGGAGGTTCCTCGCGGAAACGGCGCATCAGCTCGGTCTTGGTCACCTCGTTCACGTGCAGGTCGATGCGTTGCGTCAGATACATGCCTGTGACCTTCTGTATCTTCGATAGCGCCTCTTTCAGGGTCACACCCTCTCTGGCGACCAGCTCCGCCATCAGCAGGTCTGCCAGAATGCCGTCCTTCTCCGGGATGTGCCCCGTGATGCTCAGTCCGCCGCTCTCCTCTCCACCAACCAGCGCACCGGTCTGCGCCATCGTGCTACCAACCCACTTGAAACCGACCGGCACCTCGTGCACGGTAATGCCGCCGTGGCTATGAGCAAGCGCATCCAGCTGGTGTGTGGTGGCAACGGTGCGCACGGCGTGCCCGCTGGTTGGTTTGAGCTTGTGCAGGAGGTACCACAGCGTCAACACGATTACCTGGTTGGCGGTAATCATCTCGCCGTCGGCGTCGACCACACCAAAGCGGTCGGCGTCTCCGTCCGTCGCCAGCCCGATGTGTGCGCCCGTCTCGCGTACTCGCTGGCTGAGCAGGGTCAGGTTCTGCGGGTTCGGGTCAGGCAGAGAGCCGCCGAAAGCGGGGTTGCGCTCGCCCTTGATGGTCTCAACCTGCGCGCCCACCTCTCTCAGGAACCCGTCCACATAGCCGCGCCCGGTCGCGTACAGCGGGTCGTATACCACCTTCAGCTGCGCCAGCGCGTGCGTGTCCAGCAGGCTGTGCAGATGTGCGAAGTAGTCCGGTCGCGGGTCAACGGTTTGCTTCAAGCAGGGATTACCGTCGCGTTTCACCGTGTCGGGATGCTGAAGGCAATAGGCAATCTGTTCCTCGATGGCGTCGGTGGTCTCTGGCAGGGCGGGATGGCAGGTTTCTGGAATGAACTTGATGCCGTTGTATTGC
>FWWL01001513.1_pt1 | contig 23078 bp, 22 predicted proteins | sample 2228331 | NCBI WGS metagenome assembly FWWL01 (sample SAMEA103939775, study PRJEB20133) | metagenome | reverse complement strand
ACCGGCCACCGCCGGCGTCTCCTCGGGACCGCCCTTCCGTCATCCTGCGTCTTGGACCCGACGATCACGAGGAACCGGGCCGGCTCCCGACGGCGTAGGAGACGGGCCTTCCAGGGCCGCAAGGCCCAGCGCCACCCGTAAAACGGGCGGATGAGGGTCCATCGCAGGCCCAGGGCCTCCGCCAGACCCCGCAGACGGTCGTACGTCAAATAATGCTCGCTGGGAAGGGCATTCGAGGGAAACCCGTATTTCTGGGTAAACTCGGCCTCCCGCTCTCGGACCATCCGGACGCCGCTGGTCGGGTCCCGATACACCGGCGAGTCCATGATGACGACCCGACCGTCGGGGCGCAGGACCCGGAAGGCCTCCGTCAACGTGACCCCATAGTCCATCGAGTAGTGGAAAGAGGCGTTGAAGACGGCCACGTCAAACTGCCCGTCGGCGAAGGGCAAGCGGTCGAATTCGGCTTGCACGGGGAGGAAGGCCGCGTCGTAGTGCCCATGAGCTCCGAGGCCGTCCCACGGATTCGTGATCAAGTCCACGGCCACGGCGACGTGACCCCGCTTGGCCAAGCGGTAGGACAGCCATCCGTTCCCGGCCCCGAGGTCCAGGACCCACAGGGGTCGGCCCCGGCGGCGGGCCAGGGGTTCGAGGACCCGACGGGTGAAGGTCCGAAAGCTTCGGGCCCGAATCCGCCAGTCGGCTCGGAAGCGGCCCGTCCGGTCTCGGAAGGGCAGGGCCCGGTAGTACGCCGGGTCGTCCGACCCCCGGCCCTCGGCCCGACGGATCGTTTCGTAATCCCGGAGGAAGGCCTGGAAGAAGGCGGCCCGTTCGGCCGGTAAGAACCGCCATATGCCGTCTACGCACGGATAGACCCCTTGGCAGGTCGAGCAGTGAAGCGTCTCCGGCATGCCGACCGTCAGGGGTCGACGGCACACCGGACAGGCCCAGCGAAGCTCCCCAAGCCATCCGACGATGGAACGAGGTGTCCCCGAAGACGGCCCTTCCAGACCCACCTTCATGGGCTCGACGTCGGACGGAATCTAAGGATCATGGACTCTAAACCACGGACCCCAGACCCGCCGTTCCTGTCGACCCCAGCTTACCGGGCTTTTCCGTCCCAAATGAGGAAACCCCGGGCCGGGTCAGGTCGGGGGTCGATGGTCTGGGGTCTGGAGTCCCTACCCTCACGAAGACCATCAGGTAGTGGTCGCCCAGCCAGGCGGTCAGCGGGAGTCGGCGGAGGCGCCGTTCCCACCGCTCGAGACGCTCCAGCCGACGGGGTCGGCGCTCGACCCAGCGACTCAGGTCCGTCGGGGGGAGCAAGACCCCGAGGCCCACCGTGTGGACGGGTCGGAAATACGGAGCGAATTCAGACCGCAGACGTCGCGGCGAGGGGTACCACACCCGGACGGTCGACCCGTCCCCGAGGGGAGCCCAGGCGCCGGACCGGAGACGACGGAAGGCCGTCCGGACCCGCCCGTGAAGCAGGTGCCATCCGATTTCCCACAGGCAGAGAGGCCCCATCGGAACCAGGACGGCGTGACCCCCCGGTCGGACCCAACGGGCCAGGACGGCCGCCAGGCCTCGCCGGTCGGCGATGCAATTCAGGACCCCGAAGTCGGCCAGGGCCCCGTCCCACACGGGGACGCCGGAGGGATGAGACGAGGCCCCAATCCCATCCAAATCCATCTGGACGAACTCGATGCGGTCGGCGACGCCGGCGGCCTCGGCCTTTCGGCGGGCGACCTCCAGCATGGCCGACGAGGTGTCCACGGCCGTCACGGCGACGCCCCGCCGGGCCAGCCAGATGGCGTCCTCCCCGGTCCCGCATCCGAGGTCGATCACGCGGTCGCCCGGTCGAAAGGACCGTTCGAGGCATTCCCAGACGACGGTCCGAAGCCGCCGGCCCAGGGGGCGGTCTGTGAACCGGGCGTCGTAGTCGGCCGCCACGGCGTCGAAGGGATGGACCACGACCGGGCCCTCCATCATCGGGACGTCGCAACGGCGTGACATAGCCGTCTCCCATGAGCGATGGGCCACGCCGGTCACGCCATCACGACGTCCTTTCCCGTTGCGTCAGCCACATCCCGACCTGCCCGATGCGGGCGTTGGCCCATGCCTTGGCCATCCACCAGTAGTCCGGTCGGGGTCTTTGCCGTTGCTTGTGCCACTGGACCTCGCCGACCATCCACCGGATGGCGAATTCATAAAATCGCCGGGAGTGTCGGCCGGCGACGGTGAGGTCTCGGTCGGAGCCCTCGTCCCAGGGCTTGCGGGCGACGATACGGTCGGCGACGAGGTCGTAGTAAGGCGTCCCCTTGATGGGGTAGGCGACGGTCGTCAGGAAGACGTCGGGGTCGGCCTCTTTCAAGAACTCGACGGTCGCCCGGATGTCGGCCAGGTCTTCGCCCTCGTAGCCCAGCATGACGAAGACGCCGGTCTCGATCCCATACCGCCGGAGCAGGCGGATGACCCATCGGGCCCGCTCGGCGTCGACCCGCCGGTCCATGGCGTCCAGGACCCGCTGAGAACCGCTCTCGACGCCGACCCACAGCCGGAGACAGCCCATCTCGGCCAGCGTCCGGACGACGTCCTCGTCGAGGCGGTCCTCCCGGGAGATCGTCTCGAAGGGGACCCGCAGGCCCCGTCGTTTGAGTTCCTCGGCGTACCGGAAGAACCAGCCGTAGTGGATGGTGAACACGTCGTCGGCATACCACACCATGTCCGGGCGGTACGTCTGGACGATCGTCTCCAGTTCGTCGGCGACGTTCCGGGGGGAGCGCCGCCGATGGCTGTAGCCGAAGACGGCGTGACTGCACCAGGTACAGGTGTACGGACACCCCCGGGCCGTGATGAGGGACACGGAGCCCATCCCGTGGTGTTCCCGCCAGACCCGAACGTACTCGGAGATGTCGATGGCCCCCCGGTCGGGAAATGGCAGGGCGTCCAGGTCCGGGATGAAGGGCCGGGGCTCGGTCCGGACGATGCGGCCGTCGGTCTCCCGATAGACGATGCCCCGGACCGCTTGCAGGGCCGTCGGGCCCCTCTGAAGGAGATGGCGGAGGAGCTCCTCCATCGTGAGTTCGCCCTCGCCGATGACGACGACGTCGGCCCCCCGCCGGAGATACTCCTCGGCGTAGTTGGCCGGCTCGGGCCCCCCAGGACGACCGTCGCCCCCAGCGCCTTACAGAGCCGGGCCATGCGGAGCACGGTGGGCCGGGTCAGCAGATTACAGTAAATTCCGACGACCGGGGGGCGCGCCTGCCAGACGTAAGCGACGAAGTCGTCCCACCGACGGAACGTCGTGTCGAAGACGGCCACGTCGAAGCCCCGGGCCTTGAGGTAGGCTGAAAGGTACAGAATCCCCAAGGGCGGGTAGGGCTTCATGACGGCCCGCTCGTGCGGGTCCTCGGCCAAGAAGTAGCCGTGGGTCAACAGCACGTCCATTCGCCCGATTGCCCTCCTGCCCCGACTCACGCCATCCGGGGCGGCGGCCGGAGCCACTTCGAAAGACCCGAAACACCCCGTCCCGACTTAAGCCTGGGGCGTCGGCGTAGCGGCCTCCTCGGGACTCAGCTCCGTCGGGAGGGGTCCGATCCCGACGTGCGGTCGACGGCGGAGCCGGTGGAGGCGGTACCAGTCCAGGGGCAGGCTCAGGGCGTACCGGAGCATGGCCAGCGTGTGACGGAGGAGGCGCCGCGGGGGACGGCCAGGATGGCAGAAAAACCGCCATAGCTCGGCCCCGTACTTACGGAGCCGAAATTCTTTGTGCATGACGGCATGAAGCTGACGGTAAAAGGCCGTCGAATACGGCCCCCGGTACAGCATGGCCAGGTCGGCCGAGTCGACCCAGTTCCGCCGGAGGCCCAACTGGTCTTGGACCCGTTCGTAAAATTTCGTCCCGGGGAGGGGATAGGACACGGAGATGCCGATGTCGTCGGGCCGACACGTCCGCACGAGACGAAACGTCTTCCGGATGTCGTCCCACGTCTCCCCCGGATAGCCAAACTGGAGGAAGAACCCGACCTGGATACCGGCCGCCCGCAGGCGGCGGGTCGCCTCGACGACCTGTTCGACCCGGATCCCCTTTTCCATGGCGTCCAGGACCTTCTGGGAACCCGACTCGGCCCCAATCCAGACGGTCTGACAGCCGGCCCGTCGAAGGGCCTCGACCTCTCCGTCCCGGAGGAGGAGGTCGGCCCGGCTCAGACACTTGAAGGGGATGCGGACGCCTTCGGCCTCGACGAGTTCGGCGAATCGCCGGAGCCAGCCGGGCTTCAGGCCCAGGATGTCGTCGCAGAACCAGATGTGGTCCGGACGGTAGGTATCCCGGAGCCACTTCATCTCGGCGACGACGTTTTCCGGGCTCCGGACGTTGTACCGTTGGCCCCAGATGGGCTTGGCGCACCAGTTGCAGTGGTACGGACAGCCCCGCGTGGTGACCATGTTCATCGAGAAGTACCCGTGACGGCGGTACCAGATTTCCCGGTAGCGGGCGACGTCGACGAGGTCCCACGCCGGGAACGGCAGGGCGTCGAGGTCCCGGATGTCGGGCCGGCGGGGCGTGCGAACGAGGGTCCCGCCCGTCTGGGGGTCGATAAAGGCCAGACCCCGGATTTCGGACAGGGGCGTGTCGGTCCGGTCTGTCAAGCGGTCCAGGAGTTCCGACAGGGTGAGCTCGCCCTCCCCGATGAGGACGAAGTCGGCCCCATGGAGCAGGTAGAGTTCCGGGTGGTCCGTGGCGTCTGAGCCGGCGACGATGACAGTACAGCCCCGGCGGCGGGCCATCTCGACCATCGTGAAGGCCGCCTGCCGCATCCGGAGGAGGCACATCTTGGACAAGTAGTTGAAGTTGTCTTCATAGAGGACGGCAAAGCGGGGCTGGGCTCGAGCCAGGGCCCGGTCCCAGTCCGCCTCGGACTCGGCCAGCATGGCGTCAAAGAGGGCGACGTCGTAGCCCCGACGGCGCAGGAAAGCGGCGGCATAGAGCGTCCCCAGGGGCGGGTAGGGCTGCATCGCCGCCCACATCTTGGGGTCCAGGCGCAGGTAATAGGACTGGCCGAAGAGGACCTGAGCCATCGTACCCTGCCCGGCGGGGGCGGGCCCGCAGGCTCCTTATATATCTTTCGATTTTCCCTGTCAAATTGGACTTGGGCGGGACGGGGTCTTGGGTCGAGCGGGGAAGGAGCGTAGGCCTTCGGCCTGTTGCCGACGGCCCGAGCAAGGGCCGCCGCCGTTGACACCCCCAAGGGACCTATCCAGAATTGGACCCGACGTCGAGGAAAGCCTTCAGGAGCTCGGGTCTATGGTGCGAAGGCGGACCCCCTCCGATGTCGCCGGCTGGGTCCTTGCGGGAGTCCTGACGCTGTCGGTAGCGGCCCCGAATGAACCCCGGCCGGGGATGGGTCGGGACCCCGCCCCTACCCCGGACGAGGTCGACGTCGTCGTGATCGACCCGGGTCACGGGGGGAGCGAAACCGGCACGGTGTCGCCGACCGGCGTCATGGAAAAGGACGTGACGCTCGGTATCGCCCGTATCCTGAAGCACCTGCTGGAAAGCCGCCTGGGCCTTCAAGTCATGCTGACCCGAGAGGACGACCGGGCCGTCGACCTGGACACGCGCACGGCCATCGCGAATAACCTCCACGCCGACCTCTTCATCAGTATCCACGCCAACGCGGCCATGCGGGGCCGGGCGACCGGTGCCGAGACGTACTACCTGAGTACGGACTGGCTCGACGAGGAAACCCGCAAGCGTCTTTCGGCCAGTGAGCCGGGGGCCTTTGCCCCCCGGGGTCCCTCGAACCCCCAAGACCCGCTCGCCCTGATCCTCTGGGACATGGCCCAGATTGCCTACCTGGAGGAGAGTAGCCGGCTGGCCCAGACGATCCAGCAGACCCTGAACCAGGAGTTGGGTCTCCCGGACCGGGGCGTCAAGCAGGCCCCCTTTCGGGTCCTGATGGGGGCCCAGATGCCGGCCGTGTTGGTCGAGGTCGGCTTCCTGGATAATCCCGCGGAAGCCCGGCGGCTGGCCGACGGCAAGTACCAGGCCCGCTTAGCTGAGGCCCTATACCGGAGCATCGAGCATTACCTCCTGACGCGTCAGGCCCTCCAGACCCCGCCCTAAGGCCTGGCGGGGAGCCTATTGTCGCGGCCCCGCAGGAGGCGTCCAGGCCCCGCCCCCACTCCCATCGTTTGAAGTCTCGCCGGAAAAGGCCTATCCTTTATGAATTCACGCATCGCCACGCTTTCCTCCAGGAGGTCATCGATGAGTCGCTTGGAAATCACCGTCGGTGTGGGCGGTGAGGCCGGGGAGGGCATCGGCCGGACGGGCGACGCCATCGCCAAGATGGCGGCCCGTCATGGCCTCCACATCTATGCGTACAACAGCTACCAGTCCGTCATCCGGGGCGGCCACGTCTGGCTCCGGATCCGGATAGCGGCCGAAAAGGTCTATAACCACGGGGACCGCCTCAACGTCCTGATCGCCCTGAATCAAGACACGTTGGACCGACACCTGCGCGAGGTCGACCCGGACGGCTGGGTCCTGTTCAACACGGAGGTCGTCCGGGTCCCCGAGGACCGCCGGGGGGATCTACGATACTGTGGCGTCCCCTGCAAGGCCCTCTGTAAGGACCTCGGTTATAAGCCCGTCATGCAGAACACGGTCCTGCTGGGGGCGGCGGTTTGGGTCCTGCAATTCGACTTTTCCTACATCGAGGGGGTCATGCAGGACACCTTCAAGCACAAGGGCGATGCGGTCGTACGGGAAAACATCCAGGTCGCCCGGCGGGGCTACGAGTACGCCCGGGAGAACTTCCCGCCGGTCCGCTCGCCCTTCCCGAAGGGGCCCAAGCCCCTGGCCGTCACGACGGGCAACGAGATGTTCGCCCTCGGGGCCGTGGCGGCGGGCTGTAAGTTCTATGCGGCTTACCCGATGACGCCCGCTTCGTCGATCCTCCACTGGTTTGCCCGGTACGGCCCGGAACTCGGCGTGGTCGTCAAGCAGTGCGAGGACGAGCTGGCGGTCATCAACTTCGCCATCGGGGCGGGCTTTGCCGGCGTCCGGGCGCTGTGTGCCACGTCCGGCGGCGGCTTCTCCCTCATGACGGAGGCCATCGGGGAGGCGGCCATGACGGAGACGCCTGTCGTGGTCATCAACGTCATGCGGGGCGGACCCTCGACGGGCCTCCCGACCAAGACGGAGCAGGCCGACTTCTGGCAACTCTTCGGCGCCTCCCAAGGGGACTATCCCAAGATGATCCTGGCGCCGACGGACATCCTGGACTGCTACTCCACGATGGTCGAGGCCTTCAACTGGGCCGAGCGGTATCAGATCCCCGTCCTGGTCGCCAGCGACCTCTACCTGTCCGAGCACCGGGAGACGGTCGACCCCGAGGCCATCCGATTTGACGTCCCCATCGACCGGGGCGAGTCCGCCCTGCGGGACTGGCCGGCGGACCGGGAGTACCGGCGTTTTGCCGCCACGCCGACGGGGGTCTCCCCCCGAGTCCTGCCGGGCACGCCCGGCGTCTGCTACACGGCGGCGACCGACGAGCACGACGAGCGGGGCGTCCTCATCAGCGACGTCTTCACGAATCCGGCCGAGCGTAAGAAGAGCATGGACAAGCGGATGCGGAAACTTCGGTTCCTCCGCCAGGAGATCCCGGCCCCGCGGGTCATCGGCCCCGAACGGGCCGACGTCACCTTAGTCGGATGGGGGTCGACGAAGGGCATCTTGATCGAGGCGGCCGACCTCCTGACCCGCGAGGGGATTCCGACGAACGTCTTGGCCCTGAAGTACTTATACCCCTTCCCGTCGGACGGCGTGACGGACGTCCTCCGGCGGAGTCCGAGGGTCATCGTCGTCGAGCAAAACTACACGGGCCAGCTCATGCGTCATATCCGGGCGGAGACGGGTTTTCTGGCCCACGGCGCCGTCCGGAAATACGACGGCGAGCCGATGGAGCCCCGGTACGTCGTCCAGGGCGTGAAGACGGTCCTGGCCAACGGGGCGGCCGTGTTCCCGGAAGAGTGGGAAGGATAAAGAAAGATACGGGTGGCGGGTCCCGGAGCCTAAACCCCGTGCCGAGGGGGTCCCCCTGGACCCGCCACCGAACACCGATACTTGACGGTACTCGATGGGGGTCAGAAATGGCTACCGCTGTCTTAGACGTGATTCCGGAAATTCGGGACGTCTCGGTCGATGCCTACGAGGGCCCGGTCCATCCGGACTGGTGTCCCGGCTGTGGGGATTACGGGGTCTTGAAGGCCCTCCAAAAGGCCCTGGCCTATCTGCAGATCGACCCGAGCCAGGTCGTGGTCGTCTCGGGGATCGGCTGTTCGTCGAACCTGCCCGGCTTCATCCGGGCCTACGGCTTCCACGGCCTGCACGGGCGGGCCCTGCCGGTCGCCGAGGGCATCAAGTTGGCCAACCCCCGGCTTCACGTCGTCGTCACCGGCGGAGACGGCGATGGGTACGGCATCGGGATGGGCCACTTCATCCACGCCATGCGGCGGAACTTGGACATCACGTACATCGTCATGAACAACCAGATTTACGGCCTGACGACGGGCCAGGTGTCGCCGACCTCGATGAAGGGCGTCCGGACCAAGTCGACGCCCTACGGCAACATCGAACCTCCCGTGAACCCCATCTCGCTGGCCCTGATGTCCGGGGCGACGTACGTGGCCCGGGGCTTCTCGGGGGACCCGAATCACCTGGCGTCCCTCGTGGCTCACGGCATCCGCCACCGCGGGTTTGCCCTGATCGACGTGTTCTCCCCCTGCGTCACATACAACAACGTGAACACCTACGCCTGGTTCCGCCAGCGGGTGTACCGCCTGGAAGACGAGGGCCACGACCCCTCGGACTTCGCCCGGGCCGTCGAGAAGGCCCTGGAGTTCGGGGACCGCATCCCCATCGGCCTGTTCTACGAGGTCGAGGTCGAGACTTACGAAGACCTGGAGCCGGCTTACAAGCGGGGCGTCCCCGTCGACCAGCCCCTGGGCCTCTCGCCGGAAGAGGGGGCCCGTATCGTCCGGGCGTGGATGTGACGCATGGCGGGGCCCGTCCACCGGGCGCTTCGCCGCCGCAATACTTGGGGTACGGGTCGTCGGGTCCTCAGGGTCGGGGAGAAGCCTGACCCCGAAGCCGTTCGGCCCAATACCGGGCCCTGGCCTTGAAACGCAACGAAAGCCTTGAGGCGGGACGATGGCGAAGACCCCGAGGAAAAAGGACCGGGGAGACCATCTGGAGGAAGCGATGGCCCTGCTGATCCAGAGCCAAGCGACCCTCATGCAACAGCAGGCGGCCCTGATGCGACAGCAGGTGGCCTTTTTAGAGCGATTGTCGGAGACCGACCGACAACTTGCGGAGCTCCGACGCCAGACAGACGAGCGGTTTGCCCGGATCGAAGAGGAACTGCGGGCCATCAAAGCGATTCTGCTTCGTCACGAGCAAATCTTGCAGGGCCTCCCGGAAGCGATTCGGGAGAAGATCGGGTTTCGGCCCCTGCCGTGAAGATCCCCGAGGAAGGACCCGGCTTGTCCGACAGGAGCGCTTTGCGTCCGAAGACCGATGAATACGTCTTAGAGGTCCGGGACTTCGAGCGGACCGTCTACGGACGCCCGGCCCTCCGGGTCTCGGCGTTGACCCTCCGGCGCGGTGAGTCGCTCGCCATCGTCGGTCTGCCGGAAGCCGAGGCCGAGCTCCTCTTGCATCACCTGACGGGCCGTTTCCTCCCCGACGCCGGGGAGGTCCGTCTCTTCGGGACCCCGACGGCCGAGGTCCGGACGGAAGCCGAGTGGTTCCCCTACGTGCGCCGGATCGGCCTCTACGACGACCGCTGGCCCCTCCTGGAGGACTGGCCCGTCGAGGCCAGCCTGATGGCGACCCTGGCGATGGACTGGTCGACCCCGATGGACGAGCACCGCTACGCCGAAATCCGGGCCCTCGCCCGGCGGGTGGGCCTCCGGCCGGCGGACCTGGAGCGGCCGATGGGCGAGGCCGGTCCGGACATTCGGCTCCGGGTCCATCTGGCCCGGGCCTTGGCCTTTTCCCCGGACCTGCTGATTCTTTTCTACCCGACCGAGCGTCTGGACAGGGCGGCGGCCTTCGAGCTGGGCCGTCTGGTCCGGTGGGTCTGCCGGGGCCTGACGCTTCTCCTGTTTACGCGGGACGAGCCCCTCGCCGCCTGGCTCTGTCGCCGTCTGGTCTTCATCGACCCGGCGACCGGTGCCGTCCGGGAGGTCCGTCCCCGGTTTCCCTGGCGGGAGCGGCTCCGCCGATGGTTGCGAGCCTGAAACTTCCGGACTCCCCCGTGAGACCCTGGCAGGACCCCCATTTAAGCGAGCGCCTTCGGGCCTGCCTGCGACCCGTCCCGGAACGGTGTCCCCCGGCCCCCGAAGCGGACCTGACGCCGGCGGCCGTCCTGATCCCCTTAGAATGGCAGGCCGACCCGCCGGCCTGGTTCCTTTACGTCATCCAGCGGTCCCGGTCCGTGGCCCTCCATCGGGGGCAGATCGCCTTTCCCGGTGGCGTCGCCCGACCCGACGACGCCGGACCCTGGGCCACGGCCCTCCGGGAAGCCTGGGAGGAGGTCGGCCTGCCGCCCGAAGTCCTCCGGCCCCTGGGGAGCCTGCCGCCGGTCCGGACCGTGACGGACTTTTGGATTTGCCCGGTCGTGGCCCTCCTGCGTCACGCCTGGCCGGCTCGCCTGAATCGTCGAGAGGTCGAGGCCTTGATCCGCGTGCCCCTGGCCCATCTGATGGACCCGAGTCACTACCGGTGGCTGGACCTGCAGAAGGGTCCAGACGTCTACCAGGGCCCCTGCTTCCAGTACGGGCCCTACTTGATCTGGGGGGCGACGGCCCGGATGATCGTCACCTTCTTGGAGATGCTGGCCGAGGCCTATCGGTAGCGACGCGGGGTGCCGGCGAAGGACCGATAGGGGAATCCGGAATTTCTTATCCCGCATCCCCGGCACCGGACACCGTCGAACGGCCGAGGTGCTCGCCATGCGATGGCTCCTGCGATGGTTGTTCCGCCTGACGGTCCTCGGCGTCGGGGCCGTCCTCCTGACGGCCCTCGCCGCCTTCGTGACCGTGCGGGTCGTGACCCTGCGCAAGTCCATCCGGGTCCCCGACTTCCGGGGGAGGACCCTCGAGCAAGCGATGGCGATGGCCGAACGGCTTCAACTCCGGCTGGACGTCCGGTCCTCGGGCGCCTTCAGCGAAACCGTCCCGCCCCAGCGGATCGCCGAACAGGACCCGCCCCCCGGGACGTGGGTCAAGCCGGGTCGGTCGGTCGAGGTCGCCCTCAGCCTGGGGCCGTCTCGCGTCCAAGTCCCGGACCTCAGCGGGCGAAGCCTGCGGGGAATCCGCCTGGCCCTTCAAACCCTGGGCCTCGAGCTCGGTCAAGTCCTGTACGTGCAGACTTCCGAAGCCCCCGATACCGTCCTGGCCCAGGACCCGCCGCCCGGCCGGTGGGTCCCCGGGGGGACGGCCGTCCACCTGGTCGTCAACCGGGGCCGCCCCGATACCTACGTCATGCCGGACGTGATCGGCCGGCCCTTAGAGGCCGTCGTTGATTTCTTCAAGCAGAAAGGGTATCGTTTGGGATACGTCGAGGCCCGGGTCTACCCGGGCCTCCCGCCGGGGATCGTCATCGGCCAAGTCCCCAAGGGCGGCTACCCCCTGCAACGACACGATACCATCCAACTGACGGTGAGTCGGGCGCCATGAGCGACGTACGTCGGCTCTTACCCAGCATCCTGTCGGCCGACTTTGCCCGTCTGGCCCAACAGGTCCAGGCCGTCGAACAGGCGGGCGCCGACATGCTCCACGTGGACGTCATGGACGGCCACTTCGTGCCGAACCTGACGATGGGCCCCCTGGTCGTCGAGGCCCTGCGCCGGTCCACCCGTCTCCCCATGGACGTCCACTTGATGGTCGCCCGGCCCCAGGACTGGGCGGAAGCCTTCATCCAGGCCGGCGCCAACGCCGTCTCCTTCCACGTGGAGGCCTACCCCCACTGGCATCAGCTGGCTCACCAGATCCGGACCCGGGGTGCCCTGGCGGGGATCGCCCTCAACCCGGGGACGCCCCTGAACTGGGTCGAGTCGATGCTGGAGTACGTCGACTACGTCGTCGTCATGACCGTCAACCCCGGTTGGGGCGGCCAGACATGGATCGAAGGCTGTCTGGAAAAGGTCCGCCTGCTCCGGGAATGGATCGACGTGCGGGGCTTTGAGGTCCTGATCGAAGTCGACGGGGGTATCCACGAGGGGAACGTCGCCCAGGTCGTCCAAGCCGGCGCCAACTGGATCGTCGCCGGCTCGGCCATCTTCTGCGCCCCGGACCCGGCCGAGGCGGCCCGGCGCTTAAAACAGCGGATCCTGGAGTCCGGATGAGAGGGTCCCCGGCGCGAACTCCGAGACCGGACTTCGAAGGGCGGGGGCTCTTGAATGGGACGTGGCCATCGGCTTCGCGTGCGGGTGCGATTTCCCGAGGCCGACTTGATGGGATGGGCCCACCACACGGTATACTTCGTGTGGTTTGAGATGGGCCGGACCGAACTTATGCGGGCCTACGGACTCCCTTATGCCGACGTCGTGGCCCAGGGGTACCACCTGCCGGTCGTCGAGGCCCACGCCCGGTACCGGAAGGCGGCCCGCTACGACCAAGAGGTCGAGGTCGAGACCGTCCTGCACGACGTGGACCGCCTGACGCTCGCATTCCGATACCGCGTGTGGGACCCCACGACGGGCGCCCTCCTGGCCGAGGGATGGACCCGCCACGCCGTCGTCGACGGGGCGGGCCGCCTGCGACGCCTGCCGGCACCCGTCTACGAGGCCCTCCGGCAGTGGGTCATGGCGGATCGCCCATGGCCATCAGCCATGAGCCATGAGCCGTGAGCGATGCGCCCATGAGCTTGGCCGTCTCCAAGACCGTTCTGTGGACCGTCCTAGCCCTCGGCCTCGGCCTGAGCGCGGCAAGCTGTGCCCGAAAGCCGGCCGTTTCCCTTGCCGACCTGACGGACCAGCAGTTGTTCCAGCGCGGCCTTCAGGCCATGGAAAAGAAGCGGTGGTCGGAAGCCCGAGAGGCCTTCCGGTACCTGACCCGCACGTTCTTGCAAAGCCCTTACCGGGAAAAGGCGTATCTGTACATCGCCGACACGTATTTCCGGGAGGGCGTGGAGGGTCTGCCGATGGCCGTCTCGGCCTACCAGGAATTCCTGCGTCTGTACCCTAACAGCGTGGACGCTCCCTACGCCATGTTCCAGGTCGGGATGAGCTACTTTCTGCAGGCCGAGAAGCCCCAGCGGACTCAGGAGAACACCCGGAAGGCCGTCGAGGCCTTTCAGCAACTCCTGGAGCGGTACCCGACGGGCGAGTGGGCCGAGCAGGGTCGGCAATACCAACGGCGGGCCCAGCAACGCCTGGCCGAGCACGAGTTCATTATCGGTAAGTATTACTATAAAAAGAAAAATTACGATGCGGCCCTGGGCCGCTTCCAGGCCATGTTCGCCCAGTTCCCGCCCGAGCTGTGCAACCCCGAGGCCTACCTCCTGACGTACCGCATCCTCCAGAAGATGGGCCGATACGAGGAAAGTCTGCAGTACCTCCGTCAAGTCGTCCGACTGTTCCCCGATACGGAGTGGAGCCGGGAGGCGACGACCCTCTTGAACTCGGCGGGCCCGCATGCCCGACCCTAAGGGAGGGGCCCGGAAAAGATGAAGCGTCTGTTTATCGCCGTCGAGCTCCCCGACGACGTGAAGGCGGGCCTGGCCGGCCTTCAGCGGACTCTCCGGCCTTACTTGATCGAGGCCGCCTGGGTCCGTCCCGAGGGCCTCCACCTGACCCTGAAGTTCCTGGGCGACACGCCCGAAGACCGTATCCCGGCGGTCCGGGACGCCTGCGAACGGGCCGTCCGTCCGTTTTCCGCCTTCTCGATAGAGCTGAAGGGCATCGGCGTCTTCCCGGACTGGCGGCGGCCCCGGGTCCTGTGGCTCGGGGTCGAGACGACGGGCGCGACCCTGGGCGCTTTGCAGGCGGCCGTCGAGCGGGCCGTCGAGGCCCTTGGATTTCCGCCCGAGACCCGGCCCTTCGTGCCCCACCTGACGTTGGCCCGGGTCAAGCAGAGCCACCCGGCGGCCCTTCAGAAGATGCGGGAACGGGAGAAGTCGGTCCTGGAGCGGAGCTACGGCATCGTCTGGGTCCGCCAGGTCACGCTCTTCGAGAGTCGGCTCCATCCCCAGGGGGCCATCTACACGCCCCTGGCCCACTTCCCTCTGGGATGATGGGGGTGCAAGATACCCAATGATAGGCGGGGCCGGGACAGGGGTGGGGAGTCAAACCGAGTCGCCCAACGGCTATGGAGACGATTCGGAACTTCTGCATCATCGCCCACATCGACCACGGCAAGTCGACCCTGGCCGACCGGTTTTTGGAGTTGACGGGGGCCCTGTCGGCCCGGGAGATGGTCGAGCAGGTCCTCGACAGCCACGAGCTCGAGCGGGAAAAGGGCATCACCATCAAGGCCCACACGGTGACGCTCTTCTACCGGGCCCGGGACGGCCGCACGTACACGCTCAACCTGATCGACACGCCGGGGCACGTCGACTTCTCGTACGAGGTCTCCCGGGCGCTGGCCGCCTGCGAGGGGGCCGTCCTCGTCGTGGACGCCACCCAGGGCATCGAGGCCCAGACGGTCGCCAACGCATACCTGGCCCTGGAGCACGACCTGGAGGTCATCCCTGTCGTCAACAAGATCGACCTCCCGGGGGCGGAGCCCGGGCACGTGGCCGAACAGCTCCAGAACTGGCTCGGGTTCCGGCGGGACGAAATCCTCTTCGTGAGCGCCAAGCAGGGGACGAACGTCCCGGAGCTCCTGGAGCGGATCGTCCGGGTCGTCCCCCCGCCGAAGGGCGACCCCGAGGCGCCCCTCCAGGCCCTCATCTTCGACGCGTGGTACGACCCCTACCGGGGCGTCGTCGTGATGGTCCGGGTCTTCCACGGGACCCTGAGGGTCGGCGACCGCATCCGGGTCATGTCGACGGGCCTCGACTATGAAGTTCAGGGCCTCGGTATCCGGACGCCCCATGACCGGCCCCAGGAAGCCTTGGGCCCCGGCGAGGTCGGCTTCGTCATCGCCGGGATCCGGACCCTGTCCGAGGTCCGGGTCGGCGACACCATCACGCATGCCGACCGACCGGCCCCGGCGCCCCTGCCGGGCTTCCGGCCGGCCAAGCCGATGGTCTTCGCCAGCTTCTACCCCATCGGGGACACGCAGTACGACGACCTGCGGAATGCCCTGGAGAAGCTTCGGCTGGTCGACGCCTCGGTGACCTTTCAGCCCGAGTCCTCGGAGGCCCTGGGCCACGGCTTCCGGATGGGCTTTCTCGGGTTTCTGCACCTGGAGATCGTGCGGGAGCGGCTCCGGCGGGACTTCGGGGTCGAGGTCCTCGTGGCGGCCCCCAGCGTGCGGTATCGGGTCCGTCGGCGGGACGGGGAGGTCGTCGAGGTCGACACACCGAGCCAGCTTCCGCCGCCCGAGCAGGTCGAGACGCTGGAAGAGCCTTACATGAAGGTCTTCATCCTGACGCCGACGGCCTACATCGGGCCGGTCCTTCAGCTCTGCGAGGAGCACCGAGGGGAGCAGAAAAACATCGAGTATCCCACGCCTGACCGGGCGATGGTCACCTACGAGATGCCCCTGGCCGAGTTGATGTCGGACTTCTACGACCGGCTCAAGAGCGTCTCCCGCGGGTATGCCTCGATGGACTACGAGTGGGTCGGCTACCGGCCTTCGGACCTGGTCCGACTGGACGTCCTCATCAACGGCCAGCCCGTCGAGGCCTTCTCGATGATCGTCCATCGCTCCCAGGCTTACCCCCGGGGACGGGCCGTCGTCGAGCGGCTTCGGGCGGTCATCCCCCGGCACCTCTTCGAGGTCGTCCTGCAGGCCTCCATCGGCAAGCGGGTCATTGCCCGGGAGCGGATTCCGCCCCTGCGGAAGGACGTCCTGGCCAAATGCTACGGCGGGGACGTGACCCGGAAGAAGAAGCTCCTGGAACGGCAGAAGGAGGGGAAGAAGCGTCTCAAGCGGGTCGGCCAGGTCGACGTGCCGCCGGAAGCCTTCCTTGCAGTCTTGCGGCGTTCGAATTAGAATGCGGGGGGATGTTTTCCCAGCGCTCTGGGCCCGTGAGGATGGCGTCGGACCGGATTTTCTGCCGCCCGTATCGGAGACGGTCGGATGGAACGAAGAAGTGTCTTTCTGGAGTACGGTGAGGCCCTCCTGGTGGCTTTAGTCCTGGCCCTATACGCCCGTACCTTCGTGATTCAGGCCTTCAAGATCCCGTCCAGCTCGATGGAGCGCACGCTGTTGGTCGGGGACCACATCTTCGTGAACAAGTTCATTTACGGGGATACGGTCTTTGCCTTCGAGCGGATTCTCTTGCCGGTGCGGGAAATCCGGCGGGGGGACGTCATCGTCTTCAAGTACCCGGGCCGGCCGGACTTGGACTACATCAAGCGGGTCATCGGCGTCGGGGGCGACGAGGTCTACGGCGTGGAGGGAGTCGTCTACCTCAACGGTCGACCCCTCCGGGAGCCTTACGCCGTCCATCGCCACAACGAGTGGGGGTTCGCCCTGCGGGATACCTTCGCCTCGAAGGACCAGCCGGTGCGGGTCCCGCCGGGACAGTACTTCGTGATGGGGGACAACCGGGACAACAGCGAGGACAGCCGGTATTGGGGCACCGTGCCCGACTACATGGTCAAGGGCCGGGCCTTTTTGATCTACTGGTCTTTCGAGCCGCCGGCTTCGGACTACTACAGCCCCCATCGGACGCGTACGGGCCTCGATGCGGTCCTGGACCTTCTGTCGGTCCTGAATCCCCTCCGGACCCGGTGGTCCCGGATGTTTCGGGTCATCTATTGACGTGGGGGTATGGATGGCGCCGGAGACGAAGCCCCAAGAGCAGGTCTACCGTATCGCCGAGGTCGCCGAGCGGGTGGGCCTGCCGGTCTCGACGATCCGTTTCTACCTCCGGGAGTTTCGCTTCTTCCTGAAGACGCCCCGGACGCCGGGCGGCCACCGGCGCTTCACCGACGAGACGATTCGCCAGCTCCTTTACCTGAAGTACCTGATTCATACGAAGGGCATGTCCCTGCGGGACGTCCAACGGCGGCTCCTGCGGGGGGAGGACCCCCAGACCCTACGTCAGGAGCTGAACCTCCTGAACGAGGCCGTCGAAGCCCTGATGGGACAGGTCTACGGACTTCGGAAGACCGTCCAGACGCTCCAGGAGCGGCTGGACCGAATCGAAGAGGAACTCCGGCCGAGCCGGGGCTTGAAACGCCTGCTGGGCTGAGAACATTTGAGAGGGGCCCGTGGCGATCACCCAGTTCCGTTCATGGGCCGAAACCCTGGCCGACTGCTCGCCGGCCTTTATCGAGTACGTCGAGCAGAAGCTTAGCCGGGTCGAACGGCAGATCGAGGACCTCCTCTTGCAGGAGTCCCCCTTCATCCGTGAGGCGGGCCTCTACATCATGAAGGCCGGCGGCAAACGCCTGCGGCCCCTGCTCCTCATCGTGTCGGCCCACCTGGGCGACTACCAGGGCGACGACGACGTCCTCTTCGGCGTCGTCGTCGAGTACATCCACACGGCGACCCTGGTCCACGACGACATCATCGACAACGCCCAAGAACGACGGGGCCAACTGTCGGCCAACCGCCGCTGGGGCGACCACGTGGCGGTCTTGCTGGGGGACTACTTTTACACCAAGGCGATGGCCCTGGCCTTGGACTACGGCCACCTCAAAATCTTACGGATCCTCTCCCATATCACGCTCCAGACCCTCCAGGGCGAGATCGCCGAGCAGGTCCAAGACGGCAACCTGTGGATCACGGAACCCCAAATCATGGACATCATCTACCGGAAGACGGCCTGCCTCTTCTCGGGTTGCTGTCAGATCGCCGCCATCCTGGCAGGCCTCTCCCCGGGCCTCGAAGCCGCCCTGGCGGAATTCGGTCGACACCTGGGCATCGCCTTCCAAATCGTGGACGACATGCTGGACTACTCGGCCGACCCCCACCTGCTGGGGAAACCCGTCCTGCACGACCTCCTGGAGGGGAAGGTGACCCTGCCCTTCTACTACCTCCTGCGCCAAGCGGCCCCGGAGGAGACGGCCCCGATCCGGGCGGCCTTTCAACGTCGGGACCCATCGCTGTTGGACGCCCAGGCCCTCCGACACCTGATGGAGAAGTATCGCATCCTCCCCCGGGTCCAATGGATCGCCGAGACGTACGCCCGTCAGGCCCTGACGGTCCTTCAGTCGTTCCCCCCGGGCGAGGCCCGTCGGCTCCTGGAGGGCCTGATCCGCTTCATCCTCCGTCGGCCTTCGTAAGCTCGGGGATTCGGGCGTCCGGGAATTCGGGATTCGGGCGTCCGGACGGCGGATTCCCGAATGCCCGAGCCCCCGAACTGCCGAATTGCCGAATTCCGAGGTCGCCCATGCGCCGGAAGGTCACCGTCGTCGGAGCCGGCAACGTAGGGGCCACGACGGCCCACATGATCGCCGAACGCGGCTTGGCCGACGTCGTCCTCGTCGATATCGTCGAGGGCCTGCCCCAGGGCAAGGGCCTCGACCTTCAGGAAGCCGCCCCGGTCCTCCGATTCGACGTGCGGGTCGTCGGGACGAACGACTACCGGGACGCCGCCGATTCGGACATCGTCGTCCTTACGGCCGGGGTCCCCCGAAAGCCGGGGATGAGTCGAAGGGACCTCCTCCAGACGAATGCCGCCATCGTCCGAGACGTCGTCGAGAAGGTCGTCGCCGTCGCCCCGGAAGCCATCCTGATCGTCGTCACGAATCCCCTGGACGCCATGGCCTACCTGGCTTACCGGGTCAGCGGATTTCCCAAGGAACGGGTCCTCGGGATGGCCGGCGTCCTGGATTCGGCCCGCTTTCGGACGTTCATCGCCCTGGAGTTGGGGGTCTCGGTCGAGAACGTCCACGCCTTTGTCCTCGGCGGTCACGGGGACGAGATGGTCCCCCTCGCCCGCTATTCGACCGTGGCCGGCGTCCCGATCACCCAGCTCCTACCGAGGGAGCGGGTCGAGGCCCTCATCGAGCGGACCCGTCGGGGCGGCGGGGAGATCGTGGACCTCTTGAAGACGGGCAGTGCCTTTTATGCGCCTGCCGCCTCGGTCCTGGAGATGGTCGACGCGATCGTCTACGACCGGCACAAAATCCTGCCCTGCTCGGTCTACTGCGAGGGCGAGTATGGCGCCCACGGCGTGTTCCTTGGCGTGCCGGCCGTCCTCGGCGCCCGGGGCGTCGAGCGGATCTTTCAAGTCGAGCTCCTGCCCGAGGAGCAGGCCGCCTTGCGACGCTCCATTCAGGCCGTCCGAGAGCTGATCGAGGCCCTGGGGGTATAGGGCGATCGGGACGGCCTACGGCGCGTACGGCGTCACGTAGTCGCCGATGTAGGTGACGTCCCAGGACCGATAGACCTTGGCGATGGCCCAGTTCGGGCCGACCCGTACGACGACGGCCATGGCCGTGACGTGAGGCTGGACCGGCGGCTCGACCGGGAGCTCCCGGACCTCCCGGACCGGGCCCTCATAGCGGGGGGCCGGGAAGTAACCGGCGCGCGGGGCCGTCCGACCGGGATGGCGCTCCTGGTAGACGATCAGCCAAGAGCCTACGTCCAGGCCGTGGTCCTTGCCGATGTCCACGATGATGGCCTGGCCCTCGGCGGCGCTGGCAAAATAGTCTCGACGGGTCGTGACGACCTGACCCCGGAGGGCGACGGCCAGGCTGTCATGGGTCGCCACGATTTGACCGACCGTCTCCCGGGGGAAGTCCTCATAGGGACGGACGGCGGGGAAGGTCCGGACCTTCGGGATCGAGATGGGCTCCTCGGCCCGCAGGTAGTCGCCCGGCCGGATGTCCAGGCAGGACGAGACTACGAGGGCCAGGCTCGTGTGGGCCTGGGTGGCCAAGACCTCGACGACGCCCACCCGCTGGAAGTAACGGCCCAGCCCCGGCACGGGCCCCTGGTCGTGGTACGCCACCAGACGATCGCCCGGGCGAAGTCCCTCGGCCTCCCCGGCGTCGATGAAGAGGACCTCGTCGGTCGTCAGGTGCATATGCCAAGGGCCGACCTCCGAACCGGCCACCCGGTACCGGAAGGCACCGGCGTTTTCCATGACCTCGCCCGTGCACTCGAAGTACCAGCGCTCGGCGATTTCGTATTCCCGGGGCGGGGGCGGCGGGATGACGACTTCCGGTGCCCGCTTCTCCTCGGGCGGCGGTGCCCGCTTCTCCTCGGGCGGCGGGGGCGCCTTCTCAGCGACCCGTTCGACCGCCACGGGCGGGAGGATCAGGGGGTCCCCCGGATAGATCCAGTGGGGGTCCTTAATGTATTTGTTGAGTTCCCATATCTGCGGCCACAGGAACGGATCGTTCAAGTACTTCTCGGCCAGGTCCCACAGAGTGTCCCCCTTCTCGACGATGTGATAAGGCGTATTCGCTGGAATCTCGGTCGGATAGCCCGGATTGCGCGTCCAGTGGGGGGCGACCGGCGTCGGTTGCTCGGCGACCGCCGGGGCCTTGGCCTCCTCCTTCGGTCCCTGCAGTGGGGGCGTCTGACCCGAGAGCAGGCCCGGCCCGCTCAGGGCCAGCCCGAGACCCAGGACCCACCGTAAGGCATAAACCCGTTGCCCCATAGCCCTCTCCTTTGGGAGGTCTTTCGGGAATTCAGCCGTTCGGCCGTCGGCCATACGTATGGGGAGGGGATTTCGAACGCCCCTGTCCCAGCCCGCTGGTTCACCCAACTGCCACCTGCCGGCCTGCCCATGACCCGACGGCCGAATCGCTGGACTCCGGTATGATTCGGATGCATTGTACACGATATCCATGATAGCACAAGACCTCGACCGGACCAAATCGGCCGTCTGGGGATGCGGGAGTCCGGCCGATGGGCCGGCGGGAATCGGAACGTTGGCAGGCCTAACTGCCGGATGGCCAAACTCCCGAATCCCCGAATCCGCGGAGGTCCTCTGTGTCGGAAGCGATCGCCATCGTCGTGGCGGCCGGCTACGGCCGCCGCCTGGGGGCCGTCCAGCCTAAGGCGTGGGTCCTCCTCAAAGGCCGGCCCCTCCTGGTCTGGACCCTGGAAGCGCTGGGCCGATGGGAGGGCTGGACCCGGTGGGTCGTCGTCCATCCGCCGGGGATCGAGCCGCAGGGCCTGCAGGCCGTCGAGGCGGCCCTCGGCGGTCTCGTGCCTATCCGATGGGTCCCCGGGGGACCCCGCCGACAGGACAGCGTATGGAACGGTCTGGAGGCCGTCTCGGCCCCCGACGACAGCGTGGTCTTGGTCCACGACGGGGCCCGCCCCTTCGTGCCCGTGACGCTCATCCGGCACCTGTGGGAGACCGCTCAAGCCGTCGGGGCGGCCGTCCCGGTCCTACCCGTCTCGGAGACGGTCAAGGCCGTCGCGGGCCGTCGGGTCGTCCAGACGCTGGACCGGGACCGCCTCTTCGTGAGCCAGACGCCCCAGGCCTTCCGTCTGGACCTCCTCCGGCGGGCCTATCGCCTCGTCCAGGAGCGGGGTGAAGTCGTCACCGACGACGCCGCCGCCGTCGAACGGCTGGGACACCCCGTGACGGTCGTCGAGGGTTTCCGGTGGAACCTCAAGGTCACGTATCCGGAGGACCTGCGACTGGCGGCGTGGCTCATCGATGAGGGGATCGTCTAAGCCCGGTGTCCGGGGACCGGGGTCGGAGGCCTGGGCCCTCGCGTCTCCCCTCACCCAACGTCCCGTCCAGGATGGACCCCTGCCGAATCGGGTCTCTCACGGACGGAACGGGCCGGTTAGGTTTTTGTCCGAAGCCGGTGATACAATGACCTGAACGGTCGTTCGGCGTCAGGGGCGCGAGAAAGACTGGAGCCCTGACCCCCGACGCTCCGTGCCGAATCCCGATGGCCGAGGAGAGGGGACCATGACGGACTTTCCGGGTAAGACCGAATGGATTTGGATGAACGGGGAGCTGGTCCGGTGGGAGGACGCTAAGATCCACATCGCCTCGCACGTCGTCCACTATGGCTCGGCCGTCTTTGAGGGCATCCGAGCCTACAAGACGCCCCGTGGCACGGCCGTCTTCCGGTTAGACGCCCACCTGGAACGGATGTACCACTCCTGCAAAATCTACCGGATGGACGTCCCCTATCCGATGGAAACCCTCCGCCAGGCCATCCTTGACCTGGTCCGGAAAAATCAGGTCGAGGACTGTTACATCCGGCCCATCGTGTACCGTGGATACGGGGCCTTAGGCGTCGACCCGACCGGGTGCCCCGTGGACGTCGCCATCCTGACGTGGCGATGGGGCAAGTACTTGGGCGACGAGGCCCTGCAACGGGGCGTGGACGTCATCGTCAGCTCGTGGTTCCGGAACGCCCCCAACACGACGCCCCCCTTGGCCAAGGCGGCGGCGAACTACATGAACGCCCAACTCATCAAGCTGGAAGCCAAGCATCGGAATCGAGTCGAGGGCATCGCCCTGGACGTTTACGGCTTCGTCAGCGAGGGCAGCGGGGAGAACCTCTTCTTGGTCTACAAGGGTACGCTCTATACCCCCGCCCTGGCCTCGTCGATCTTGTCGGGCATCACGCGGGACTCGGTCATCACCCTGGCCCGGGACCTGAACATCCCGGTCGTCGAGACCTGGATCCCCCGGGAGATGCTTTACATCGCCGACGAAGTCTTCCTGACCGGGACGGCCGCCGAGATCACGCCCGTGCGGTCCATCGACGACATCGTCATCGGCCGGGGCGAGCCCGGGGAAGTCACCCGCCGGGTCCAGGACGCCTTCTTCGGCCTCATCCAGTGTCGGTGGCCCGACCGATATCAGTGGTTGACATACGTATAAGGGGACCTTCAAAATATCAGGTCTCGGGTGTCGGGCCCCGGGGGACCGGCCCTCGGGACCCCGGATGGGGCAGGGGGTACTTTTACTTAGAGCACTGAGAGTGCTCGGCAAGACCCCCTCCCTGGGAGGGAAG
>FWWL01004571.1_pt1 | contig 23092 bp, 17 predicted proteins | sample 2228331 | NCBI WGS metagenome assembly FWWL01 (sample SAMEA103939775, study PRJEB20133) | metagenome | reverse complement strand
AGTATGGGCAGGCCACCTTTGACCCATTCCGCTGTCCACTGGATCATTTGCGCGGGCGACACTTGCGGCGCCCCAAATCTCCGCATGGCTAAAGATGCATCGCTCAAATAGGCCACACTGCCCTCAGGCTCTTCGAATCGCGGAGAAATACCCAAGAGTTCCCCCATCTGGTGGGCGACATCACGAATGAGCAGCTTTTCGCGGCCAGTGATATTGAGCGCTTTAGCGGGTACGGAGGCTTCTTCCACGCAGCGGATGGCGTAATTATTTGCATCTCCCTGCCAAATGATGTTGACGGCAGGAACTCTCAAGCTGACAGGTCGATTACGCTGAATAGCCACGGCGATGTCCGTAAGCACGCCGTACCGCAGTGCCTGAGCGTAATTGAGTCGATAAAGAAGCGTGGGGATGCGGAATGTTTCACTGAGAAACTGAAAGACGCGCTCACGTCCAACAGCTGACCAACCATATTCTCCCACAGCGCAAAGAGGATCGTTTTCATTTGAGCCTGCGCTATCGACAGGCACGAGCGGGTAAACGCAGCCCGTGGAGAAAGCCACGATTCTTTGCGCCTCTCGGAATAGGCTCGCCAAGTGCAAGGGAAGAGCAGTGTTGATCGCCCACGTTGACGGTTCTGTCCCCAGCTGCCCAAATTTCCGCCCGACGAGATAAAACACATTGGCTGCCGTCGGAAGAGTTCGCACGGCGTCAGGGTCTACAAGATCACAGGCCACCGACGAAACTCGCCACGACGCCAGCTGCGCGGGGAGATCGCGATCGGAGAAGCGGCCCACACCATAGACCTGAGCCTTTCGGCCACACGCTTCCAGAGCTCTCGCGAGCATTCGAGCCAATGAGGGCCCCATCTTGCCACCGACGCCAAGAATAAGAAAATCGCCATCCAAGCGGCTGACAACCTCAATGGTTGCGGGCGTCGGACGCGAAAGGAGCTCATCAAGTTCAGCCTCAGAGCAAATCGTTTGCGGAATGTTCGCGAACTCTTCGTTTTCTCTAGCCATGGCTGCCCACACTTTCGCAAACTTTGACCCGACCCCTAAACTGGCAATAGAAAGTGGTCAACGCGCAAAACGAGGCACTTGTCACCCATGACTCAAAAACAGGCGCTACCCATCGACGTTGCTGAAGAGTTCCCCATTCGCGAGCAATATATTTTCCTTAATCATGCAGGTGTTGCCCCCATCCCGGTTTGCACGCAGATGGCGATCACGGAATTTGCCCGCGCTGCGGCAGAAGAAGGCCCCGTCAATTATGCCGCATGGCTCCATGGAATGACCCAGGCCCGCAATGCCGCCGCAGAAATGCTTCATTGTCAGCCAGACGACATATGCTTCACCCACAACACAACGCATGGCATGCTCATCGTGGCCAACTCGATCAACTGGCGAGCTGGCGATAACGTTGTCGGCTTTGCTCACGAGTTTCCCGCCAATGTGCATCCGTGGCGGAATCTGCGGGAGCGAGGAGTGGAATTGCGTATGGTGCCTGAAGGCGCCGATTACCGATATTCGCTCCAGGACGTCTTGGAGACAATTGACGCGCGGACGCGCCTTCTCGCTGTGTCGTGGGTGGAATACAGCACAGGCGTGCGCAACGACTTGGCCGCGTTGGCTGAAATTTGCCATCAACGAGGAATTCTTTTCTTTGTCGATGCCATTCAGGGACTCGGTGTCCTGCCCATCGACGTCAATGAGCTCGGCATCGATTTTCTCTCCGCTGACGGCCACAAGTGGTTGCTCGCCCCAGAGGGCTGCGGCATCCTCTACGTGCGACCAAAATGCATTGGCGAGATGAACCTGAGTATGTGCGGCTGGTGCGGACTGGTCAATCCGCAGGATTATGATAACTACGATCAGCCCTACAAGCCTAACGCGAAGCGGTTCGAAGAAGGGTCGCACAATCTCATGACGATTCATGCCCTGGGGAGCTCTTTGCGCTTGCTGCTCGATGTTGGGATCCCCGCCATTACGGAGCGTGTGCGCGAGCTGACGGAATATTTGATTGAGCAGCTCTCCCAGCGAGGCTATGAAATTGTGACGCCGCGTCGCTTTGAAAATCGCGCGGGAATCGTCAGCGTGCGCGTGCCTGGCGCAAACCTTGCCGAGCTAGTGAAATCCCTTCAGGAAAAGAAAATTATTGTGGCTGCTCGCCGTGGCTTCCTGCGCATCTCCCCGCATTTTTACAACGACGTCGCTGAGCTCGATGAATTGCTGAGAGCTTTGCCCTAGGATGAAACCTGTATTAGGGAAGGACAGATAAACACTCTGATCAGATCTGCGAAATCTCCTCGCTACATTGCCGAGATTCCCCGGGGTTTTTTCTGTGAGGACTTATTCCTAAAAGAAAAGCCGCACAAGACCCAGTTGACCGTGTGCGGCTAATAAGCTCTCGTCGTTCAGAAAGCGGCCTATTGCTTCTCCCCGAGGATCTCGAGGTATTTCTCTCGCAACTCCCGACGGGCGTTGAACAACCGGCTCATTACTGTTCCGATCGGGATGTTCAGCACATCAGCAATCTCTTTATAGGCGAGGTTGTGATAGTGCTTCATGATGATGATCTCACGGAAATCGGGCTTCAGCCGCTCAATAGCTTCCCACAGCTTCTGCCTGACCTCATCTATTTCGTACTGCGCGCGAGGATCAGGCTTCTCCTCGCGGAACTGCATATACTTTTCTTCTTCTAACCCCTCAATGGAGTCGCTGCGGACACGCCCGCTCTTCTTGATGTAGTTGAGGCAGTGATTCTTGATGATCTTGTAGAACCATGGGAAAAACGGCGAGTTGAGATCGAATGACTTGATCGCCTTAAACGCCTTAACAAAAGCGTCCTGCGACAAGTCGAGAGCGTCTTCGTGGTTATTCACGAAACCTGCGGCCACGTAATACGCTTTACGTTGGTACGCATTGACGAGGGCTTCAAAAGCGTTCGTGTCTCCCTCCTGAACTCGCCGGATGGTCTCCCTTTCTTCTTCCGGAGTGAGGAAAACTTGCTCGCCACTTAAGTGATCCCACTCCGTTGGTGGCAATTCCTCGTCTCCACCCCCAGCCAGCAGATCATCCTGGAGCTCCGGCAACACCGCATCAGGCTCATCGTGATCTTCAGCCGCTTCGTCAATAGCCTCCACTGGTGGCTCCATCACGTCGTCCTGACGATGACGCCGAGCCTTGGCCGTCTCGGCTTGCTTACCCTTTTTCTTCGCTTTTTTCTCGAGAGTCACAGCCATCGGTGCTCTTTCTTTCTGACGTAGATCTTGCATTCTGGCCCCCTTTTGCGCAAATCAAAAATTCAAATTCGAATCGAAGCAAAATACATTCCACCCCTGAACCGTTCCACCTCTCAAGTTGTCTCCCTCCTCGGGCGTGTCCGTGACTTTCCACCGGCACTTCAACATCCATTCTCTAAGACACAAATAATGAGTAGCATAGCATTCCTAACGATCATAGCGACGTAGAGGAATCTCTCGCGTGACCCTCACTGACTTATCTGCGGACAAAATTGGCACGTGTTTCAAGTGTTCAAAAAAGCACCACTCACGCGAGCAAAAAAGACTTTTTGTGTCAACCGTGCCAATAACTCTTCACGAAAGCCGATGGCGTTTTATTGCCGTTCTTCGTACCGGCCTCCCCGTACCCAGTTATCGTAGTCATCCCACTGCTGTCCGCTTACCCACGCCCCACAAGAGATCCCGCGCCGGTACAACGCTTCGCTCTTGTAGTTCGGCCACAGCCGAGGGTGATAGAAAGGATAATAAGTTGGACTCAGCCCGCCGTAGCGTTTGTAAGTCGCGGGGAAGTAATACGTGGGCCCGTAGTCATCGTGTAAACTGAATCCTGCCCCCACTCGGCGCTTGGGCGCTGGCAGTGGCCGGCTGTGCGCCATGTTTTGTTCTCCTGCAGGTCGCCCTAACTTCTTAGGAGCAACGCGTTGAGGTTGGACTGCCTCCGCGTTTGTGGTACCACGCGGCAGTTCGCCACCGCAAAACGCCACACCCGCAGCGCTGACCACAACGACCAGCACCACTCCTCTGAGCAGCAGCCTCACGTTAAGGAGCATGGCCTTCGTTCCTTTGAAAATTCTCACCGTCAATCGAGCAACTGTCCCATCTCTCCAAGCTTTAAGAGTGCCTTGTCAACATCTGAAAAACCTTTTCTCCTCCCAGCTCACCCGTGACCAGCCGACCAAAAATTCCTTGAGCCTCATTTGAGATCATGTTCACTGGAGTGGCATAACGCTTGCACAAAAGATATTCTGACACGAGCGTGACCAACGTCATCAAGTGCTCAGTCCCATGCTGATGCGGGAGTCTGCAGATGAAATTGCCGAACAACGGGATGCCATTTATCGGGCTTGTTTTCATGACTCTTATCGTCCCAACCATGCCTGTTCTGGGGCAAACGCCGGGAACAACATTCCCCTTCTTCAACGCGGCGAAATTTGGCGAGCGTCCGTTTCGCTATCAACCGAATCAGATCTGTCCGCCGCGTCCGAAAACCGACTTTACGGAGGACGGGCAGCCCCTTCTCATCAAGCGCTACCCGTTGAACAATCGCCGGTCCCTCCTGCACTTTCGCAGGTATCCCTATTACGCCAATGTGCACGGGGTTGAGCATATCCAGCGGGGAGCCAAGCTCAAGCGACAGCCCGACGAAGTGCTCACCGAGGATCAAAAAGCCATCTTGCGCGAATGGGGCCAGCCTGACTACTTGCGAGGACCGTATCGCAGCACGCGTGGCGACTCCGTCGTCGAATGGGTCTACCATCGCCTCAACCATCTTTTCCAGTTCGTGGACGGTATCATGGTCTATGAAGGGCCCCTCACCGATGCGGAACGCACGATCCTAACCTATGGGCTGCCGCGCGAAGTGCTCTCCAGTACGGTTGCCCCCAACATCCGGCGCGAAACGTGGTTTTACAATTCCCCTTGGCATCCCAACAAGGAAATGATCTTTAGTTTCGCGAATGGGAAGCTGGTCTTTTCCGACGAGAATTATTCGCATTAGCGGGACTCTTTGTCGCGTGTTGGCGTTTGGGAGAGAACGAAGTTAGGTGTGCAAACGAACATGCAAAAAGGATGAGCAAGCATGCGTGACAAGATGGTCCGATGGTCCTGCCGCAGAGCAACTCTACTGAATTCCTTCGCTGCTAGTCTGGCAGTCATCCTATTTTCTACGTGGATGGGGCAAGCCCCCCTCAGTGCCGCTCCCCGCGAAGGACGCCGTGAGGCTCTTGCTCTCCTCACGAAAGGGCAGGCGGCGCTCAAAGCTGGTCGCGTCGAGGAAGCGGTTGAGTCCCTCCAGCGGTCGGTGGAACTTGCTCCTTCACCAGCCGCTTACTACAGCTTAGGCGAGGCCCTCCGCAAAGCTGGGCGCAAAGAGGAAGCGCGCGAAGCGTATGAGCAGGCACTGGCGCTCAACCCCAATTATGAACTGGCTCGCCAGGCTCTCGGACGGTTGCCGGCAGCCAAGTCAGAATCAAGTGGGGAAAGCGTAGGATATGATGCAGCGCTCAATGAACGCGAAACTCTGGATTCGCTCAGACCGGCTGAGGAAGGCGGTGGCGCGCCAAAAGCGCCCGCAGTTCTCGCGCTTGGCGCACTGCTGCCCAGTCCTTCCCAAGTCAAAAGTAGCGGCAAGGCGTCGATCCCAACGCCAGCGAGCAAACCATTGCCGCGAGGCGCCGCTCGTGATGCGGTCATTCCCAATGCACCAACTGAAGTCATCCAGGAGGTGCCGACCCGTGAAATTGTGAGCGCGACTATGCCCGAAAGCAAAGAGCGAGGACGGATTGCAACACGCCAGGGACAATCCGACGCTCATGCAGCAGCCAACGACGGTGATTTCTCCCTGTGGCGTGGCCGAAAGAGGGCCTCCCGGTCTTCGGTCGATGGGGAAAAAGTTTCTGCGAACGCAAGCTCTGAGCGTCAAAGTAGCTCACCTGAACGTGCAACCAAAGAAGCCCCCGTGGCGACGATTTCACCCGAGGCGGTCAACCAGGCGGCTTTCAATTCTGATGCCGAGGAAAAGGAGCAGAAGCGCTACGGTCACCCCACAAAACTGCTCCTGGGGACTTTTGAATTTCATCGCACGAAAGGGGATGCGTACAAAAAAGCCCGACGCTGGGTTGAAGCCGCAGATGAGTATCAAAAGGCCCTCGAGAAAAACCCCGATGACGTTGTGACACGTGCCTCACTTGCCGAATGCCTCGCGATGGCCGGGGAAGTCGACATCGCCGAGGCGCAGTTCAAGAAAGCACTCGAAATGGATCCTAATGACCCGCGCGTGCTTTTCCGCATGGGAAACACCTATCGCGAGCTCAAGAGACTCGACGAGGCGATCAAGGCATACCGGCAAGCTCTAAACGCAGATCCTCGCAATGTCCAAATTCGCAACAATCTTGGCGTCGTCCTCATGGAAAAAGGTGATTTTGCGAAAGCCGCTGCGGAATTCAAAAAGGTCCTCGAAATCGATTCCAACTATATCAACGCCATGCTTAATCTCGGCATTCTCTACGATGAACGCCTCAACGATCCCCAGCAGGCTGCCAAGTACTACCGCCTCTACATCGAGAAGCGTGGTTCTCGAGCAAAGGAAGTCCAGCAGTGGCTGGATGCACTAGAGAGGGAGGGCTAGCCTCCAGAATGGTTTCGATACGTTCGTTCATGCGATAACAAGCGAAAGCAGCCGTTTGCCCGCTAAAGAACTCACTGCAGGCGACGTGGCGTCACATTCAGAAGAGGAGTGTCATCAATGATGCAGCACCGCGTTGTTTCCGATTTCCGGAAAATCTTCATTATTACGCTTATTACTGGGATTTTTGGGGGTGAGGGACGAACGCAGCAGGCTCAAAGCACCCCAACAGTTCCAGGGCACAGCCTTGCCAAAAGAGTGGTGACAACGTCGCCGATGCGCAGCCGTTCGTTGGCTACATCACGTCCTCTTCAGCGCGTGACGACGCGGCCGCTCACCCTTGCGCGGAGGCCACAGACTACTTCTCCAGCTGAGAGGCTGCGCCAAGGGCAGCTCCAGCGAGAACAGATGCAAAAGCGCTCTTATCCGCCGATGACAACAGAGACTTTGCGAAGATTTGTTACGCCGACATATGCACCGGAATCTCTCGATCGTGTTGTGTCGCTCGTCCACAGCAGTAATAGGCGCTCAACGGTCGAAACGTGTCGATGCCCAGCCCACCCGCTTGGGAGCATTGACCGCGAGGCGCGTGCGGTTTCGGCAATTGCAGAAACTGGGCAGCCTTGCATCATTGTCGATGGAGGAGGCTATCTTCGGGTTCCTGCTCATGCACGCAATAAGCTTGGCGCGGCGGTTGCCCTGGAAGCCTTGGCAAAGATGGGAGTCCATGCGGTCAATGTCGGGACGACTGATCTTGCCGCGGGCATCGATTTCTTCAAGGACCTTCAGACGTCGTATTCTGTGCCGTTCATAAGTGCTAACGTGTTCGGCTTAGATGGTAAGCCAATTTTTGACCGTTGTAGATTAGTGCCTGTGAAGCTCAGCGACGGCACTCCCGTGACAGTGGCCGTTGTGGGAGTTGCCCGACCACCTGCCAGCAGCGACGTGGGGCTGACCCAGGCCTTAGAACAGCTTCGAGTCGAAGATCCCAAACCTCATCTCGAAAAGCTTATCCCGGAGCTACGAAAAAAGGCCGACATAGTGATACTGCTGGCCTTCTACACACGAGAAGAAGCCCCCACGCTCGGCAAATCCCTTGGCCCCCAAGCGTCTCCCGATATCGTCGTCTGCGGGGAATTCACGGTAGGCAAGCAGAAAGACTACTATCTTGCTAATGCTCATGAGATTGATGGAGTGTGGTACGTGACGGGAGGTTTTGAAGGACGACAGCTTGGCCATGCCATGATTGAGATTGACCATAAGCGCCGCATGAAGAGCCTCGCCCCTAAGCTCATCGAAATCGAACAGACCATTCCGGCCGATCCCGCCTTCACGCCTCTAATCGAGAAATTTCAGAAGGGGCAAACAGAACTCTTCCTACGTGGCGGGTAGTGAAGAAGCGCTGCAGGTCACCATTGGCTATTGTGGGGACTATGCCGCGGAAGAACGTCGGAGTGAAACGGGGCGGGGGATGAATCTCCATTTTTTGTTTGCGTAAGCGGTTTTCGCTACGGACTCTCGCGTTTCGTTACTCTCTGTGAGAGTAACAACACTTTTCATTTAGGGAAGAAAGGACCTATGGACGCACAGCTGTTGTTCTACGTCGTGATGGGCATCTCCGTTCTGGGGCTCATTGTTTCCTTCCTGCTCGCTAAGTGGGTTCTGGCCCACGATACCGGCACTGATGCCATGCGAGCCATTTCTGACGCTATCAAAGAAGGGGCGGAGGCTTTCTTGAAGCGTCAGTATAAAACCATTTTCGCTCTCTCGATCGTACTCGCGATCATTTTGGCTTTGTTCTACAATGTCGAAAAGGGGCCACAGCTGGCCATTCGGACGCTTGTTTCTTTCCTTTTCGGCGCTTTCTGCTCCGGTTTTGCAGGCTACATCGGGATGTATATCTCGATCCGCTCGAATATCCGCACGGCCAGCGCTGCGACCCGTAGTCTCGACACGGCCCTTCGCATTGCTCTGCGCGGCGGAGCGGTGTCAGGAATCATGGTTGTCGCCATGTCCTTGTTGGGCGTCGGGTTGCTCTTCTGGATTTTTGATGGTCTCAAACACCCCGACATTGTTCCCCTGCAAATCGTTGGTTACGGTTTTGGCGCCTCCTTTGTGGCTCTCTTTGCCCAGCTCGGTGGCGGTATTTACACCAAAGCAGCTGACGTTGGTGCCGACCTTGTCGGAAAAGTTGAAGCTGGGATTCCTGAAGATGATCCTCGCAACCCGGCCGTGATTGCCGACCTCGTGGGTGACAACGTCGGCGATTGCGCTGGTCGTGGCGCGGATCTTTTCGAGTCCACTGCAGCCGAGAACATCGGCGCGATGATTCTCGGTATCGCTCTTTACAAAATCACTGGGGATCAAGGGCCTGTCTTCGGTCTTGGCGCAATCATCTTCCCGCTCTTTGCTCGTGCCCTCGGCCTCATTGCATCGGTCATCGGTGTCTACTCGGTCAAGGTGAAGGGCAGCGAAGACTCAGGGTGGGAAGACCCCATGGCGGCGCTCAATCGTGGCTACCTCGTCACGACGATTTTCGCGATCATTGGCTTCTACATTGCTGTTCAGCTTCTGCTCAAGGGACAGATCTACTTTTTCCTCGCTGGACTTGTCGGAATCCTGTGCTCCTACGCTTTCGTGTGGATCACTCAGTACTACACGGAGTACCGCTATCGTCCGGTGCGCTGGATTGCTGAGTCGTGCCAAACAGGACCAGCGACGACAATCATCTCGGGTCTGTCCGTTGGCATGGAGTGTACTGCAATCCCTGTGCTTGTGATTTCGGCTGCTCTCATGCTAACTTATAAATTCGGGCAACTCGGTATGTTGGCGGTCCTTGGCGGTTGGGGCGGCCTCGAGAAAGCTGGCATTTCACCAACGGCAGCTGGTCTCTACGGCACAGCCATTGCCACGATGGGTATGCTTTCGACCGCCGGTTATATCCTTGCAATGGATACCTTTGGTCCGATTACGGATAACGCGGGCGGTATCGTCGAAATGAGCCAGCAGCCCGAGCACATTCGTGAGAAAACCGATCGCTTGGATGCCGTCGGTAATACGACGAAAGCTCTCACGAAGGGTTACGCTGTTGGTTCGGCAGCATTGGCCGCTTTCCTGCTCTTCCAAGCATACATCGATGAGGTGAACGAGTACCTTGCTCACGCTGGAAAAGCCCTCCTCAAGACCGTTGATCTGGGGCACGTGCCTGTCTTCGTGGGAGGCTTGATTGGCGCTATGTTGGTGTTCCTTTTCTCGGCGCTTGCCATCCGCGCGGTGGGCCGTGCGGCCCAGTCGGTCATCGTTGAAGTGCGCCGGCAGTTCAAAGAGAAGCCGGGAATCATGAAGGGCACCGATCGTCCCGACTACGCTCGTTGCGTCGATATCGTGACGAAGGCAGCGCTCCGTCAGATGGTTCTCCCCGGCATTCTCCCAGTGGTCGTGCCTGCGGCTCTTGGATTTGGGATGAAATTCTTTACCAAAGAGGGAGTTGCGGCTCAGTCTGTGGCGGCGCTCCTCATGGTGGGAACGATCGCTGGCATTCTGATGGCTCTCTTCATGAACAACGGTGGTGGTGCCTGGGATAACGCTAAGAAATACATCGAAACCGGCGCTTATGGCGGAAAGGGTAGCGATGCCCATAAAGCCGGTGTTGTGGGCGACACGGTTGGCGATCCCTTCAAGGATACGGCGGGTCCCTCGCTCCACGTGCTGATCAAGCTTCTCAGCACGATCACTCTCGTCCTGGCGCCTCTCTTCATCTAGTAAGCCAACGACATTCGGTGTGAGCTGTTTTGATGCTGCCCAGCTTCGCATCCCGACGCGAAGCTGGGCAGTTCCTTTTGAATTGTGCGGCGGGCGTATGGAGCGATGGTCCAAGGCATCATGTTCAAGTTCTTACGTGTCTTGCTGGCTCGTTAATGATTGCGAACGCGCGCTTGACCTCGTGGGTTAGGCGACAGAAACCAAGGGGCGGCTTTGTAATGCAACCGTTTTTGGGAGGCACTTTGAGAAATTGAGATTTGAGCCGTTCATTGCTCGACGCTATCTTTTTAGCGGCCAACATAAGGCGCTCGTTTCAGCGATCACGATCATTTCCGTCGCCGGAGTCGCCGTCGGTGTCTTTGCGCTGATTGTTGTCATAGCGGTCATGGAGGGATTCGACAAGAACCTGGTCGACAAGGTCATCGGGGCCTACGCCCACATCGAGATTGTCCGCGCGACCACCGATGCTCCTCCTATCGATCCGGAGACGATGCTGCCTCTTGTTGCGCAAGTGCCTGGCGTCAGGGCTGCTGGGCCTGTGATCATGCGCCAGGCGTTGCTGCAAGTCGCCGGTAGTGAGGGAGAGGAGCCTCGTCAAACGGCTGTTTTCATTCAAGGAGTCGATCCCGAGCGCGAGCAGCATATTACCAAAATCATGAAAAATGTTATGGGCAAGGCTCAGCCTGATCTGGGTGAAATAGTGGTGGGGAAAAAGGTTGCGCAGAAACTTTTCCTTCCCTTGGGAACGCGCGTGACCGTGTTTTCTCCCGTTTTTGTGAAAACGCCCACGGGGGGCACAGCCTTGGCCCGCAATGCAACGGTGGTTGGGACGTTTGAGTCGGGTTATCCGGAAGCCGACGAACTCTTTGCTTACACGAATCTCGAAACCGCCCGTGCACTGTTTTTGGTCGCGGAGAATGAAGTCGATGGGCTTCACCTTCTCGTAGAAAAGCCCGACTCCATCGACCACGTGAAACGCGAAATTCAGAAGGTTCTCGGCCCAGCGTATCTCGTGACCACCTGGCGAGAACGCAATCCCGTCCTGTTTGATGCGCTTGTTCTTGAGAAATGGGCGATGTTCATCATTCTTCTTCTGATCGTCCTCGTTGCCGCATTCAACATCATCGGAACACTCATCATGGTGGTTATCGAGAAGACTCGTGAAATCGGAATTTTGAAATCCATGGGCGCTACTGAGGACGCCATCATGCGCATCTTCGTCTTTCAGGGACTCTTCATTGGTGGCCTCGGCACAACGATTGGAACAGTCTTAGGCCTCTCTGTCTGTTACCTGCTCAAGTACCACATCCGCATTGATGTTTTGTCCGAGGCTTACCTCTCGGACCGCATTCCTGTGGAAATGAATGTCTGGTGGAACGTTTTGATTGTCGTGTCCGCCATGGCCATCTGCGTGTTGACGTCACTTTACCCAGCTCGCCAAGCTGCAAAACTCGACCCCGTGGAGGCGCTCCGCTATGAGTGATGGGTCAAGGCGAGAGCCCCTGCTCATTGCCCGAGAAGTTCAGAAACACTATCGTGACGGTGAGCGCCTTCTCCAGGTTCTACGAGGTGCCTCTTTGGAAGTTTATGCCGGTGAAATTGTCTCCATTGTCGGGGCCAGCGGATCAGGAAAAAGCACTCTGCTCCACTTGCTTGGTGCTTTGGATCGGCCGACTGCTGGAGCGATATTTTTCCGCGATCGCGACTACTCAAAAATGACTGACGCTGAGCTCGCCGATTTTCGAAATCGCTCCATTGGATTCATTTTTCAATTTCATCATCTTTTAGCCGAGTTCTCGGCTTTGGAAAACGTCCTCATTCCCGGTCTCATTGCGGGTAAACAGCGTTCTGAGATCTTGCCTCAAGCGATAGAACGTCTCGAAGCTCTGGGGCTGGGGGAACGACTCCATCATCGCCCGTCGAAGCTGTCAGGGGGCGAGCAACAGCGCGTGGCTCTTGCTCGTGCGCTTATCAATGATCCAGATCTAATCCTGGCCGACGAGCCCACGGGCAATCTCGATGCCGAATCCGCAGCAGGAGTCATTGACCTGCTTTGGAATCACGTACGCAACTCCCAACGCGCTCTTGTCATTGTAACGCATGATCCTGAGATTGCTCGCCGCGCGGATCGCTGTCTGCGCTTGAGAGAAGGCCGAATCTTTCCGGAGCACTGAAAAGGACTGTGAATTCCACCCGCCCAGAGTTTTATAATGCTGGCGGGTGTGTTGATCCTGGCGGGTGTTCCATACTTGGGATAGTGGCATAATCTTGAGAGTCTCTCACAGACCTGCCACGTGATGAATCTCGGGAAATTGGAAGAGGAGAAAATGTTGTCGGTCCGACGTGTTCTGGGGTTGGCCCTTTTTTTAGCAATTGCGGGTGTTCTCGCAGCTGAGGAATATGAAATCGTTGTCGAGTCTTGTCCTGGCGGGCAAAACGTCGAGTGGTTTTCCCAAGTCAAAGGCAATTGGATGCAGAGTGTTAGCAAGAGTAAGGCTCCAGGGGTCACAGCACCCAAAGCTATGTTCAAGACCGCAGGGAGTCCCGGAGCAGCCCGTTTTGTTCCCGACATCCCCGTTGAAGGTGTTTATGAAGTCTTCGCCACTTATCCCGATTCCGGCAATGCTGTTGGCGTTATCTACCACATTCACTCTGCCGACGGCGACAAGGAAGTCACGATAGATCAACGTGGCCGCGATGATCGGGCCAAGCCCCGCGCGAACACCTGGTTCTCTCTTGGCAAATATAAATTTGCAAAGGGCAAGGATGGTTACGTCGAAATCCGCGATCCTCAGACCGGCCAAGGAGCGAATCCGAAAGAGCCCAACGTGCGCATCTATGCGGATGCCGTGAAGTGGGTGCCGGAGGGTTTTGCGCTACCGGCTCAGTTCGCTGTGAAGCGGGGTGGGGGGACACAGGAGGCCCCTGCCGGGCTCCCCGTGACCCCAATCCCCACCGCCGCTCCTCAAATTGCCTCTCCTCAACCCACGGTGTCTTCTGGCATGCCGGCCACCTTACCCATCGCTTCACAGACCGAACCGGTCAGTGCCTTGCCTGCGCTGACGCCGTCCGGTGAGGTGGCATCATCCCCTATTTCTCCCAGTGACGCGTCTCAAGGGATGCAAGGTCTGCAAGCTCTCGCAGCAACACCGGCTAGAGCCGGCTCGCTGCCGCCCCTATCGTCGGCGGTCACGTCCACTGTTCCCTCCGCCCCCTCTTTGCCGCCGTTGGGTGAGCAATCGGTAACTGCCAGTGGCTCGAGCTCGCCGCCACTTGTTCCTCTATCGCCAGGCTCAGCTCAGGGTTCAGCCCCATCGAGTATGGCTCCGGCGCTGCCAGCTCTGGGCGAAGCTCCGGTTGTGGGGAGCGCTCCAAGTTTGCCCGCATTGTCCCCGGCACCCGTAGGCACCGCGATTCTGCATCAAGGGCAAAGCGCCCAAGTGAGTGCCGCCCCGGCCCTTCCGGGCACTGCTCCTCTTTCGCTCCCTCAGCTGCAGGCGCCGTCTGCTGCGCTCCCAGCCGTTCCGACGACCGATGCAGGTTTGGCCCAGCTTCCAAATATGCCTCAGGCCCCAGCTTTTGTTCCTCCTCAAGTGAGCAGTCTACCTTCGGCGGCTGGACCAAGCGGCCTGACTTGGGTCTACGATGAAGGCGTTGCCCACGCCCAAGCACGGGAGCAGAACAAAAAAGTTCTGCTGTTCTTTGTGGCCGACGGCAACAAGGTTGTGGAAAAGTATGAATCCGAATACTTCAAACATCCCGCTGTCCAAGAGGCGCTCCGCCAATTTGTTTTACGTAAAGTGAACTTCGCTCTCAACACGCGGGCGGCTTACAAAGTGAATGTCTATGGAGCCGGCGTGTTAGCTGTCACCGATAGCTACGGTGAGCGTCTCGGCGCCATCAACGAATTGCCCTCGTCGCCGGAAGATCTTGCGCGTCAGCTCCAGGAGCTTGGCGCCAAGAACTGAGGCTTTCCTGCTCATCGGCGCGAGCTCTTGGGAAGAAGCTTTCCTGCAAGCCTCGAGCTGGCCCACAGACAAGCTCGACACCCGCGCCGCGGCAGGCCATCGGCGCAAAAGCTATGGCTGAGACTTCTGGTTGTCTCCGAGCCGTCATGTGTTGCAGATTGCCGGAAAGAAGCAGCTCGGCTTGGGGTGGCCGAGTCAATATGTGGCCAATGCGGCAAGCTTTCGTTTTCTCGCACGCGCCTAACACTGCCAATCTCACTCCGATCAGACTTTAGCCCGAAACTGCGCGAGGGTAAGCCGTGAGAGCGGGGATGGTGGCGCTCCCTGTTAGTGGATTCAACGTACGTACGGGAAAATAGCTCTGCGGCCAGGCATCTCTTGGCCAAACCGGTTTTTGGGCCACGGCCTAGTGAATTGGTGTTCACACCGTCGGTCGCACTTCTTAGGGGCTTTTAGCGCATCAAAGACCTCGCAAGCTAGCCCCCCTCGAACAAGCTTATATCTCAAAGGGAAGCAGAGATTTCATCCTCGGGTCCAATAATGATACGGAACATAATGGGGCGATTCTCCGCCGCAAGAGCCCAATGAATCGCAAGTTGTTCCAGCTGCACGTCGGGGGGGACCTTCTCGCTTTTCCCCATGAGGATCTCTTCCACCTGAAGTTCGTAAGCCGTCCGCGCAATGGCGAACCAGCTGTTGTTCGAGGGAACAACGATCGGAGTGACGGCGACGCCATATTTTTCGGCCAGCTCAACGACCTTTGTAAAAAGGAGTTTCTCGTCGCGCGTGAAAACGTGCTCAAAGCTCGGATCGCCTTTCTCCACTTTCACCGTCATCACAATGACTTCTGTGTCGCGTTCCGTTGATTCCTCTAAGGCGCGCGCCAGATGAATCAGATTATTGGGATCGCGTGCTGGAACGAGGACTCGTGGCTTGCCGGGCTCCAGCTCGAGGATTTCCGGACTAATTTCGCTCTTGCGATCGAGGGCAAACTTCTCAGTGTGTTCGTGGGCAATCCCTGCGCGTTGACGGCGGCGCTCCGACACGACTTCGGAAATCGTGAAGAGCACAAAAAACGCTGCTGTGAAAGAAACGCCCGAAATCGTCGCGACTTCTTTTGTCAACAAATTCGTGAGAGCGACTGCCACAAGAACCAGCGTCACAGCCCCCAGCCCCACAGGGATTTCCATGCCACCAATCACTGGATTAAAAGGCACTTTCCACGTTCGCTCCCCCTTGTATTTGAAGCGTAACATGAGCATGGAGACGGCCATAAACGTGAAGCTCCAGACCACACCGAAAGCATACGCTTCCCCCAACAACGTCACGTCGCCACGGCTCGCGAGAATCACCAAAATCTGAAGGATGGCGATCAGAGTCAAAATGCGGTGGGTTGTGCCGTAACGGGGATGGGGCTCCCGGAACCACTCATCGAGGATCCCCTCTTCCGCTACGCGGTTGAGCACCCCGTTCGACCCCACAAGACTCGTATTGACAGCACCGGAAAGGATCATGGCTCCCACAGCCACGACAAATGCCACCATTGCCAACTTCAGCCCCATCGGTCCGGCCAAATGCTTGACCAGCTCGTTGAGCAAATTGTCGCCCGCTGTGCGGCGAACCTCGTCGGGAACCAACATCACCGCTGCAAAAGCCGTAAATCCGGTAAAGGTCAGAGAGAAAACGAATATGACAATGGCTGCGCGAATGAGATTTTTGTGCTTGGGAGCTTCAATCTCGCGGTAAACTTGAGCCAGCGTTTCTTCCCCGCTCATTGCCAGCAGGCTGTGGCCAAAAGCCACCATAAACACCGCTAATCCCATTGTTTTGATCCAGGGGACATCTTTGAGCCATCCCAAGGCATGATCCTTAAGTTCAGGTTTGAGCGGCGGCAGCGAAACTGGTCTCAACGCCATGGTCAGGAGGGACCAGGCAACAAGGATCACCACCATCACTGCTGTGACGATCATGATCTTGAGCGCCTTGTCACTGCTCTCCTCGATCCCTTTCACGTTAAGCCACCAAAAATAGATCGTCACGGCGATGGCGAAAATGCTCACGAATAAGGTGCTTGGGATCGCTAACTGCCATCCCAAAATCTGTTGGGCAACAAATTCGACAAGTCCTCGCAAATAGTGGCCTGCCGAAACAGCAGAAATTGGACCCGTGAGTACGAAGTCGAAGACAAGTGCTGAAACGGCCACCTTGGCCATTTTCATCCCCATGGCCTCGCGGACGATCCGGTAGACGCCGCCCCGCACGAACATCGAGCAGCTCTCGATATACACCGAGCGCACGCAGATTGAGAAGAGCATCACCATGAGAATGAACCACGGAGCGGCTTTCCCGATGGCGTGCTCCGCAATTCCCCCGATGTAATAAGCAGTGCTTGAGAGGTCATTGAGAACAATGGCCGCAGCATGCCAAAATGAAATAAAAGTTAGCATCGCCGTGGTGAGAACAACGACGCGGGGACCTCGGCCCCCTGCACCACTGCGATGCCGCCCTACCTGCGCTTGAGATGGTTCCGAAGCGCTCATGTTGTTCAGTTATCCCTCCGACGTCTGAACTGCTTGTACCCTGTGTAGGGGCAAGAGTCGTTTGCAATACTATCTGTTGGGATTCTCCCGCGAAGAAGGAACACCCAGTGCAGTGCTTTGCCATGGTGGAGTGGGGGAGAGCTTCCCCCAAGGGTTCCTTCTCCTAAGAGTAGGCGGGATGAGTAACAAGTTCTTCACCGTTGCGGAAGTAGTTAAGAATCAGACGATGTTCGCGAACCCTTTCCTGTCGTGAAAAACCGTATGAGAGGCACTTCTTCTACGTTTCGTAGGGATGCGACGCCCCAGAGAGGAGAAACCCTACTCAGCTTCAACCGTGAGCTTGTCTGCTAGCACGGTGAGCACATTGTCCGAGACTTCCGCAAAACCGCCCTCGACAACGTAGCGTAGTTCCTCGTCACTTCCTTCCTTTGTTTTTACCCTGATTGTGCCTTTTCCCAGGGCTGCAACAAGCGGGGCGTGGTGGGCGAGAATACCAAAGTAGCCGCCGACACCTGGAAGAATTACAGAGACCACATCCCGATTCAATACCTCGGACTCCTGTGTGAGAATGTGGAGTCGGAATCTTTGCGCCATTCGTCGCGACCCTCTTCTTGATGTAAGACTCGACCTCTAATCAGAGTAGATGATACTCAGGAGGGCAAGTCCTATTGTAAAACCTTCTGTAAGCACGTGCGCTAGCAAGCCGGAAGCGAAAAACCCATGAAGTGTCCAATTGACGCACAAAAAGACAGACATTTGTGGAACGCTTTCTGGAATCACACTCCTACGGATTGAATCTAAGTCGTTCTAAATCAGATAATTAGCAATCCGTCCGGCAATGTGTGAGCGGTGGCCCGCAAAGTGCAAGACCAGGGAATGATGAAACACGACATTGTCCCAGGAGGAGCAACGATGACAGCTCGAAGGATTGCCATCATGATTATTGCCGCTGCAACTCTGACGGGCTGCGCGAGCATGACGCCCGTCCAAAAAGGAGCGAGTGCAGGCGCTTTGGCAGGCGGTCTGATTGGTGGCGTTTGGGGACATGCCGCTGAGGGAATCACTGCGGCCCAGGGAGCTGGACTCGGAGCTATGGCAGGGGGGCTCGTGGGAGCGCTCGCGGCTGACTCGTTGACGAAAGAGCCTGGGTATGGTCAGCCGGAGCGGGTTCCCCAAGTGGCGCCGCCTCCTGCACCTGCACCTCCGAAGCGCTACCAGACGGTGGAAAAGTAGTCCGCGCTCCCGAAAAAGGGGTGCGCTTTGTTCGTTCTCTGTGGGACCACCAGCACGATCTTGGGGAAAAGGATGCCCCGCCGTGATACGACCAGCGTGAGACTGTTCTCGGCGTGTTGGGTGAGGGGTAGCCGTTTCCATTCGCTTGTAGTCGCCGTGTGGCTTTTGTGAGCTTGACGCCAGCGCTTTGCAGCGAGTGAGTTGAGGTCATGACAGGGCGAAAATTCTACATTACCACCGCGATTCCTTACGCAAATGCTGAGCCCCATGTCGGCCATGTGTTGGAGCTTATCGGCACGGATCTTATCGCGCGTGCTAAGCGTCTTTTGGGCTACGATGTCTATTTTCAGACAGGTACCGATGAACACGGTCAGAAGATGCTGGAGGCCGCAACGAAGGCAGGGATGTCGCCCCAAGAATACGCCGACCACATTGCTCCACGCTTTCGCAATCTCTGGCGGGATCTCGATGTCGCGTACGACGGTTTTGTTCGCACGACTGATGCTCCCCACCGCGCAGGAGTCACCAAATTCTGGCGCGCCGTGCGAGACAATGGCGACATCTATTTAGGAAAATACGAGGGATGGTATTGCGTCGCCGACGAGAATTTCGTTCTCGAATCGCAAATCTCCGATGACCCAGAGAACAAGAAGCGGTGTCCGCAATGTAGCCGCGAACTTGTTTGGCATAGCGAAGAGAACTACGTTTTTCGCTGGTCGAAGTATCAACAAGCCCTCGAGGATTTGATTGCTTCTCATCCCGAGTTTATCGCTCCGTCCTTCCGCGCCAACGAAATGGTCAATTCTTTCCTGCGGCCTGGACTTCAGGACATTTCAATTTCGCGCACGACGATCCATTGGGGCATTCCAGTCCCCGACGACCCCAAACACGTCATTTACGTGTGGTTCGACGCCCTGCTCAACTATATCACGGGGATTGGTTATGGAAGCGACGAAGAGCGTTTCCGCTACTGGTGGCCCTGCGACCTCCACGTCGTGGGCAAGGATATCTTGAAATTCCACACGCTCTTGTGGCCAGCCATGCTTATGGCTGCGGGTCTTACTCCCCCAAAACGGGTTTTCGGACACGGATTTGTTGTCCTGCGTGGCGCCGAAAAAATGTCCAAATCCAAGGGCAATGTTGTTGATCCGCGAGCTCTGCTCGACCTCTTCGGGGGCAATCCGGATCCGTTGCGTTTCTATCTTGTGAGCGAAAACGACTTCGGCCAGGACGCGGTCTTTAGCATGGAGGGCCTCGTGTCGCGCTATCACTCGGAGCTAGCTGATAAACTCGGCAACCTCGTTGCGCGGACGGTTTCCATGGTGATGAAATACCGCGACGGCAAAATTCACCATCCACGGTCTTCATCAGCGGCGGATGAACGAATTCGTGAAACTGCTCTCGCCCTGTGGCAGCCCGTGGGGGATGGGAGTCAAAAAACTCTGTACGAGCATCTCGTGGACGAAGGCAGTTTTGCCCAGCTCTTGCAGAAGATTTTTGCAACCATCGCGGCCATGAACGCCTACGTGACCGAGCAAAAACCGTGGAACCTGGCCAAGGACCCGGCTGCGAGCGAACGACTAGAGCAGGTCCTCTACACTCTGGTCGAAGGACTCCGCCACGTTGCGGTCCAGATTTATCCCGTCATCCCACGCTCGGCTTTGGCAATCCTGCGTCAGCTTGGGATCGCTACCGCGCCCGAAAAGACGTCTTGGACGGACCTCTCGCAGTGGGGCATTTATCCAGAGCTCAACGTTCAGCAAGGTCCCATTCTCTTCCCAAAGCTGAACTAGCCTCCCTCAGGCTCGTGAGAGGAATCAACCTGGTAGCAAGAAAGTATATCGCCGGGGTGAGGCAGGCGGCTGCGTGAAGCCCAAACAGTTGCGCCGGCGTGGAAGGTGAAAGGGAGCGTATAAGTTGCCGTCCGTCTCAAGCTCGGCTCCCCTTTTCGCCAGACTCCTGCTGTAGCTTGCGCCTTTCCGACGTGCCGGAGAGACTCTCTCGTCAGGGAGAATGGATGTGAGATGGGAACCTAGCGATGGAGTTGTGCCACGCAGCTTTCCCTGATTACCAGCTCCAACTCCACTTCATCAGGCCCCTCCCATTCCTTTTTCTCGATCAGACAAAACAGTTTCTCGCACGCAAGTTGGCCGATAAGGTACATGTTCTGCCGAATGGTCGACAGCGTCGGTTTCACGTACTGGGCTAGGAGGATATCGTCGCCACCGAACAACGCGATATCGCGCGGGATTTCCAGGCCAGCCTCACGAATGGCATCCATCGCCCCGATAGCCATCATGTCGTTGACGCTGTAGATCGCTGTGGGGCGCTCCTCATGCGAGAGCAGCCACTTGGTGGCCATGTAGCCGCTTGTGCGGTCAAAATATCCCTGGGCCAGCAACTCCTCAGAGTCATCGAGCCCCAAATCTTTGACGGCTCGGCGATAGCCCTCTGTGCGGTGGATGGCCGTCGTCACGAACTCACTTCCGCGAATATGACCGATCCGCTTGTGTCCGAGTTGGGCAAGGTGCTTCACAGCTTGGTAAGCGGCCTGAATATTCGCACCAATGACTGCGGGAAGATTCCCCAGGAGGCTGTTGACGAGAACAACAGGGCACCCCGCCTGCGCAAGTTCCTCAAGGTAAGTATCTGTCGTCAAGTTGCCCACGCAGAGCACACCGTCCATCACGCGCTGGCGGTAGAGGGCGAGTGCCTTGCGGTCGGTCTTGAACTCCGGAGTCGCCATCTCAACGACGAGATGATAGCCATGGCTCGTTACCACGTCGAGGATGCCGCTCAAGCTTTCCGAAAAGTAGAAATCAGAGACGACATGACCAATCTGCGGCAGAATCACGCAAATCACCCCTGCTCGTTGACGCACCAGGCTCCGCGCAATTGCACTGGGCCGGTACCCAACGCGCTCAATGATCTCCATAACTTTGGCTTTAGTTTGCGCGTTGATTTTGGGAGAATCGTTAAGCGCGAGGGACACTGTCGAGCGGCTCACGCCTGCCATCTGCGCGATATCGCGAATCGTGTAGCGTTTCTTGCCCTTCTCTTGCTCCATGAATCCAAACGCTCCCAATCGGTTTCAGCCCAGCACATTGCAAAGCGTCGTGCAGTGGGAAGATATATCAAGTTTTTTTCACTTTTCACATTTCTCACCCGAGAAGAACTCCTTCACGTTTTCTATCCGAAAGGTGTCCCACTGGGCAATTCCGACTTCACCGAGCCGTGTTCAAATTTGGCCATTCTGTCCGACCCCAGATCACAACTCCTTACTGGTGACACATGCTCCGACTTCGACCCAGGCATGTTGGGGCCAGTAATGAACTTCCATCGGCAAAGAGTACTGATTTTGTTCTTGATTTTCCGGCGGAGGGGAAGCGAAAAGGTGTCATGAATGTTGGAAAGGAGACAAAATCATGACCTCTCGCTTTTCGATAGCTGTGTCGTGCCTCGCAGCAGTATCTTTATCCTGGGCGGGCACTCCTACCATCGACGGAAACTTTGATGGAGAAAGTGTGTGGGGGACATCGGTTGCCTCCAACTCCACTCCTGGATGGGCTGGAACAGAAGCGCAGGAGCTTTACGTCACTTCAGACGCGAATTACGTCTATTTTGGTGCCCTTGTTCAAGGCGTTCAAAACTGGATGAGTTACGGATTCGCCATTGATTGCAAAAATGGTGGTGGGAATACGCAAGAGCCGTGGATGCGGCAGATCAATTTTAACTTCCCCTTAGGATCTGGCGTCGACCAACCGGACTTTGTCGTTCGAGGTTTGGCGGACAATGGATGGCGCGAACTGCGAAGTTGGAATGGTACCGATTGGAGTTCCGGAGCCGGAACGGATATCGGCGCCTCAGAGGCTTACGCTGGCAATATCATACTCGATTTTTATTTTATCGAATGTCGGGTTGCCAAGTCAGTTTTGAGTATGCGCTCGTCCAAGGTTGGCCAAGTCGAATTCTTTCTGACGGGTGATCTAAATTCGCACGGCCTCTTCACCTCAGTCCCTTACGACACTCCGGCAGCTGAATGGAATCCATCGTCCCCGCAAAGTCTCTCAAATCCCGCAGCCCCAGTGATGCTGCCCGTCCACGTCAGTCGTTTTATCGTTGAATGACTGATTTGTTATAACGCAGTTCGGGAATCGTCCGCATCCCGGGAGCGTGTCACTTCAGTCGATGTGGGGAGTCGTGAAGCTCACGACTCCCCCGTATTTCTTGGGGAAAAGGTTCTTGTTGATAGCGTCGCATCCGACGGACCTTTGGCTTCCATATCAACCCATGATGTCGGAGCAAGCTCCACCAGGCGCTTGGAGTCTCAACAGTACCCAGCTAAAGAAAGTTTTCGCCCGGATTCTTTGAAGAAGCATTTGTTGCGGTTGGGCGGAGCCGTGACGTGCAAGATGTTCGGCGTCGGGAATCCATATCGTCGCCACAAAGTTTTTTCTCATGGGGCGAACCTGGGACAAGGATAAGTGATCGGTCGGATTCTTTACACGGTGCTAGCTGGGCGGAAGCCGTCTTTCAAGAGTTCGCAACTTTATTTTTGGCGGTAGTGCCAAGGATAGTTCCCTTTGTGCAGCTTCAAAGACCGCTTTCGGTTGTCACCAACACAACGTCATTGATCACCAAGCATCAGTGTTCTCTGGCAAGTGAGCATGATTCCAAGTTGTCATTTCTGGAGGAGTGCACTACAGAAACTGGATCTCACAATCTATGCCGCTTCTTTTCGGATTCAAAAGGAGCCAGCACGCTCCCCCCAGCTTAAACGTACTGCTGTCAAAAAAGAACCGTATGAAAAAACGCTAAAACCAGACTCCGTCGAATTTATTTGACAGAACGGATAGCACATAGTCACTTAAGGCTAGAAGGAACAAGGGGATAATTAACATAATGAAGCGAATCACCATTGCAATACTTTGTGCCAGCATGGCAA
>FWWL01004570.1_pt1 | contig 23092 bp, 20 predicted proteins | sample 2228331 | NCBI WGS metagenome assembly FWWL01 (sample SAMEA103939775, study PRJEB20133) | metagenome | reverse complement strand
GCTGGCAGCACGTGCTGGGCGGAGCCGCCTTCGTGTTCGTCACCCGCACTGCCCCCGGGGAGGTCACCCACACGGGCGGGCCCGGACGGGTGGTCTTTGGGGAGATGGACGGCGCCCGTACCCCACGGGCCGAGCAGTTGCTGGCTTGGTTTACGCGGGCTCAGGTCCCCGCAGAGCTCTCCTCCAACATCCGGCAGGTGCTGTGGGAGAAGTTCGCCTTCATCTGCGCCCAAGCAGGCCTCACCGCGGCCACGCGCCTGCCCATCGGCGAGTTGCGCCGCATCCCGGAAACCTGGGCCCTATTCCGAAAGGTGGTGGAAGAGGTGTGTGCTCTGGCCGCCGCAGAGGGAGTTCCGCTGCCCCCGGACACCGTGGACCGGCACCTCAGCTTCGCCGAGCGCCTGGAGCCGGACGCCACCTCCTCCCTTTACCATGACCTCGTGCACGGACGGCCCGTTGAGCTCGAAGCCTTGCACGGGACCGTGGTGCGGCTTGCCCGCAGGCATGGCCTGCCCGTTCCCGCCTGCGAAACCCTGTATGCCCTTCTCCGACCATGGGCCCTCCGTAACCAACGCCCCTGATCCAGGTCGAGCGCTCTGGAAGCGGCTGGCCGAGATGTGCGACAATAAGCACGAAGGAGGAAACCGTGATCTGCATTCGGTGCAACGCCGCGCTTGACCCTGAAGCCCTCGCCGCGTCCTTGTACGTGTGTCCTTCCTGCGGAGCGCACCTTCCCATGCCGGCCCGGAGCCGGATTGACCAGTTCGTAGACCCCGGGAGTTTCCGGGAGTACGACCGCCACTTGATCTCCGAAGACCCGCTGGGGTTCGTGGACCGCAAGCCTTACGGGGACCGGATTGAGGAGGCCATGGCGCGCACGGGGCTGCGGGAGGCCGTGATCACGGGTGAAGCCCGGATCCACGGTGCTCCCTGCGTGCTCGTGGTCTTTGAGTTCGGGTTTTTGGGCGGGTCCATCGGGAGCTGTGTCGGGGAGAAGGTGGCCCGGGCCTTCGAGCGGGCCGCGCGGAAGCGGTGGCCTGTGGTGGCGGTCCTGAGCTCGGGAGGAGCGCGGATGCAGGAAGGGCCGCTTGCGCTCTTCCAGGTTCCCAAGGTGGTGGCGGCCATCGGCCGGCATGCCCGCGCGGGCCTGCCGTACCTCGCCCTCCTGGGACACCCCACCTTCGGCGGAGCCCTGGTGTCCTTCGGGAGCCTGGCGGACCTCCTCCTCGCGGAGCCCGGGGCCTTCATCGGGTTCGTGGGCCCGCGGGTGGCGGAGGGGGCCTTCGGAGAGGGGCTGTCGGAGGGGACGCACAGGGCCGAGGCCCTCGCGGAGGCGGGGCTCGTGGATGCCGTGGTGCCGCGGAGGGAGCAGCGGGACTTCCTGGGAAGGGTTTTGCAGCTCCTGGAGCGGGCTCCGATAAAGGTAACCGCTCTGTCTACGGAGGAGGCCGGGGGCGAGGAGTCCGCCTGGGAAACCCTGCAGATCGCTCGACATCCGCATCGGCCTACGGCCCTCACCTACCTCCGGCGGATCAGCCCGTGGTTTGTTGAGCTGCGGGGAGACCGGATTGCTGAAGACGATCCCGCCATCGTGGCGGGCCTCGGGAAGATCGCAGGACGACCCGTGGTGGTGATCGCGCAGGAGCGGGGCCAGACCGAGGAGGAGCGGGCCTACCGCCGCAACGGCCTCGCCTCTCCCGCAGGGTACCGGAAGGCGGTGCGGGCCCTGCGGCTTGCCGGCAAGCTGGGCCTTCCCGTGGTCACGTTCCTCGACACGGCCGGTGCGGAGGCGGACCATCCTGGGATCGGCCTGGCCCTGGGGGAGTGCCTTGCGGCGATGCTCTCCGTGCGGTCGGCCACGGTGAGCGTGCTGGTCGGGGAGAGCTCAGGAGCCGGGGCCGTGGCGCTCGGTGCCGCGGACCGGGTGCTCATGCTGCAGCACGCCACCTGCTCGGTCATGGTGCCGGAGGGTGCCGCCGCCATCTTGTACCGGGATCCGGGCCGGGCGGGAGAGGTGGCGGAGAAACTCCGGATTCGCGCAAAAGACCTGGTGGCCCTGCGGCTGGTGGACCGGGTGGTTTCGGAGCCGCAGGGCGGTGCCCACGAGGACCCGGAAGCCGCGGCGCGCCTTCTCGAGCAGGCCATCGCCCAGACCCTCCAGGAGCTCGCTACGGTCCCGGACCGCCGGCGGCTGCGGCAGCGCCTCCGCCGGTACCGGAAGGTAGGGGTGGTGGGCTCCACGCGGCGGGCCTGGATCCTTCGGCGCCTGGCGGGGCTGCAGGCGGTACTGCGCCTGCCGCTCAGGCGGCCGGTTCCCCCCGCGGTGAAGGAAGCCGCGCCCTGAACGGCGTATCCCGTTTGCGGAACTGACCGCGAGGAGGTGGCGGAATGCCCTTTGATCTGTTTGACCTGCGCGACTGCCGGATCCTGGACCTCTCCCAGAACTTCAGCGTGGACTCTCCACCCTTCGCGTACTACGAGGGGCCCACGGTGAAGTGGGTGAAGAAGTTGGCCTTCGAGGGCGTGAACGCCCAGCACATCTCCACCACCAACCACATCGCCACCCACCTGGACGCCCCCCTGCACTTCTACGATCCAGGGCCGGACATCGCAGGGATCCCCATTGAGCGGCTGGTGGGGCCTGCCTGCATCGTGGACCTCCAGCAGTTCGGGATCGGGGACTACGACATCTACGGGCCCCAGCACTTCGAGGAGTGGGAGCGGCGGACGGGGATCAAGATCGAGCCGGACGATATCCTGGTGATCCACACGGGCTACCACGCCTACTACAACGAGGACTGGTCCCCGCACACGAAGGAGCAGCACCCCGACGCGGGGCCGGATCTGCCGAGGGCTTTCCTGCGGCACCCCGGACCGAGGGCGGAGTTCTGCGAGTGGGTGCTGGACCGCAAGATCCGGTGGCTCGCGGTCGACGCCATCTCCACGGACCACCCCTTCAACACGAAGGTGCGGGAGGCGCGGCGGGACCTCATCCCCTTCGTGGAGCAGAAGATCGGGATGTCCCTGGACGAGGCGTTCCCCTGGCCCCAGGACTACCAGGCCACCCACACCAAGCTCTTCCCCAAAGGCGTGTTCCACGTAGAGAACGTGGGCGGCCACATCGACCTCGTGCTCAACAAGCGGGTCTGGGTGGGGGCTTTTCCCTTCCGGTTTAAGGGAGGGGAGGCCGCCTTCTGCCGGTTCGTGGCGTTCGTGCGGGAGTAGCCACCCACCAGCTTAGAAACCCCGCGAGCGCGTCCGCGCCAGAGGTCTCCCCCGTGTGCAGCACCCTTCGGGCGGTCTTCTCCCACCCTTGGCCCGTGCGGAGGCTGGAGAGCAGGTGGTGCCATGCCTCCGAGGCCCCGCCCCGGGCCGCGGCCCACAGGTACGCCCGGGAGATCCGGTGCGTGCCCTGGGCCGTACGGAGGATCGTCGGAACAAACTCCAGCTCTCCCGCCACCCACAGGCCCAGCAGGAGCCCGCACAGGAAGTCGTCGCCGGAGGGTGTGAGCCCCGGGCCAAGACCCGCAAGCCCTGCGGCTCCCTCCGCGACTCCCTCCCGCGTGCCGGTTCGCAGCCCGTCGAGAAGCCGCCGGGCGGCGCACAGCGCCGTCTGCTGCCAGGGGTCGAGCCGTACCTCTTCGCCCCGTAGGACCGGAAGGAGGGCCGCTAGGCTTGTGGGAGGCGCTTCCCGCACCACAAACCCAAAGCACGCCTCCACGGCCTCCGGCATGAGGTCTGAGCGTCGCACCCGGACTGTCGGGTCCCAGGCTCTCGTCTCCCTGAGGGGGAGCACCAGCAGCCCTGCCCGCAGGTACCCGTTCGAGACCTCTACGGGGTCGCCGACCGCAACAGGAGGATCTATGAGCTCCCGGGCCACGAGGTTCAGGGGGCCGCGGCCGAGGGAGACGTCCACTACCGCGACCACCTGGGATTTCCCTCCGCGCCGGAGCTCCGCGTAGAAGCTGCGGCGGTAGACCCCCAGGACCTGCCCAGCCGCCCCTTCCGTGATCAGGTCCTCGAGGAAGGCGGAGTGGGACAGGATCACGCCCGCATCCGAGCCGCGGCCCGTTCCACGGCGTCGAGGATGTGGTGGTAGCCCGTGCACCGGCAGAGGTTGCCCGCGATGGCCTCCCGGATCTCGTCCCGGGTGGGGTTGGGGTTCTCCCGCAAGAAGGCCACGAGGGTCATGAGGAACCCGGGGGTACAGAACCCGCACTGCAGCCCGTGGCACTCCCAGAAGGCCTGCTGCAAAGGATGCAACCGGTCGGGCGTGCCGAGGGCCTCTACGGTGGTCACCTCGTGGCCCTCCGCCTGCACCGCGAAGAGGAGGCAGCTGCGCACGGGCTCCCCGTCGAGCAGCACCGTGCAGGCCCCGCAAACCCCCTGCTCGCACCCGATGTGGGTGCCAGAGAGCCCCAGGTCCTCCCGGAGCACGTCGGCCAAGGTCTTCCGCACGGGCACGGTAATCGTGTGCCTTGTGCCGTTCACGTGCAGGGTGATGGTTCGGACCGGCTCGTTCACGGGCTCCCTCCCAGGGCCCGGTGTAGGGCCCGTCGGGTGAGGACAGCCGCCAGGTGGCGGCGGAACTCCGAAGAAGCGTGCACATCACCGTCGGGCTCGATCCGGCGGCGCACCTCCTCGGCCGCGGCCTTCACCCCCGCCTCGAAGGTGGAAGCCGCCACGAGGGCCGCCTCCGCCTCCCGCACCCGGATGGGGGTCGGTCCCACGCCCGCGTAGGCCAGGCGGGCCTCCTCGACCCGGCCCTCCGTCACCCGGACGCCTGCGGCCACCGCGGCCAGGGCGTAGTCGCCGTGCCGGGGAGCTACCTCCTCGAACGCCCAACGCCACTGCGGCAACACCGGGAACCGGACCTCCACCAGCATCTCGTCAGGCGCCAGGCACGTGGTGAGGTAGGTGACGAAGAATGCCTCCGGCCCGACGACCCGCTCCCCATCCAGGTTGCGGATCACGAACCGGGCGTCGAGGGCCGCAGCCACCGCGCCCAGCTCTGCGGCGGGGTCTGCGTGGGCGAGGCTTCCGCACACGGTCCCGCGGTTGCGGATCTGCGGGTGCCCCACCCACCGCAGGGCCTGCGCGAGTAACGGCACACGGGTCCGCACCAGCTCAGACCGCTCCGCGGCCCGCTGCCGGACCAACGCGCCCACGCACACCCACCCGTCCTGCTCCCGGATGTAGTCCAGCTCGGGGATGCGGTTGATGTCCACGAGGGCCTTGGGACGCACGAGCCGTAGATTCAGGAGCGGCACCAGGCTCTGGCCGCCCGCCAGGATCTTGGCCTCTCCGCCGTAGGACCGCAGGAGCTCAAGGGCCTCCGGGAGGGTGTGGGGGTCGTGGTACATGAAGACGGGCGGCTTCACCGGACCCGCTCCTTCCTCGGCCGGGCGGTGCGGAGCAACTGGAACAGGGCCTCGGGGTGGAGGGGCATCGTGGTGATCCGCAGGTCCAGGTCGTCGAAGGCGTCCTCGATGGCCTGGGCCACGAGGGCCGGAACCGGGATCACCCCCGCTTCGCCGGCGCCCTTGGTGCCGAGAGGGTTGAGGGGACTGGGGGTTTCCACGTGGTGCACCTCGAAGTCCGGGATCTCCATGGCCGTGGGGATGTGGTAGTCCACGAAGCTTCCCGTGAGGAGCTGCCCCTGCTCGTCGTAGACGAGCCGCTCGTAGAAGGCACCTCCGATGCCCTGAGCGGTTCCGCCGTGGATCTGGCCCTCGAGGATGAGGGGGTTGATGACGGTGCCGCAGTCGTGCACGATCACGTACCGCAAAAACCGGAGTTGACAGGTCTCCGGGTCCACCTCCACGAGGGCGGCGTGGGCCCCGCTCGCAAACGACCCCCGCGGCGGCGCGAAGTACCGGGTGGCCTCTAGCCCAGGCCCCTCCCACTCCGGGGGGATGGTGCCCCGCAACGGATCTGCGGCCCGCGCCACCTCCCCGAGGGAGAGGGACCGGCTGGGTGCGCCCCGCACCTGCACCCGTCCGCCCACGAGTTCCAGGTCCTCCGGGCTCGCCTCGAGCAGCGTGGCGGCCACGGTGAGGGCCTTCTGCCGGACCGCCTGGGCCGCCAGGTACACGGCGTTTCCGGCCACCACCGCGGCCCGGCTCGCGAAGGTCCCGGTTCCCCATCCGAAGGCCCCGGTGTCTCCCGTGACCACGTGGACGTCCCGCACGTCCACGCCGAGGGCGTCGGCCACGATCTGGGCGAACGCGGTGAAGTGCCCCTGGCCCTGGGTGCCCACACCCGTGGCCACGATCACCTTCCCGGAGGGCTCCACGGTGATCCGGCACCCTTCGTACGGCCCGATCCCGGTGCCCTCCACGTACACCGCGAACCCCAGCCCGACCCGGCGTCCCTCCTGCCGGTACCGCTCCTTCTCCTCCGGCCAGGAAGCGTACCCGATGGCCTCCAGGGCCACCCGCAGTACCTCCGGGTAGTTGCCGCTGTCGTACACGAGCGGGGCACCGTCCTGGTAGATGAGGCCGACGTCGTAGGGGAACTCGTGGGGCTGGATGAAGTTTTTCTGCCGGATCTCCGCCCGATCCATTCCGAGCTCCCTCGCCGCGAGGTCCAGCAGCCGCTCCATCACGAAGACCCCGTGCGGCCGGCCGGCCCCTCGGTAGGGGCTCGTGATGGTCTTATTGGTGAACACCGCCTTGAACTCCGCGTGGTAGTTGGGGACCTTGTAGGGGCCCGGAAGTGTGCACTCCGCCACGATGGGGATGATGAGGCCGTAGGGGATGTAGGCACCCGCGTCGTGCAGGAAGACCGTGCGCACGCCCAGGATCCGGCCGTCCCGGGTAAGGGCGATCTCCGCGTCGTGGATCTGGGTGCGCTCGTGGTTGGTGGCGGTGAAGTGCTCCCGCCGGTCCTCGATCCACTTCACGGGCCGGCCAAGCCGCATCGCGGCCAGCGGGACGAGAACTTCCTCTGGATAGCACATCATGATCTTGGGCCCGAACCCGCCCCCGATGTCCGGAGCGATCACCCGCACGTCCTTGAGGGGCAGCTCCAGTAGCTCGCTGAGGTAGTTCCGGATGCGGATGGGCGCTTGGGTGCTGTCCCACACGGTGAGCTGGCGCGTGCGGGGGTTCCAGTCCGCCACAACCCCCCTCGTTTCCATGGGTGCGGCGGTCCCCCGGTCCACGACGAACCGCTCCCGGATCACCAGGTCCGCCTGCGCCCGGGCCGCCTCGTAGTCGCCCACCCGCTGGATCGAGTGGGCTGCGACGTTGGTCCCGATGTCCTCGTGCACCAGGGCGGGCCGGCCCTCCGCGGCCTCCAAGAGGTCCACCACGGCCGGGAGCGGCTCATAGACGACCTCGATCTGCTCCAGGGCGTCCTCCGCCGCGTAGCGGCTTGTGGCCACCACCAGGGCCACAGGCTCGCCCACGTGCCGCACCTTGTCCGGGGCCAGGGCGTACTGGGTCTTGTGGTGCTTGAGGTCCGGGTGCGGGATAAGCCGGGGGAGCGGCTGCTGAAGCCGCGGGGGGAGGTCCGCGTGGGTCAGGACCAGCAGGACGTCCGGGTGGGCGAGGGCCCGGGAGACGTCGATTCGGAGGATGCGGGCGTGGGCGTGCGGGCTGCGTAGGACCGCGGCGTGCACCATGCCTGGAAGCTGCACATCATCCACGAACAGCCCCTGGCCCGTCAGCAGCCGCGGGTCCTCGCTGCGGGGAATGGGTTCTCCGAAGTACCGGGTGCCCATGGCTACTCCTTCGCGTACGGCTGGCCCAGGGCCGCGGGCCGCGCGAGCCCCCAACGGGTGCGGAACCACGGGGTGGAGATCCCCGCGAGGATCAGGATGGTGACCGCGAAGGGGATCGCCCGCCACACGTACCGAGAGAGGACGCCGGGCAGCACGAGCTCCGGGTTCAGGGAGAGCTGCCACATGAGCCCGAACAGCACGGAGCCTCCCAATAGGATCCACGGGTTCCACATGGAGAAGAACACGAGCGCCAGGCTCACGAACCCCCAGCCCATCAGGAAATTGTAGTTCCACACGGGGTTGTAGGAGAGGGTGTATACGGCACCCGCAAGCCCGCCCATGGCCCCGCCGAAGGTCACGCAGAGATAGCGCACCTTCGCCACGTCGATCCCCGCGGCGTCCGCGGCCGCGGGGGATTCTCCCACGGACCGAACGGCGAGTCCGACACCGGTGCGGAACAGCACGAACCACACCCCGGCCACGAGCAGCACCCCGAGGTACACGAAGGGCGAGAGACCGAGCCATGCGGGGATGCGGCCGAGGCCGAGGGGCCCGGTGTACGGGTTTCCGAGGTAGGTGGTGAGGCCGAAGCTCAAGATCCAAAGCCCCATCCCGCTCACCACCTGGTCGCCCCGCAGGGTGATGGAGAAGAACCCATGCGCGAGGCCCAAAAGCCCGCCGATCCCGATCCCCGCGAGGATCCCGATGGGGAGGCTTGCGGTGGTTTGGGCGGCGATGAAGGCCAGGGTCCCGCCGAACAGCATGAGTCCTTCTACGCCCACGTTCAGCACCCCGGACCGCTGGGCGACAAGCTCTCCCAGGGCCGCGAGGAGGAAGACCGTGGCGGCCTCGAGGCTGCGGGTGAAAAGCTCCGGCATCCTTCCTCCTACGGGCGCTCCGGCGAGATCCCGGGGACCGCTTCAGGCAGAGTGGGCCGCCAGCTGGGCCGGAAGCGGTAGAGGGCGTGAGAGGCCACGAAGGTGATCATCAGCAGGCCCAGCATCGCGTAGTCTACCCCGAAGGGAAGCCGCAGACCGCCCTGCGCGAACCGCGCGCCCACGGACAGACCCGAAAAGAGCAGGGCGATGGGGACCGTCCCTACGGCGCTTCCCCGGGCGATGAGGGCGCAGATGATCCCGTAGAAGGAGAGGTCGCCGTAGTACCCGTAGTTGCTGGGGATCTTGTAGAGGCCCGGGACCACGGCGAAGTAGTGGTATCCCGCAAGACCGGCAAACGCCCCGCCCAGCAGGAATACCAGAAGCGGCAGCCGCACCGGGTCTACACCCCCATAGCGGGCGGCCGCGGGGTTGTGGCCAAAGGTTCGGATGCGGTAGCCGAAGGCGGAGCGGGCGAAGAGGAACTCCAGGCCGGCCGCACCGGCCAAGACCACGAAGCCGGTGAAGGGAAGGCCCCACAGGAGGGGCGGCTGGAGGGAGGCGGGCAGTACGAAGCTCTCGCCCTCCGCGGTGGCGCTCATGAGGGGACCGCCTTCCTTGATCAGGTCCGCCACGAGCCAGAACACCACGGAGTTCAGCATCATCGTGACGAGGATCTCGTTCACCTGGAGCCGGGTGCGCAGCACGCCCGCGATCCCTCCGAGCAGGGCACCCGCCGCCACGGCAGCCAGGGCCATGAGGAGGATTATCAGGCCTGCCGGTGCGACTCGCGTTTGGTGTGCGCCCATCCAGAAGGGCACGGCAAACGCGGCCAGGGCCCCCGCGTACACCTGGCCGGGGAGCCCGATGTTCCACAGCCCTGCCCGGAGGGGAACGAGGAAGGCGAAGGTGCACAGCAGCAGGTAAATGGCCCGGTGGACCGTGGCCCCAAGGCCGTGGGGGTTCGTGAAGGCGTACGTAAACACCACCCGGTACGCGGCGAGCACCCCTCCTTCGGCCCGGTAGAAGAGGATGCTGCTGAGCCCGAGGGCCAGAAGGATCGCGAGGGCTGCCGTGAGGGGCGTGTACAGGAAAGCGGCGTCTGGGCGCCGCTCCAGCACCAGCTCATATCGCCCCACCCTCACCGGATGCCTACCTCCCGGGACTGCACGCCCGCCATTAGGGCCCCTACCGTCTCCGGATCCGCCTCCGCCCGATCCAACACCACCATGAGCTGGCCTTCATAGACGGGTGCGACGCGGTCACTTAACGACAACACCTCATCCAGGTCCTCGGAGACCAGCAGCACCCCCGCACCGCGGGCCCTGGCCTCCAGGAGCTTGCTGCGCACGAAGGCCGTGGCCTCTACGTCGAGCCCTTGGGTGGGGAGGTGCGCGATCAGCAGGCGCGGGGTGCGGGAGAGTACCCGGCCCAGGATGAGCCGCTGGAGGTTTCCGCCCGAGAGGTGCCGTGCCGGTACGTAGGGGTGCGGAGCTTTCACCTCGTAGCCCGCGAGGATCTGCCGGGTCAGACGCTCGAGCCCCGGGTGGTCCAGGAGCCCGTGGCGAGAGAAGGCGGGGTCAAAGTGGTAGGTGAGCGCCACGTTCTCCACCAACGTGAAGTCCGGAAGGGAGGCCACCTCGAGGCGCTCCGCGGGCACGTACCCGATCCCTCTCCGCCACCGCATGAGGGGCGGGGCGTGGGTGATGTCCTCGCCGTCGAACAACACCCGGCCCGAGACGGCCGGCCGCAGCCCGGCCAGGACCTGCACCAACTCCTCCTGTCCGTTGCCCGTGACCCCCGCCACCCCCAGGATCTCGCCCTCCCGCACGGAGAAGGAAACGCCCCGGAGGGCCAGCACCCCTTTGTCGTTGTACGCCGCGAGGTTCTCCACCTGGAGAAGCGGCCGCCCGGAAGCTGCAGCACGGTCCAGTTCCCGAACCGCCACCTCCCGGCCCACCATGTGCCGGATCAGCTCCTCCTCCGTGGTTTGTGCGGTACTGAGCCGTGCCACCACCCGGCCCGCCCGCAGAACGGTGACGGTGTGGCTCGTGCTCAGGACGATGGGAAGCTTGTGGGTCACGAGGATCACGGTGACGCCTTGCTCTTCTACCAGGCGCCGCAGGGCCTTAATCAGGGTGCGAACCTCAGGTGGGGTGAGGGCGGAGGTAGGCTCGTCGAGGATGAGGATGCGGGCCCCGGTATGGAGGGCCCGGAGGATCTCCACCCACTGCTTCTCGCCCTCCGTGAGCTGCCACACCCGGGCCTCGAGGTCCAGCCGGAGGCCGAACCGGGCGCACAGGGCCTCCACCTCTGCCCGGGCCCGCCGCAAGTCCAGGATTCCCCGGGAAGCGGGGTGTCCGAGGAGGAGGTTCTCCAGCACCGTGTGGGCTGGCACGAGCCGCCGGGTCTGGTGCACCATGCCGATGCCGTGGGCAAGGGCATCGTGGCTAGAGCGGAAATGGACCCGCTGCCCCCGAAGGAAGATCTCGCCCTCGTCCGGGCGCAGCAGCCCGAACAGGATGTTCATGAGGGTGGTCTTGCCCGCGCCGTTCTGGCCCAGAACCGCGTGGATCTCTCCCTCCTGCACGGTGAGGTCTACGCGGTCGAGGGCCAGGACACCGGGAAAGCGCTTCGTGATCCCCCGGGCCTCGAGGATCACCTCACCGGACGTTGCGGCGCGCATCCCTACTTCAGGACGGTGATCCCCTCGAGGTCGAAGTTGAACTTCGAGAGCAGCCACTCGTCCGTGGGCTTCACCCCGGCCCGCTTCACCACGGTGCCCTTCGGCGGGATGGGCGTGTCCTTGAGGGCGAGGCCCGTGCCGTTGCTCACCAGGGCGTGAGCCTCGAAGGGGTCCCACTGGCCCCGGCGCATCTGCTCCCGCCGCTGGGCCACCAGCCGCACGATGGACTCCGGGAGCTGGCGCCGGGCCTTCGGACTGATGGCATCCACCCCCACCTTCTTGTTGTTCATGATGTCCACCGCGGACACCACGGTCCCATCCGCGAGGGTCATCGTGTCCCGCATCCCCAGGTACAGGAGGGTGGGCGGGTTGGGGTTCCCCCGCAGGTACTCCCGGATCATCCGGTCGTAGAGGACCTCCCACCGGGTATCGAAGGAGACGGCCACGGTGTCCGTGCTGGACCATCCGTAAAAGCCCACGATGTCCATGTCCTTCCCGACAAACCAGATCCCCCGCTCCTGGGCCACGTCCAAGGGGGAGCCGGAGTCCGTCTGCTGGGTGAGGACGTCCACCTTGTACTGGGTAACGAGGGTGCGGGCCACCTCCCGCTCCTCCGTGGGCTTGTACCAATCGCCCACGTACTTCACGTAGACGTTCACCCGCTTGCCGAGCGCCTTGGCCGCGTCCTGCACCCCGAGGTAGAAGCCCGCGGTGCGGCGCAGCACCTGGATGTTGGGGAAGGCGGAGACGATCCCGATGTTGCCGGTCCGCGTGAGGGCGCCCGCCACCAAGCCCTCGAGGTACAGCGCTTGGTACTGCCGGGGGAAGAACCGGATGAAGTTGCGCTTGCGGCTCACGTCGCTCGCCACCACCGAGGCGAAGTACACGTCCGGATACTTGTCCGCGATGTCCTTGAGCGGGAGCCCCATGAACTCCGCGTTCCCCACCACGATGCCCGCGCCCTGCCGGATCAGCTCCTCCGCGTAGGGGACCGTGAGGTCTGGCCCTACCTCCTCACGGTACACGTACTTCACGTTGGGGTACTTCTGAGCCAGGCGCTGCCCGGCCCGGTGGTGCGCCCCAGACCACGTGGTTCCCTTGATCACGCTGAAGTGCAGGATGGCCAGGGCGACGCTCTGCCGAGGCGCCGCACCGAGGGACGGTCCCCACACGGCCACCAGTGTCAGGAGCCCGACGAGGAGCGCGATAACGGGACGGAAGAGGTGTCCAATTCGGTTCATGATCCCCCTCCCCTTACGGGTTTGCGCGAGGAGGGATTCTCCGGATCTGGAAGGTTCTCCTTCAGGGCCGGACGGCGTACACTCAGCAGAGAAGCCATGGTGGTCCGCGTCCGCATCCGTCGGGGGATGTACCAAGATTCCGTGGCCCTGATGCAGGCCCAGCGGGCCCTGCGGGAGCTGGCGGGCGTGGAGGAGGCGGGCGTGGTGATGGGAACCCCCGCAAACCTCGCCCTCCTGGCGCAGGCCGGGCTGTGGGCTCCGGAGCTCGCAGAGGCCGGCCCGGATGACCTCGTGGTGGCGGTACGGGCCACGGATGAAGGAGCCGCGGCGTCTGCCCTAGACCGATTTGACGAGCTCCTCACCCGGCGGGCTCCGGCTGGGGAGGACTACCGGCCGAGGAGCGTGCACACCGCCCGATCCCTGCTCGAAGAGGCCAACCTCGCCCTCATCTCCGTTCCGGGCCGGTTTGCGGCCGCAGTGGCGGAGGAGGCCCTGAAGGAGGGCTTGCACGCTCTGGTCTTCAGCGACAACGTCCCCGAAGACGACGAGGTGCGTCTCAAGGTCCGGGCCGCCCAGCGGGGGCTTGTGGTCATGGGTCCAGACTGCGGGACGGCGCTCGTGCGGGGGGTAGGCCTGGGGTTTGCGAACGCGGTGCGGCGCGGCCCCGTGGGGATCGTGGCAGCCTCCGGGACCGGGATCCAGGAGCTGAGCGTGCTGCTGCACCGGTGGGGGATCGGCGTCTCGCACGCCCTCGGGACCGGAGGCCGCGACCTCTCCGATCGGGTGGGCGGCGCCACCTTCGAGGCAGCCCTCGCCGCCCTCGCCCACGACCCGGAAACCGCGGTCATCGTCCTCCTCTCAAAGCCGCCCTCCCTCCAAACGGCCGCCCGCATCCTTGGGCTTGCGGCCTCAGCCGGAAAACCCGTGGCGGTGACCTTTTTGGGCGCACGCATCTCGGGCTCCCCAGGGTCCATCTACCCGGCTGCGACCGTCGAGGAGGCCGCGCGGCTAGCCGCGTCCCTTGTGGGTGCAACGCCTCCACAGATCTCCGCAGAACTAGAGGGGCGGCCGGGACCGGGCCGGCGGTGGATCCGGGGCCTGTTTAGCGGGGGAACCCTTTGCGCGGAAGCCCAGGTGGTCCTGCTGGAGCTGGTGGGCGAGGTGTGGTCGAATGCACCGGTGCACGGGGCCCTGCGGATCCCGGACCCCCTGCGGTCGCGGGCGCACACCCTGCTGGACCTGGGATCCGATGAGTTCACGGTCGGGCGGCTACATCCCATGATGGACCCGGAGCTGCGGTGCCGGAGAATGCTGGAGGAGGTGGAGGATCCTGAGGTGGCGGTGATCCTCTTCGACGTGGTCCTGGGTCACGGCGCCCACCCCGATCCCGCCCGGGAGCTGGCCGCGGCGGCGGAGGCCGCGCGGCGCAGGACCAAGGAGGCGGTGGCCTTCGTGGCCTCCGTGTGCGGCACGGAGGGGGATCCGCAGGACTTCCTCCGGCAGGTGGAAACCCTGCGCGCGGCCGGCGTGTTCGTCGCCCCCACGAATGCCGCGGCCGCCCGGCTCGCGGGCCTCCTGGTGCGGGACCGGGCTCCCCGCACACCGGCGCCGCCGCCTCCCGAGATCCCGTGGGACGGACGGACACAACCCCTTCCTGCACCCCCAGAGGCCCTCGTGGAGCTTTTGAGGAGGGGGCCGCGGGTGGTGAACGTAGGACTTGGGGTCTTCGAAGAGAGCCTGCAGGCCCAGCGGGTTCCCGTGGTCTCCGTGGACTGGCGGCCGCCCGCGGGCGGAGACCCGGATCTGTTGGAGGCTTTGCGCAAACTGGGAGGGTAGGTGTGGACATCGAGGCCGCAAACGAGGTCTGCATCCGTCGCATCCTGGAGTCCCAGCCGGTGCTGGTGGGCGTGGCCCGGGCCCTGGACGTGATCCCGGGCATGCGCCCCAACCTCATCCTGCACGCAGGCCCGCCCATCTCTTGGGACCGGATGTCGGGGCCGCTGCGGGGGGCGGTGATCGGCGCGCTGCTGTACGAGGGGCTTGCCCGGGACGCGCACGAGGCGGAAGAGCTTGCCGCCTCCGGCGAGATCCACTACGCGCCCTGCCACCATCACGCCTCCGTGGGCCCCATGGCCGGTGTGATCTCCGCCTCCATGCCCGTGTACATCGTGGAGAACCGGACGTTCGGGAACCGCGCTTACACCAACTTCAACGAGGGCTACGGCCGGGTGCTGCGCTACGGCGCCTACGGGTCGGAGGTGCTGGAGCGGCTGCGGTGGATCAACGAGCGCATCGCACCGGCCATCGGGAAAGCCCTGGAGCAGATGGGCGGGCTGGACCTCAAGGCCCTCATCGCTCGCCAGCTCACCATGGGCGACGAGGGGCACAACCGCAACGTGGCAGGGTCCGCCCTGTTCGCCCGAATCCTGGCTCCTCACCTCGCCCGTGCCGGGTTGGACTCCGAGACCCTGCACGACGTCTTCTCCTACCTGGCGGAGAACGACCTCGCGGTCCTCAACCCCGTGATGGCCGCGTGCAAGGCCACCATGGATGCCGCCCACGGCATCGAGGGGTCTACCGTGGTGACCTGCATGGCGCGGAACGGCACGGAGTTCGGCATCCGGGTCTCGGGGCTGGGAGACCGGTGGTTTACGGCACCGGCCCCGCTCCCGAAGGGCCTGTACTTCCCCGGCTACCGGGAGGAGGACAGTAACCCGGACATCGGGGACAGCACCATCACGGAGACCGCGGGGATCGGCGCGTTCGCCATGGCTGCGGCGCCCGCGATCGTGCGGTTCGTGGGCGGAACTCCGAAAGAGGCCGTGGGCGCCACCCTAGAGATGTACGAGATCACCTTGGCGGAAAACCCTGCCTTCGCCATCCCGCAGCTGGACTTCCGGGGAACGCCTACAGGCATCGACATCCGAAAGGTGGTGCGCACGGGGATCACGCCCCGCATCAACACCGGGATCGCCCATCGGGAGCCGGGGGTAGGCCAGATCGGTGCAGGGCTCGTGCGGGCGCCGATGGCATGCTTTGAGGCGGCGGTGCGGGCCATGGCCCGCGGGATGGGCCCATGAGCGCACCTCTGGTCCGGATGGAGGGGATCACCAAACGGTTCGGGGCCGTGGTGGCCCTGGACGGCGCGGACTTCGAGCTGTTGCCGGGCGAGATCCACGCCCTGTTGGGCGAAAACGGAGCGGGCAAGACCACCCTCATGAACGTGCTCTCGGGCCTGTACCGACCGGATGCAGGCCGGATCTTCGTAGCCGGGCAACCCGTCCGGATCCGGGGCCCCCGGGACGCGGTGCGGCTGGGCATCGGGATGGTCCACCAGCACTTCGAGCTGGTGGGACACTTCACCGCCCTGGAGAACATCGTGCTGGGCCGGGAGGGTGGGGCGGTGCTGGCGCCGCGCCGCTTGCGGGCCGAGGTCGAGGCCCTCATGGAGCGGTTCGGACTTGCGGTTCCCCTTGACCGCGAGGTGCGGACGCTTCCCGTGGGTACGCAACAGAAGGTGGAGATCCTCAAGGCCCTCTACCGGGGTGCGCAGGTCCTCATCCTCGACGAGCCCACCACCCTCCTCACCCCGCAGGAGGTGGACGCCCTCTTCGGAACGTTGCGGCGGCTTGTGGCCTCCGGCCTCGGAGTGGTGTTCATCACCCATAAGCTCCAAGAGGTCCTGCGCACCAGCGACCGCATCACCGTGATGCGGCGGGGCCGGCGGGTGGCCACGGTCCGCCGGGAGGAGGCGAGCCCGGAGGAGCTCGTGGTCTGGATGGTCGGCAGTCGCCCGCCGGACCTGGTCCGCAGGGAGCGGGCCGGATCCGGGGAGGTGGTGCTCGCCCTGCGCGGCCTCACGGTCCGGGACGAGCGGGGAGTCGTGGTGCTGCGCGACTGCTCCCTAGAGGTGAGGGGAGGGGAGATCCTGGGGATCGCGGGTGTGGCGGGCAACGGCCAGCGGGAGCTCGCGGCCGCGGTCGTCGGTGCGCTGCGTCCCGACTCCGGGGATATCGTGCTGGACGGGTCACCGATCACGCACCTCGGGATCGCGGACCGCCTGGCACGGGGGGTGTTCCTCATCCCGGAGGACCGGTTGCGGGAAGGGATTCTGCCGCGCCTGTCGGTGGCCGAAAACCTGGTGTTGGGGATGCACCGGCTCCTGTTCCCTTCCGGGCGGTACCAGACGCGGGTGGCCCGGGCCGTGGCCGAGCAGGCGATCGAGACCTTCCGGATCGTCTGCCCCGGCCCGGCTGCACCGGCTGGCACCCTCTCGGGCGGCAACCTGCAGAAGCTCATCGCTGCCCGGGTGTTCGCGCAGGCGGAGCGGACGAAGGCACGGCTGCTGGTGGCCCTCAACCCAACCCGGGGACTGGACGTGCCCTCCACGGCGTTCGTGCACCAAGAGCTCGCGGCGTTCTGCGCGCGGGGCGGCGGGGTCCTGTTGATCTCCGAGGACCTGGACGAGCTCTTCAAATTGGCGGACCGGATCGCGGTCCTCTACCGCGGGACCGTGGCGGGTATGTTTTCTCGGGAGGCCTTTGACCCTTATGTCATCGGACGGCTCATGATGGGCGGGAAGGAGGCCTCGTGACCACCCAGGTCCGCACCCTCCGGGATTGGCTTACCGACTTCCTCCCGTACCTGGGAGGGCTCGCCCTGGCCGTGGGGGTCTTGGTGTGGTTCGTCCGGGCCGCGGGCGGCGACGCCTTGCTCGCCCTCTCCTCCCTCGTGCGGGCCTCCTTCGGGAGCCTCGGAGGCCTCGCGCAGACCCTCAACAAGATCACCCCCCTCATGCTGGGGAGCCTCGCGGTGGTGCTCGGCATGCGGGGCGGGGTGTTCAACATCGGGGTGGACGGTCAGATCTATGTGGGCGCGGTGATGGCCACGGGCCTGGGTCTTGCCGCCGCGGGCCTCCCGAGGGCGGTCGGTGTGCCTGCGGCCCTGCTCCTGGGAAGCCTCGGCGGGGCCCTGTGGGGTGCCCTCCCGGGGCTTCTGCGGGCCCGGTACGGGGCGAGCGAGATCTTCGTGACCGTGATGCTAAACTTCATCGCGCTGTTTGGCGTGGAGTACCTGTCCACCGGGCCGTGGAACGACCCGATGGCCGGGGAGGCCATCACGCGGCCCGTGGCGTCCGCGGTCCAGCTGCCCATGCTCCTGCCCCGCGCCGGAGCCCACGCGGGTATCCTCCTCGCTCTCGGTGCGGCCGCGGCCACCTGGGCCTTGCTGTACCGCACGGTCCTCGGGTACGAGATCCGGGCCACGGGCGATAACCCCACGGCGGCGCGGCTTGGCGGGATCCCCGTGGGGCGGCGGGTCGCCCTCGTGCTCGTGCTGAGCGGGGCGCTGGCAGGCCTGGCGGGTGCGATCGAGGTGATCGGGTTCCACCACCGGCTCATCCTGGGGCTTTCTCCGGGCTACGGGGTCATGTCCATCCTCATCGCGGTCCTCGGACGACGCACGGTGGCCGGTGCCGTGGTGGGGTCGGTGCTGTTCGCGGTCCTGGTGGTGGGGTCTGACTCCCTGCAGCGGAGCGCGGGGCTGCCGGCGAGTGCCGTGTTCGTGCTGCAGGCGGTGATCCTCCTGTTCCTGCTGGCCGCGGAGGGCATCCGGGCTACACGGAGGCGTCCGTGAGCTGGGAGTTGCTGGTAGATCCCTCCCTGTTCCGGCTGATGGTCATCATGTCGGTCCCCCTTGTGCTCGCGGGGTGCGGGGAGCTCCTCATGGAGCGCAGCGGCGTGCTGAACGTGGCCATCGAGGGGATGGTCACGCTGGGGGCGGCGACGGCGTTCCTCGGAGGGTTTGCCACGGGCCGGACGGAGGTGGCGCTGCTCGCTGCGGCGCTTGCGGGCTCCGCCGTGGCCACAGTACTCGCGACATACGCGGTCACCTGGCGGCGGGACCAGGTGACCGTAGGGCTCACCCTCTACGTCCTGTGCCTGGGCCTCTCCTCCCTCTTGTACCGGATCTTCGTCGGGGTCCGCCTTACCCCGCCTCGGGTGGAGGCCCTGCGGGAAATTCCGGTGCCGTTGCTCGCGGACCTGCCCGTCGTCGGAGAGATCCTGTTCCGGCAGCACCCTCTGGTCTACACCGCCTGGATCCTCGTCGCGCTCGTGCACCTCCTCCTTTTTCGGACCGCGTGGGGGCTGCGACTCCGCAGCGCGGGCGAGAACCCGACCGCTGCGGACGCGGTGGGGATCGACGTATTCGGCCTGCGGTTCGCCGCCTCCCTCGTGGGCGGAGCCCTCATCGGCCTTGCGGGTGCGTCCCTCCCCCTTACCCTGACCGGGACGTTCACGGAGGGGATCGCGGGCGGCCGGGGCTGGATCGCCCTCATGCTGGTGATCTTCGGCCGGTGGATGCCGCACGGGGTGCTCGCGGGTTCCCTCCTGTTCGCGTACGTGGAGGCGTTGCAGTTCAAGGTGGCGCTCGTGGCGAAGGCCGTTCCCCCGCAGTTCCTGCAGATGCTCCCCTACGCCTTCGCCATCGCGGTGCTGGTCCGGGCCACCCGCGGGACTCAGGCTCCGGAGGCCCTGGGCCGGCCTTATGACCGGGAGGCCCGGACATAGCGTACAATGGCGTTCCAAGAGGAGGTGCGGGATGGCCGACGAGAAGGTGGTCTTCCTCATGCACAGCGTGCTCAACATGAACGTTCGGGCTCCTGGCATCGCGGTGCACCGCGGCCCCATCGAGGACCTCTATCACTTCCTCCTCGATCGAGGGTTCGAGGTCGTGCAGATCCCGTGCCCCGAGACCAGCTACGTGGGCCTGCGGCGGTGGTGGTTCACCCGGGAGCTCTACGACAGCGTGGGCTACCGCCGGCACTGCCGGCAGCTCGCGGAGGCCGTGGCGGACCTCGCGGAAGCATACCACCGACGGGGGGCTAAGCTGTACTTCATTGGGCTCGGCCTCAGCCCCACCTGCGGTCTGCGCATGACCCAGTCGGACCCGAGCTGGGGCGGAAAGCCCTTCGAGGTACCCCTCGAGCCGCCCGCAGTACCCGGAAAGGGGGTGTTCGTGGAGGAGCTGGAGCGGGTCATGGCGGAGCGGGGGATCCCCGTGGCGATGAGCGACGTGGCACCCGCGGCCATCTACCCGCCCTACCGGGTCCCCCGGTCCGGCCCGTACCCCGGATCCCTCGCGGAGGCCGTGGAAGAGCTCAAGAGGTTCCTCGATGCGTGAGCTCGAGGCCCTCGACCGGCGGTCGCGGCGGACGCTATTGCTGAGCAGCACCACCCTGCGCCGGCACCGTCCGGCGGTGGATCGGTGGGTGGCGGAAGGGTACGGGCTCACGGTGGTGCCCCGGCTTGACCTGCTGGGCGACCGGCCCTCCGCCCGGGTCTGGGTGCAGCTCTTTTGCGACACCATCGAGGAGATGGTGCGCAACCACCACACCGTGGTGGTCCTGCGGAGCGAGGAGGACCCCAACCTGGACGCCGTGCTCCAGGCCCTTGCCCAGCGGGAGATCCGGCTTCCCGTGGAATCCTACACATCCCGAGAGGAGGAGGGAACATGAGAACGGTTGCGCGGATCCTGGTGTTCGTCCTCACCATCGTCTTAAGCGGTGCGGCCCTGGGTGCGCCCGCCCGGCCCCGGATGGCCATGATCCTCCCCGGCGTGATCCAGGACGCGGACTTCAACGCCGTCGGCTACCAGGCCCTCAAGGAGGTCCAGGCCACCACGGGCGTCCAGACTGCCCACTCCGAGCAGGTGGCGGTGGCGGACGCGGAGCGGGTGGCTCGGGAGTACATCGCGGCAGGGTACCGGATCGTGGCCTTCCATGGCGGCCAGTACCTGGCCATCGTACAGAAGCTCGCCCCGCAGTTCCCGGACGTGGTGTTCATCGCGGAGTCCTCCGGCCCCATCCAGGGGTTGCCGGGGAACGTGTGGAACATCGGCCGGCGGTTCTACGAGGGGTTCTACGTGCTCGGCGTGTTGGCCGCCCTTTCGACCAAGACCAACAAGGTGGGCTACATCGCGGGGATCCGGCTTCCGGACTTCATCGGCTCCCTCAACGCCATCTTCCAGGCCTTCCAGAAGTACAACCCGCGGGCGGAGGTGCTGTACGCCTTCGTGGGCGACCAGAACGACCCGGTGAAGGCCCGGCAGGCCGCGGAGTCCCAGATCGCCGCGGGCGTGGACTTCATCATCGTCAGCGTGAACCTGGGCACCGTGGGGATCATCGAGGCCGCCCGGGCCGCCCGCCGGCCGGTGCTCCTCACCACCTTCTACACGGACAAGACGAGCTACGCGCCCCAGAACTTCACCACCTCCCTGCTGTTCAACTTCAGCAAGCCCTACGTGGAGATCACCCGGCAGATCTTGCAGGGCCGGACGGGTGGGTACTACGAGATGCGGCCGGGCTCCGGGATGACGCTCCTTCCCCCTCGGAACGTGCCGCCGGAGGTGGCTCAGCGGGTCCTGCAGGTGTGGCAGGCGGTGGTCCGCCGTCAGGAGCGGATCGAGGAGATCGCGGACCGGATCGTGGAGCCGCGGCGCTAACGGGAAACGGTCTCGCGTGCCCGGCGGGGGAGCCGGCGGCCCGGCTCGAACCGGCTGCGGGCCGGCTGGAGGAGGTCCCGGTATACCTCCAAATTCCGGTCCTCCAGGTGGTCGAAGGCCTGCAGGGAGCGCGTGCCCCAGGAGACGTAGCGGAGCGGGTCGGGGTCGAGCCGGGCGGCGAGGATCTCCTCCTGCGCCCGGGCCTGGGCCAGCCGCCAGGCGATGGGGCTGACGAACATGGAGTGCCCGAAGTAGTGGTTCCCGGCCGCGTCGGTGCCGACCGCGTTCACTGCGAGGACGTAGACGTGGTTGTCGTAAGCCCGGGCCAGGTTCGTGAGCTGCCAGATGTCGAAGGACCGCAGGAGGGCGGAGGGCCGCACGAGGACCTCCGCGCCCTTGACAGCCATCACCCGTGCCAGCTCGGGGAAGTCGCCGTCGTAGCAGATCATCAGGCCGATGGCCCCAAGTGCCGTCTCGAACACCTCCGCCCGCGTGCCCGGCGTACACCACCCACCCCGCTCCACGTGCTCCGCGGGAAAGGGGTGGGTCTTGTGGTAGACGCCGATGACCGAACCGTCCGGGCCGATGAGGACTGCGGAGTTGTACACCACGCCCCGCTCCTGCCCCCGGGTGTAGGTGGGCCACACCACGTGCACGCCGAGGGCCTTCGCGGCCTTCTGGATCGGCTCCGTCACGGGCCCGGGGACGGCACTCACGAGGTCCCAGAGGGCCTCCGGTGGGAGTCCCGTGTCGAACCCCGTGGTGGCCGTCTCCGGGAAGATCACGAGCTCCGCCTCCGTCTCCCGTACAGCCCGCTCAAGCCACGCCACCGCCTTCTCGAGGTTCGCCCGCACGTCGTTGGGAACCGGCGCGATCTGCACGCCCGCGGCCACAAACGCCCGCATCCTGACACCTCCTCCTTTCAGCGTACCCGCGATCAGGCCCCGCGTCACGCGGTCGCAGGGCGGTATACTGGGACCAGTGCCCTGACGTCGGGGCGTAGGGACACTTCGCGTGAGGAGGCACGCCATGGACCTTCCGAAGCTCCACCGGATCCTCGTGGCCATGGACTTCTCCCCCGCCTCCGAAGGAGCCCTTCAGTGGGCGCACCTGCTGAGCCAGCGGGTCGGAGCGGAACTCGTACTCCTCCACGCCCTGTTCCTGGATCCCACCCTGCTTCTCACGAGCACGGAGGCCGCCGTGGGCCTACACGCCCAGCTCCTGGAGCACAACCGGCATGAGGCGCTCGCCCTCCTACGCCAGCTGCAGGAACGGTTCCCCGGCGCCCGGGCCCTCCTGCAGGAGGGCCCTCCCCGCGAGACCATCCTTCGGGCGATCCAGGAGGTGGACGCGGACCTGGTCTGCATGGGCACCCACGGCCGGAGCGGGCTCCCGCGGCTGCTGTTCGGCAGCGTGGCCCAGCACGTGGTCGTGCACAGCCCGGTGCCCGTCCTCACCGTCCGGGCTGACCACCGCCCGCCGCAGGTTCGCTGTATCCTGGTTCCCACGGACTTCTCCCCGGCTGCGGACGCCGCCCTCCCGTGGGCAAACCTGTTGGGGCAGACGTTCGACGCACGGGTGGTCCTCCTCCACGTGGTGGAGGTCACGTATGAGGCCCTCATGGAGCTGGCCCACGAAGGCAGCCTCGAACCCGTGGGAGAGGTCATCCTGCGGCATCTGGAGGAGCGGGCGCGGGCGGCCCTTTCCGCGCGGGCACAGCAGCTACCGCGGTGCGAGACCGTGATCCGGATCGGGGTGGGTGCGGAGGTCCCCCGGCATCGCATCGGAGAAATCGCGCGGGAGGTGGACGCGGACCTGATCGTGATGGGCACGCACGGCCGCACGGGCATCGAGCGTGTCCTGTTGGGTAGCGTGGCGGAGCACATGGTGCGCACGAGTCCTATCCCGGTCCTCACCGTGCGGTGGCGCCCGACCGGAGGTTCCGCGTACGCTCGAGGAAGTACCGGCCGAGCTGCGGCCAGTCCGTGAGGCCGTGCGGTCCCACGCCCATCCGGATCCGGGCGAGCAGGGTGCGTCCGTCCTCGGACACGTGCCCCATCAG